>Ga0075115_10001783_pt1 | contig 10369 bp, 11 predicted proteins | sample AntAceMetag02UKH_FD_69785 | JGI IMG/M metagenome (GOLD analysis project Ga0075115, IMG submission 69785) | Saline lake microbial communities from Ace Lake, Antarctica - Antarctic Ace Lake Metagenome 02UKH | ecosystem: Environmental > Aquatic > Non-marine Saline and Alkaline > Saline | place... | reverse complement strand
CGAGCAATAACTATTATAGCTGTCCTGGCGTTGAAGCTCAACCGGAGCGCAAGGCGGGTAAAAATGGAATACTGTTGCCCCGAGCCTGAATATCAGCCGGACATCTCTTTTTTGGCCTCGTCCCACAGGGCATTTTGCTCATCAAAGGTGAGCTTGCTGAAGTCCTGGCCGCGCTCGCGGCTCAGTTTTTCTATGCAGGAGAAGCGCTCGTAGAATTTCCGGTTGGCCTGCCTTAAAGCCGATTCCACGTCAACCCCCCAGCGGCGGGCAATATTGGCCAGGGTAAAGAGGAGGTCGCCAAATTCGTCCCTGATTTCCTCCTCGTTTTGCGCCTGTTTAAGCTCGTTTACCTCTTCGGTAAGCTTGTCGATGACCCCGTCTATATTCTCCCAGTCAAAACCCACTCTCGCTACCCGGTCTTGAACCTCCTGGCTATAGGCCAGAGCTGGCAACAGTTTGGGGACACTCTCCAGTATTGACGTATTGTTTACCCGCTCCTCCTGCTTTAAAAGCTCCCAGTTGAGCTGCACCTCTTCGGCGCTGTTGACCTGCTTGGCGCCGAATACGTGGGGGTGGCGGTGTATCAGCTTTTTGTTGATACCGCTGATGACGTCTTCCAGCTTGAATTCGTCCGCTTCGGTGGCAATCTGCGCATGAAGCACAATCTGCATCAGCAAATCGCCCAGTTCTTCGCAGAGCCCGGTTGAGTTTTCTTCGTCCAGGGCTTCAATTACTTCATAGCACTCTTCAAGCAGGTTTTCTCTGAGGGTGCGGTGCGTCTGTTTCCTGTCCCAGGGACAGCCGTCCGGGGCGCGCAGCCGGGCAATAATGGCCACCAGAGATTCAAACCGGCCTAAATTTTCGGGTAAAGTCAAATTCCCCTCCCCCACAATTTTCTCTCACCGCCGGCGCATCATAGAGCCATCGGCTTCCGGGTCAGCCGCAGTGGAGGTATTCGTTTATCGTCTTCTTGATTTCATCCTTCTTGTTGTATAATCTCTCGCTCAGTCCCTGGTCGTCATAGCTCTTGAGTTGTTTCGCCAGGTCATCAATGACGGTAGCCGGGAAGACCCCGTCCTTCTCGTATAGTTCACGCTCCTTCAGCAGGATGCCGGCTGAATCCCAGCAGGACGTGGGCAAATGGGGCAGCTTCTCCTGAAGCGGTTTGTTCTCCGGAGCGAAGATATTAACATCAACATAGAGGTTCTCGGCTACGCGTAAAGCGTCTGCCATTTCCAGGCCGTGCCGGGCGGCTACTGCCATACCGGCGAGCAAGAGGTAAATATTGGCCGAGCCGTCGGGGCAGCGGAGTTCTACCGTCTGGTTGACCATAAACTCCGGTATTTCTGCCCTGTCAACGGGATTGGCGTCCTGCGCCATGTTATTAACATTGAGCCAGCCCAGGGGTACTCTGACCAGTGTGGAGCGGTTCCCATATCCCCAGCAGACGTGGGTCGGTGCCTCCTGGTGCGGTACCAGCCGGAGATAGGACGTGGGCACGATATTGCCAAAGGCGGTCAGTGAAGGCGCTCCCTTCAAATAACCCGCAATCACCTTTTTGGCCATATCGCTTATCTGGCTTCCTGCCACCATCATGTTCTTCCCGTCCTTCACCAGCCGCGAATGGATATGGAGCCCGCTGCCGGCATGTCCGATTAAAATCTTGGGGGCAAAGCTGATGGTTACGCCGTACTTATAGGCGATCATCCGTAACATCCATTTGGCAATAATAATCTGGTCCGCGGCATCTTCTATAGGCGCCGGCATAAATTCCAGTTCGTGCTGCTCCATCTTAAAGTCTTCGCTATTCAGTATGCCCACCTCGGTGTGGCCGTACTTTATATTGCCTCCCGCCTGGGCGACGGCCTGCATTGCCTCGAGTCTCAACTGCTCCCACTTGGTAAACGGTGAAGACTCATGGTAGCCCTTTTGCGGTAAGACCGGATAGCTTTGCTGGCTGTCGTACAGAACATAGTATTCCAGTTCACCCATCGCCTCCAGGCTTAACCCGGTGCTTTTCTGCAGTTCCTCATGAGCTTTTTTAACGATGTTCTCGGGAGAGCTGGGCAACCGGACTCCCTGGCTGTTATAGTACGAGCACAGGATATCTACGGTCGGAATGCTGGCGAACGGGTTAACGAATGCTGTTTTATACCGGGGTATAACGTATAAATCGCTGGCAGCAGGGTTGATGTGAGGCAGCAGGCTGGAGCCATCCACCCTTTCTCCCGTTGACAGCAGGCGGTCTAACTGTGCCCTGCCGGTGATAACGAAATTTAGCGTTTTCAGCCTGCCGTCGCCGCCGACGTAGCGAAAATTGACCATCTCTATATTTTGCTCCTGAATAAACTTGACCAGGTCCCGTCTGGTAAACTCCTCGACTGGTTTACCCAGATACTCGGCTATTTTATTCATATATCCCCGTTTCCCCTCCAAGTCTCTTGTATGAAGCGTTTGATAACCCTGCTCAAATCATAACCCTCACCATAAATCTGTTAAATAAATCAAAACCGGGGCTACTGGAGCCCCTGCGCGCAGTATATTTTATACTGATTAAGGTTATCAAGGCTGAAAATAATTTACCATTTTAACCGGGGTATTGTCTACAGATGAGGTGTATAGCAGGTCTACCGGCAGTTATCTTTAAGCAACAAAAAGCATAAACTAATCGGGTTAGGTATAATATAATAATAATTATAAATTTGGTGATGCTTGTCTGGGGAGTATTATATATTGCGCGGTAGTGTCAGCTTCTGGAGCCTGTGGGCTCCATGTTACAAACGCCTGGTGAATATAAATTTTTACCTGCCGTACGGGGGTGAAAGACGGTTCAGGAGAGAGTGCTTAAGTTTTGCCGCTCCGGTGCGAGGGGAAAGGCTGCTGGACATATGCTGCGGCGATGGTAAATTCACTTCTTTGATAGCTGAGCTTGCCGGCACCGGCGGCTATGTAATCGGGATAGATAGCGCCGGTAACGCTCTTGAGATAACCAGCAGGGCATTGCCGGATAACCGCGTAAGTATTCTCCGGGCCAGGGCTGAAGCTTTGCCGTTTGGCAACGGCCGGTTCGATAAATGTTTTATTTGCCTGGGTTTACACCATATGACACAGCCGTTTCGCTACGGCACTTTGAGAGAAGCACGGCGGGTCCTCGCCGATGGTGGCAAACTCTTTGTCTTTGATTTTCACTATCCGGATAAGAAATGGGGGCAGTTTATCTCCAGATTTATTACCGGTCTTGATAGCAATAAAGAAGCAGTTAGCATGGTGGAGACCTGGGATTTGGCCTCGGAGATGGAGGCAGCGGGGCTCAAGGTCAGCAGAAGAAAACTCATTGGCGGCGCCGTTTTCCAGTTGCTGGAAGCCGTGAGCGCCTGACGCCGGTTTATAGTTTAGTGTGACAATCTGGCCTTACGGGCGAAGTCCATGGTCTATCTGCTTGAACCGTTTCCCCAAACGCTGTAAAATAACGAACGTCAGGGCCGGGGTGGCGGAATTGGCAGACGCAGCGGACTTAAAATCTCGAGCCTAAAGTAACGTTCCATCGTGTCCCATATCGTTCGGTGCAGTCCCGTGAACCCGAAAACCACGATCGGTGTGGTCAACTATTAGTTTGTGTTGTTTGACGTCAACGTCAAAGTGAACGTCAAAACCAAGAGGGGAGCGTCACGGAAAGTGTCAAAACCGAGAGGAGAGGCGTCGAGCCTCCCATCTCTTTTTATCTCAAATACCTTCCCGTAGAACGTGCGTCTTTATGTTCTGTACTAGTCGAATGCTCAAATTCCTGTAATGCGGACGAGTCGGTGGCATACCTTACAGCATTATGTTGAAATTGCTTTGGCATTTCCCAACTAAACCACCTTCTTTAGCTTGAACGAGTCTGTAGTTCGGACTTTCGAGGGATTTGATCCCTAAATAGGCATCTTTCTGGAAGGCGATTACCGCTCCGTTGGGAGTCAAAAAATCACTAATTATTCCGTCTATACGTTGTTTCTCAGCTTCGCCTATCTTTATGAAAGCCTCGCTTGCTAATAATCTGCGAAGGCCTGAGACCCCATTCCACTTCCCAGTAGCAGGAGTAGGCATCGAATAATACACAACAAAACCAACCCGAAACTGAGACTCGTAATCTAGCTTATCTAAGAGCGAATTCTTCCTTGATTGCATCAATTTATCGAGGTTATCTGCCGATTTATCCCTCTGAACAGATGGGAACGAGAGAATACCACCCCTGTTGAGGACATTCCATATGCCATGCTCTTGCCTGTTCCCTTGGTAAGAGAAAAACATCCCCGATACCACAGAATGCGATGCGGGGTTTCCAAAAACAAGTAGAAGCGGAGGTCGGCTATCCCGCTTGTTGGGTATAATACATTCTGTTCGGTAGACTATCATACCGTCTTGCAACTTGAAGATCTTCCGATGGAGACGTTCTGAACTCACAAACTCAGCAAACCTCTTTTCAAACCGTTGTATGTCACTTATATCGGGTGGCCATATAAGTGACATAATGCCATACTTAACCTGAATGAATACAAATTCTAATGCTAGACAAGAAATCCTCAAGCAATTTGGCAGGCGTCTACGCGTTCTTCGCGATGAGCGTGGTCTAAGTCAAGAGGTTCTCGCAGCCGAAGCAGGTTTCAGCCGATCTTATTATTCAGAGATAGAGTTGGGGAAGAGAAACGTTTCACTTCTTAATTTGTGTAAATTAGCTAAATGCTTCCACATATCCTTGAGGGAACTTACCGATCTCGATTTGCCGGAGTGTAATTGAGATGCCGTTCACATGCAAAGGTAAGACATACAGTTCTAAAAAGTTTCCAATGCTTGAAGTCATCTTTGACCTCAAGACTACAAAAGGCACTCAGCATATCGGCGGGAATATGTCGTTTACCTTAGGTGACGTTTCAAGAGCTTACGCTACCTGCGGCATACCTGAACCAGCCTCAATTTCTAATACTATTCTTGATTTAACTAGGAAGGACCGCGGGATCAATTCGAGGCTGCCTAAGTATATAATTGACTACGGCTATGATCTTAGAAAGAAGACTGGCTCGGGTCCAGGTGGAGAGAGCTACGCAGGGGAATTTGTATTTGTGGGTCATGGTAAATGCCTAAAATCATGGTTAGAATGGCCAGAAAGTCCCGACTTAATAGTCACGGTGGAAAACAAAGTCCCACACAAGATCGCTCACCTTATCAGTGATGATGAGGGAGCACTCTTTTCCGTAATCGATTACTGTGATGTTTTGTCCTATGCACTGTGCTCGGAGACCGGAACCGTCATACGTGTGCAGAATCCGATGAAATGGCAACCGAATGAAATTGATGGTCTTTATTTTTCAGATCATGATGGCGGACACGAGCACTTGTACCCTGTTGAAGGCAAAGCCTTGAGTACCGGAGATGATATTAATCTAGAGCAGATGCTTGGAGCTTACCTGACTATGCAAAGCAAGATGCCCGGAATCCACATTATTCCATTGGGCGTACAGATGCTTACCTCCAGACTTAGAATAGCCGAATTGAAGTTCGCGGATAATCAGCTTGAACTTGCCAAATACATTCTTGTAAACATATCGCCACCGGTTCCATCCTGGTCAAGTCATGCTATTGCCAATCAACCTAGATTATGGTAATATGCCTGATATAAGTGACAATTTGGGAGTTGAATTAAGAGACCAATGGCTTTCACGTATCATCCACCGACGCGCTCTGATTGCCTCGTTTGCCAACGCCTATTACAAAACGATATCAGCCCCTTGATTGGTAATGGAAAAGGGAAGGCTTCATCTGCTGACGACTTTCCTGTCCACAATTGGTACAATTTTGTACTCGGGTATACTCCAGAATTCCCTAATTATGTACTAGATAAAGAAAGCATCACATCTTCTGATCTTGTAATCGATCCGTTTATGGGCGCTGGTACTACTTTGGTTTGCTGCAAAACTCGCGGAATCCCTTCAAAAGGTATAGATGCCAACGATTTCATGGTAGACGCTGCGAGGGCAAAATTGTTCTGGAGTCTAAACACAGGCAAATTAAAAAAGCATCAAGACGAGCTACTTGAACTTATCTTTTCCATATCAAACGGATTCGCATGGGAAGAGCCCTCTAACGAATTAGCGTCTGGTGTTCAGTCCTCATTGTGGAGTGAAGCCGGTAAACCCTCTTTTCACCCATTCGCAAAACAGTTAAGACCTAATATGCTCGTTGAAAAATACATCTCTGATAAACCGTTTGCCAAGGCTAAAATCATCGAGGAGGCCATCAACAAGGTTATAGCCGACAGTGATGAAAAGGAACTTTTTAACCTAGCTCTCGCCTCGATTCTCGTCCCAATTTCAAACGTCAGATACGGGCCTGGATTTGGTGTTGTCCAACCCAAAGATGATGCTGACGTGTTCCGTATATTTTCGAGTAAAGTGGGCAGAATTATACGAGATTTAGAGTGCCTTACCGAATCTCAAAAAGCGACACCCGCGACGGTTGTCCTTGGCGATACTAGACAACTCACCCACTTTTTTGGAGAAAGTACAGCTTCCATGATGATCACATCTCCACCATATCCTGGAGATCACGAATATACAAAATACACGCGCCTTGAGTTGGCATTTCAGTGTAAAGCTAATAATATAAATGATTTTAGAACCATCAAAAGGAGGATGCTACAGGCATCAACAACCAACATCTACCGGGACTTAGATGATAGTATAACTGTAATAGACCTTGAAAGCATTAAGTTGGTGACCGACCTAATTAAAGAGCGTCTGGAACATGATAAGGCTACTAGTGGGTTCGAAAAACTATATACCAAGTTAGTCTGGCAGTATTTTGGTGGAATGTATAAAACTCTTAAAGAGTGCCTTAGGGTACTAAAGCCCAGGGCCAAGATAGCCCTACTTGTCAGCGATTCGCACGCGTTTAAAATGGTGCATATCCAGACAGCTGAGATACTAAAAGAAATTGGCATGAATCTGGGATATATCAACCCGGAGATCATTTTATGGCAACTGAAAACAAGTACATCCCACAAATACTATCTTCGGGAGAATATCCTGATAATGCAGAAACCTGACGGACGCCCTTTCCAGCATGATGGCTGTCTTACGCTAGGATAAAGGGATAAACCATACCGCTTTTTTGAGCTTGATCGGACGTCGAGAAGCTTAAGAGGTAAGTCAGGGGGAGCATATAAATATCGGTAAGGTAAGGGGTTTCTATACTGGCTGGGCCGACTCCTGAGTGACGTTAGGCTAATAAGGCTGCCTAATTCCGCTCTCCGGTCTTGGAATTAGTTGGTTCTCCTCGTAGGTTTTGCGGTATCTCGGCTTCGACAGTTATTTAAGAGTCCCACCTGGCTTGAAATCGTCATAAAGCCAACGAACAAAATTCTTAGCGTGTAGCAAATATGTCTGCTGGGACTTTTGTGAAAGCTTCGATTTCCCGACTTCCTCCTTATAGTCTTCCAACGCCGCTTTGACCTCTGCTAGTGCTTGTGGTCCAAATCCCACCATTTGCATTGACCTCCCATTCTTGCTGGAACCGTGTGAAAGCTAGTATTAACAGCATTATACCACCACAGGTAAGACAAGGGGATTTTCTACTGGCTGAACCGACTCCTGTGTCTGGAACTCTAGTATTACAGGTGATACACTATGTGGGGTGGGTCATACCGTAGAAATATTGGGGCACTGAAGCAGCGTTCCCTATAGAAGAAGGAGGGGCTAAATGAGCAAACGTGAAGACCTAAAACCTTGGGTAATTGACGCTCTCAGAGCACACGGAGGTAGAGCAACACTAATAGAGGTTTGCCGGCACATCTGGGAACACCACGAGGGAGAACTCAAATCATCCGGTGATCTCTTTTATACGTGGCAGTATGACGTGCGTTGGGTTGCACAAGTGCTTCGTAATAACGGTGCTCTCAAGCCTGTCCATGGTAGCCAATCCCAACCGTGGGAACTAGCCTAGACAACTGATATCTGGGGAAAATCCGGCTACCTTAGCTTAGCAACACCGGCTTCTGAGGGGGTGTCATATGGCCAAATCTCCTGAATGGTTGAAGTTTAAAGTAGGAAATAAGAGCGAAACAAAGTGGACTAATCCTGATTGCCAGCCGCTTGATACTGTTCACCACGTGACCCACATTGATACAGCGCTCCGAGTTCTTTCGGATAGCAGTATCAAAGCAGGGCTCGTTTATGACCAAAGCAAATTGAATACGCAACGTATTCCAGTAGTATGGCTGTCGCCCAACGACTGGACTGGCGCTGGTGGATTCAGATATGGCAATGTTAGGTTCTCCTTTGATTTTGCAGAGCTTATAAACAAAAAGAACTATTACTGGGTTGAATCTCTATCTTATGGCGTTGCAGCCGTTCGAATACTAATAACCGATAACAGTTACGTGAATATTCTTAATCCTTATGACCCGACGATAGGTGACGGTCCTTGGTGGTTTGATCGGGCTACGAATACTCATTATTGGAATAGCGACCATTGCCTGGAAATCATGTTTGAAGGCGATTTAGCAGTTGAAAGAATGAGTAAGCTTGACTTCGTCAAGCATCACCCTAGGTTCTGTAATATTAAACCTCAGTCTTGTCCAGATTGTGCAATAGGCGGGGAATTAGCTAGTACAAAATTCCTCGCCGCCATGGTAGGCCAGCGAGTGAATCCATCATTGCTTAAGTGGGTCGACAATTGGCAGCCCGAGGATGAGCTGTGCTACGCGTGGAACCGTCTAAAGATGAAACTGATGAAATTAATAGAAAATCTTGAATTTAATCAGATACCAGGCATACAGCAAACCGCTAGCTCTATCGGAAGAGCTGTCTTGGGCGCATACGCGTGTGGTGATAATGATGATATCAAAGCACTTTCCCAATTATTTAGCTCCGATAAGGCGGTCATCGATGCTTGTGCCAAAGTCATCTCCGAGGATTTCGAGATAGCTGATCGAAAAAGTCTAGACGATATTTAATGAAATCTTCTGAAAGTAGCTCGGGTCTCCCAGTCCGCTGTCATGCTCACGGTTGCATCCTGTGACGTTTAGCTGACGCTCATCTTGCGTTTTCACGGCACTCCACCAAACGGGTAAGGCAGTGCCTCCGGTGCCCGACCTATACCTCGGCTCCACCTGCGTCCCCCTGGGCTGCGCTTTGCCAACCTGGTGGCTACACACGACCACGCGCCACCAACGCCGAGCCACCCAAACCTATAAAACGTATCATATCAGGGGTTTAACCGGTCTGTCACCGCGTCTCTAGGAAACCATCCACACGTAATAGGCAGCACATTAGCTCCGCCTTTCTAGATTACCCCGCTTTCAAGCTTCAGTGGAATCGGCCTGCTTTCCTAATTTTAGGAAAGGATTCAGGCTTCTGAGAACTCTTACTCCATATCCACGGATTCTTGCCGTAAGAGAAAGCCTTTCTACTTCAGGAGAGACCTGCCCATCTACCCATCCCCGACGACGCAAATGACGTAAAATCCCGCACATCCGCATGCTTGTACGCCCCCTAACCTCATTCCTCCCTCTCTTTTCTCTCTAATTATTAAATGAATGGAATTTAGGTAGAGGAAAATTTGCGTCATTTGCGTCAGGTGCGTCAGGGACATCAGGGAGCACCAGTCGTTTTGTATACTTGAAAACAACGGTATAGACCTGTAAATTAGTAAATTAGTATAACTGTCAGACTATAACCCGCATTTCTCATACCAAGCTGGGTGTATAGGCCTCTTCCTGTGATAAAATAGCTTCAATAGCGACACCCGTTTTCCTACGTAAAAAATTATAGTGATAGCTTGGTTTGCTGACGAGGGGTGCATTATGACAGAAAAATGGCAAGAAGTGATAAAACATTGGGAAGAATGGGGGAAATCACTGCGTGAAGCTAGGGATAGAATTGAAAAAGATTACGGTAATATCGCTAACCTTTCACCACGAGTAAGGACCGAGAGCAAGGAAAACAACGATGGTTCAACCAACAAGTATTTAAAAATCAGACTCAATGACGATGCGATAGTATGGTGGCGTATTGACGATGAAATAACGGGAACCGCAAATAAATTCGTAGCTGAAAGAATAGGGTTGAGTGAGGAATATATACCATTTTACAGCTTCGTCGACTGGTGGAAGGCATCCGCCTTTCCTGAGTTTGCCAAAGGATCAAATATCAATGGCTATACAGAAATGGAAGATTCCGGTAAATCAATCCAGTTGGAGAGAAAAGTAGTAAAAATAGACAATAAATATAGAATCCTTAACAGTATCAGCTGGGATTCTGGTCAAGTCAAATTCGAAGAACTTGCACACTATTTATGCAAGATTAAGTGGCCTTTTAAAGATGACGAGACCCTT
>Ga0075115_10001781_pt1 | contig 10370 bp, 16 predicted proteins | sample AntAceMetag02UKH_FD_69785 | JGI IMG/M metagenome (GOLD analysis project Ga0075115, IMG submission 69785) | Saline lake microbial communities from Ace Lake, Antarctica - Antarctic Ace Lake Metagenome 02UKH | ecosystem: Environmental > Aquatic > Non-marine Saline and Alkaline > Saline | place... | reverse complement strand
GCCGGTAGCACAACCCGTGAGCCAGTCTTTGGATGGATTGTTTCAAACTCGTTGTCACGATATCGCTTGCTCATTAAAAGGCCATATATTTCTGGATATTTGACAAAAGGAGCACCATTCGGATTATCTGTGGCAATACAACACCGCCAGGGATCGTCTGTTAACAGAGCAAGTTCAAGACCAATAGACCACATAATCGAGTTGACAAGACTCTGACGGCGATAGAAGACAGGAATGATACCCGAACTCGTCTCCAGTTCGACGTCGTGATTGCTCCACTTGTTATGGTGCAGACGGTAGAGGTTGAACTCCATCGGCCCGTCTGCTGTCATCGTCATCGTCTTACCAAACATCACCTGACCTATGTCAAAGACAATCTGAGGCTTACTGTTCAGTGACTTTGTAATATCCTCGGCCTTCGAACAGAAATCAGACCATGAAGAACCGCCATAGGAATGGAACTGCACATGAGTAGAATACAGACTCTGACGTTTATCGTTTAAGTCAGGAATAAGATTGTAGGTATCAAGAGTGCACTGATAATTCCCGGGTGTTCCCAGACTGTTACAGTGCAGGTGAACGGAGTGTGGGAGATTGAGCATCTCGTTTGCCTTGATCATACTGGTGATAATCTCCGCCGGCGTTATCTCCCAGTGAGGGACCTGATCGAAGATACAGGTAACATCCTCACCAAATCCCCATGCCTCAGTTCCGCCCGGATTGGTCAGTTTAACAGCAAATCCTTTCACTGCTGTAAGGGTCCAGGCGATAATTGCTGCGATACGTTTGTAGTCCTTCTCGCGCACCGCCTCCATCACGGCCCAGTTCCCGTCAAATAGAGTATTTGCCATCGTATCCTGGAGTGGCGTGTAATTAAACTCCTCATGGGTATGTCGTGCCTCAAGTGGAGCCATTGCGCCCTCAAGAAGTGTCGTATACCCCAGTTTTGCATACCGGTAACTGTTCCCATAGGTGGTAGGCACACAATACCCTGAAGTTGCGTGCATATGACTCCGCCGCGCTGTCCTCCCAGCCCTCATATCTTCCGGACTCATATAGCGTCCGAAGTTTACTTTTGTACCACAGATATGGGTATGAGAGTCCACACCTCCCGGAAGTGTCAGTCTCCCTGCTGCATCAATAACTTCGTCAGGATTTGTGACTGACTCGACAATCTTCCCGTCACTGACACAGAGATCCATAATCTCACGATCAATCCCATTGATGGGATCGATAACACAGGCATTTTTTATCAGCAGTTTACTCATACACCTCGTGCCTCCCTGAGTTTATCATAAATCCGGGTCAGGACTTCGGTATCGTCGGGAAGTTCTGGTTCGATCACTTTTTTCAGATGAATGGGAACCCCATCCATCCGATATCCCGTTCCTTCCGCATCAATACCGGTGACTGCCACCGGAATCTGGAGATCCGCGACCGATGTCGTCAGATTTTCATAGGGATCGATGACAATCGTCGGAATCTCTGCCATATACTCCACGCACTGGCGTGGGAAATGAGCACCAGGATCACTGGCAACGATGAGGCAGGCATCACACTCGTGTCTTCCAAGAATATCAACCGCCGAGGTTTCACCAGGATTATAGAACGCGATACCCCTACAGAAATCTACGGCGAACGGATAGCCTGTCATCCAGGTAAATACTTCGTTGGTGCCATAGACATTCCAGTGCCCTCTCATCGGCGTCAGCGTGAACTTAGTATGACGACTCAGTTCGTCCACCAGTTCGATGGCGTTACGGACATTCTTGTATTTCCCTTTCGTCATCGTAAGGCCCAGTCCAAAGAAGAGTGCCCCGAACTTCGCCTCCTTGCACATAGTGACAAGCTGTTCGAGCATCGTCTTCTCAATACCGGCAACCGAATCCGGGACCACATCACCTTTTCCACGAACTATCGCCCGCAAAGCACTGAGTACAGCGTAGTCTCCGCCTTTTTTAATCTTCAGGAAGAGATCAGCGATTTTTGCCGTCTCCGTCTCACGGACATCAACAACAATGACTTTACGTTCCCGGAAGGCGTTGTCGAGGAAGTACCCGTTAGCATAGGTTGTATAACGACTCATATGCCGGGGGTGCGCTTCATCAGGATTACTTCCCCAGTAAATGATAAGATCCGCCCGGTTCTTCACCTGCCCCAGCGTGCATCCCGGATGACCAACCTCCTGAATCGCAAGGACTGATGGACCGTGACAGACCGACGACGTGTTGTCTATAATTCCTCCCAAAATCTCATTCATATGGACTCCGACACACTGAGCCTCACCATGCGTTCCCGACCACCCATACAGGAGAGGTCTATCAGCATCCAGTAGAATGTCAACGGCCATATCTATCGCTTCATCATAGGAGATCGCTTCCCAGCCGTCATCCGTACGACGCATTGGCTTTTTGAGCTGGTTTTTGCTCATAAACTTAGCGTTACAGATTGTGCATCCGTTATCAACACTGACAACTCTATTATTTTCCACTTCAACTATAATATCATCACAGAGACAACCACAAAAAGGACAGACAACATCCTCAATCTTCATAACAGACACCCCCCAGAGAGGTAATCAGATCACGGGTTGTCACAACCGGTTCTTCTGTTGGAACAAGACTAACGTGAATATCTTTGAAGTCAGGCATCCCCGTCCCATGCGTTCCCGAAGGGATAATATAATTGGCATACGGACCCAGTGGGACAAAAATACCGCCAGGTGGCTGATTAATCTCAGCAACCACATGGAGCACAACCGATCCAACTTCTGTTGTAAGCAGCACATGATCGCCTTCTTCAATACCCACTTCCATCAGATCAATCGGGTGCATATAACAGGTAGAGGTTTCAGCACCATAGCCACTCTTCATTTTTGCCTCGATAAATTTCCCCTGCCGGATGGTTCTCCCGGTATTCATGACAAATTTCATGTCAGTTCCTCCGGCACCTGCATTGCCTGAACAACTCTGGCAACACGTATTGCGTTATTTGCACAGGTCAGTTCACAGGTGCTGCAACCCGTACATTTTTCCGGATGAATCACCCGCATCTCACCATCAATGATCTTCATGATTACTTCATCTGAAACCGGTGTTCCGGATCCTGCAAGCGTCGGATCAATCTCTTTATTGACCGGACAGGCGACCGAACAGTTTCCACACCGTTTACAGAGCGTCGGATCAATCGTGATGAAAAATTCCGAATAGAATGAAATTCTGTCCCGACGCTGAAGATCCAGAACCCGCCCACAGTCGAGCACATTCTCGGGGCATGCCTCCACACAGAATCCACAGCGGACACAGTGACCTTTATGGATAACCGGCGTCCACTCCCCTTTTATTTTCAGCACTTCAATCGCAGTGTCTGAAGGACAGATCATCATACAGGCAAGACAGTTAGTACATTCTCTCCCGGTCGTCTCAGGAAAATTCCGAAAATGTTTTGGGAGAATGAGCGGCGCTGTTTTTGCGCAGAAAAACAGCCGGATCGATTCCGGACGCAGAACCTCTTTCAGATACAACAGAATCGAATACGTCATCTCGTTTTTCACCTCTCGCAGCAGGAAACACAGGGATCACAACTGATAAACGACGAGGTTACATCTGCCGCCGAACTGACACCCGGAATCATATAATGGCCGGATGCCTCGATATTCGGAATCGAAGGAGTTCTGATAGAAATATCAATGACCCGTCCATGTTCATCGGTTTTCAGGTAATACCGTAACTCACCCCGAGGTGCTTCACCGGAGTGAACTGCCTCTCCGCCTTTTATTGCCCCGCCACCACGAATTGAGCCTGGTTTCATCTTTAAAAGACAGGTCCGGATCAGAGCACAGGACTGGAGCACTTCGTCAAAACGTGCCATAATTCGTCCCCAGTTGTCACAGGTATCGTACACTACCGGCTCAAATCCCAGTCTCTGATAGACAGGATGCCCTGACCGGACATCAAAGGGGACATTACTTGCCCGGCCAGTAGGACCTACGGCGCCCACGATTTTCGCATCCTCTGTCGTTAAAATTCCAACGCCTTTACTGCGCAGACCTATCATCGGTCCGGTCTCAAACATACCACGATATCTCATCGTTTCCGTTTCAATGGCCGAAAGTCCCTCCTGAAGGGTGATCGCATCTTCGCCGGAAAGATCAAAGCGTACACCACCGGGGATCATATAGGCACAGGTAATTCTCGCACCGGTTATCAGTTCAAGCTGATCAAGAGCCGTCTCTCTGATACTTAAGAGGTACATTCCCAGTGTCTCATGCTCTATCGTATAACAGTATGAGAAGTTTGCAAGCAGATGACTCTGAATCCGGTCAAGTTCGTTTACGATAACACGGAGGTATTCTGCCCGTTCCGGGACGGTGATCTCGCTTATTTCTTCCACTGTTTCAATGAAAACATAGTTGTGAATTACGGTACAGATTCCACAAATTCGCTCAGCAAGAAACATCACTTCCTGCCAGGGACGACCACGCATTATTCGTTCAATGCCCTTCTTTGCATACCCAAGTTCGACTTCACAGGCAAGAACATGTTCACCTTTCATCTCACACTTCAGTCTCACCGGTTCTTTCCAGCAGGGATGCATAGGCCCAACCGGGAGTGCTACATCCACCGTTTTCTTCATTTGTTCTTCTCCTCGTAGTCTCTGAATATCTCCGGTGCAAGAGAAAGAATAGCACCGATAATTTCACGGGGGCACGGCGGACAACCCGGTATCTCTGCGGCGATTGGAATATATTTAGAAGCAGGCGGATTCACATAACTTCCTTCCCGGTCGTAAAGACAACCGGAGATCGGACAGTTTCCGATGGCAACTGCCACTTTTGGTTCGGGCATCTTATCCCAGATGCTCTTGAGTTTATCGTCCCATTGCTGGCAAATAGGTCCCGTCACAAGGAGGACATCTGCCTCACGGGGATTATTGTGGACGTAGATACCATACTGCTCGAGATCATATCGTGGCCCAAGACAGGCCAGAATCTCTATATCACATCCATTACATGACCCGGTATTGACATAGCAGACATGAATCGAGCGGGAACGGACAGTATTTTTAATCTTCTGAAGGAGACTCATTGCAAAAGCACCTCACGTATTTCTTCGAAAGCTTCTTCGACAAGCATTTTTCCGTTTTGTACTGCTTCGACAACCGAACTCACCTCGTCTTCTGAAAGAATGTGAAGATGAGTTGTCAAAAGGGCAGTACCAAGGAGTTGATCAGTCTCAGAAATTGTATTTTTCATAGTGGTATATGCCTCAAAACGGGTAGGAAGATTCTCAAGATATGCCATATCACAGCGATTTACAAGAGTTTTTCGCATTTCCTGACGGCGAAGGCCGAACATCTTTGCAAGTTCCCGCACGGCCATATCATGGCGTGTACTCTCCAGAATATTCATTTTCATGACCCGGAGATCTTTCTCGTAGAGATAGTCTTTCACAGCACACACCCCAGAATGCCCATAATAACAAACAGAGCAATACAAATCCAGATAATGCTGCCCTCATATTCTTTCAGACGACCGCCCTCTCCTTTCAGAAAGAGTGGCAGAATCAGTAGAACCAGCACCAGAATCAAAAGGCCGGTCTGAATGAGCACCGATGAAACTGCAACTCCCTGAACAAGAGCAACAGCCATAAAGAGAACTGCTGCGGCAGCAAGAATTATTTCAAGTATTTTCATGCAGCCACTCCCAGCACAAGTATGTAGACAGCAATAATGCTGATGATCATCACCTGAACAGTTACCGCATCATAGGGACTCAGCATTGCCGAGAAACTACAGATGAATGAGAAACTGAGCAATAAGATCAGCATCGCAATGAGCATCACTACCGGTGAGAGAGCCCCCACAAAGATTACGACAAAGATATACAGAAGGACAAACGTCTTGATTGCAAATGCCACTTCAAGCCCGGCACGCCAGACACCGAAATGCTCTGTCCTGTTACCGCTGACCAGTTCTTTTGCTTCGATAATACCAAACGGACTGTATGGCATCTTTGAGAGAACGACCACATACATGGCAAGTGCTGCCGGGAATGCCAAAATAAGAAGCGGTCCATGGACGCCCTGCCAAGTTACAATTTCCGATATCTGCAACGTTCCGGTGAAGAAATAGATCACCGCAACCGTCGCAAGGAGGGGTATTTCTGAAGATGCCGATATAACCGAACGGATAGCACCAAACTTTCCGTATGGCGAACCCGAGGAAAGACCCATCCCGTGTTCCACAATCTTATGAAGCAGATATATCGCAAAGATCAGGAGAAGACTGCCGCCTGAAAGCCCAATATAAAGTGCCAGTGACCAGATAGCAATTGCAACCAGTACAACCGCCACGAACATCTCCTGTGAAGCAGTTTTAGGAATCCAGGTTTCTTTGAAGGCAAACTTCATCGTATGCAGAATCTCCTGCCATACCGGAGGACCCGGTCTTCGCTGCAGACGGGCAATCACTTTCCGGTGAATACCATGAAAAAGCAGGCCAATAATAATTGCAGCTAAAAGTTCTACGATCATGTCAATACCCCAAAAATGGATAATCTCCTTCTTTCTGCGATGCACGACACCACAAGCCAAGGGCGATGATGAAGAACGGGAAGGCCACTACCAGCACCAGAGCGGCAATCCATTGGGAGATGAGACCGGCAAGCTCTGCCAGTCCACTTCCAAGGCAGACCAGTCCGGTCACAACCATAATTCCCTCTAGTATATTTTTCTTCATTTCAATCACATCGACAGGAGAATTTCAACGACCCGCAGGAAGATCAATAATGAACTGACGTGAATCATCAGCACATACGGTGCTCCCGGTGCACGGGTAATCTCAGCCTTTCCAATAAAGAACGGCGCCATACCTTCACCCATTACACCAACGAGAAGGAGGATCTTTGCAATAAGCGGCACTGTAACCGCCTCAGTAAAGAGGACCCACATACTCAGGGTACCAGTTGTCGCAAGGATGATGGCCGCTGCCCCAAAGAGCGGCACGGTGGCAGTCATTGCCACAATGCCATACTCGTAGGCAGTCTCAAGGACATACTTATTCCGGTACGAGGCGACGATACCAATATTGGTGATCCCAATCATTGCGCAGAAGAGCGTAAAGTTGAACACATCACCACTAATCAGGGCACCCATGGTCGCAATACCGCAGGCAATCGCGATAAAACGCTGAAATCTGAGATCATCCTTTTGTATATCCTTTGTGTAGAAGGCGTCACCGCCAAAGGCGATATCCACCTGGCGTTCAGGCCGTGCAAAAACTGCCAGTAGGGTGAAGACCACAGCAAAAACCAGAAGAAGTGTGGTATACACAGTGAAATACTCAACAATATCACCGAATCCGGTTGCATAAAGCAGATCACCACCAATCTCAGTTGTCGGAAGTTCAAACATCGCTCTCACCTCCCATGACACCAACGAGCGCCATCTTGGCCATCACCTTGACGAGGATTGCGCTGCCAGCGAGCATTACACCAAAGAACCAGTACTGTGGAAGAACCATGAAGACAAAGAACGCCACAATCCATAAGGCCCAGGCATACCCACTAATGGTTTCAATCAGCTCAAAGCGTTCTTCACTTCCCTGACACATGAAGTAGAAGACAACACCAACACCAGCAACGACGCCACCGGTAAATCCTGAAAGAATAATGCCATAACCGACCAGCACAACGACAAGAATCAGTGGTGCACTGTCCATAATCTCAATATGGAACGTATCCTTAGGCAGGCGGTATGCTCCTTCCTTTCGCAGGTACACTTCAGAAAGGGCAAGGAGTTCTGCAAGACCAACGACAATACCTGGAAGAATCAGTGCCTCAGCCAAGTCAGTGCCGACTAGTGCGATAATAACAAGGCAGATAATCTCAGTTAGATCAGTTAAGAGCAAACGGTGCAGATCTTCGGTCTCACGAACCAGAGCAATAAAGGAGATGATAATGCAGACGAAGGCGACTCCGATGCCCACCATATACAACGAAACATCAGGAATCATGGAATCCTCCTCCTGAAGAGATACGCTGCTATGGTAAAGGCGATAAAGAGCACCGATGTCTCGACTACCGTATCAAGACCCCGGGTATTATACAGAATCTCATCTATGATACCTCCGGGATGAGAAACAATAGTCGTGCCAGCACTTCGGAAATGATCAGCGATAAACTGGGAAAGAGGAGTCAGATACCCCGTAACATAGCCAAGATACGGAGAATTTTCCGGGTATTGGGCATGCACCTCTGCGGCCGTGAAGGGTTCCCCGCCTCTATCGTAGGGGTATAAGGGATTTTCCTGAGTATGAAGGGTCTTAGGGTAAAGCTGATCCTGATCATAAATCAGTCCCGGCACCGAGAGAACGCCAAGGATGCCAACCAGAACCATTGCGAGGGCGTACACCTGCACGAGCTTCATGTGATCTGAAAGAATATCTGAAATCTTCCGGACAATCATACCGCGTTCCTCCTCTGGATGACCCTGACGAGAACAAAGGTCGTAATCGTTGTCGTCGCGATGAACGTGAGAAGGGCAAGCATCTCATTATAGGCGAGCATGATGAGGAGCAGCCCAAAAGCCGGAACTTCCAGATTGATCAGCCGGGTCAGCGGTGTTTTATCTGCCGGGAATGCGACGCCAACAACGCCCAGAACTAAGAGAACCAGTCCAAGGTAAAAGGTGAGAATCATACGTCATCACCTACGGTGATTTTTAGGATCATTATCGTAGTTAGCGGCAACAACAAGGCAACAGCGACAGCCACATCCAGATAACCCGCGATGGCAATAAATGGAATCGTGCCCGATGCAATGACCGCAACGCCAATGAGTTTGTTGAAAGCATTCTTCGAAAGAAGAGCAATTCCAGCCCCTAAAACCGCGACTAATGCCATCAGAATCATAAGATAGGTTGTCATTGTCTCCCCTCCTTCTGTGCCAGCGTACTTGCGATAGCATTTGATTCCAGCGTCGCTCCCACAAAGTAGGCTGCGGCAGCAGCAATCGCAAGCCAGGGATCAACCATTGTACCAACAACAAAGACAATGACACCGGTAATCGCAAAATTAAGAAGATTGAGGTAGACCAGCTTTCGCTCCGTACTCTTCTCAAAGACAATACGCAAAGTTGCAAAAACTGCGACTAGCGCGCATATGAGCGAAACTATCATGAACGCCATCCCCAGAGTTTACCAAGCAATCTGCTGGCATGCACATGTGAGATTCCCTGAATGGTTGTGATAGCCAAAACCATACCGGCAATAAACAGTTCAGGTCCAAGCACCGTCCAAGATGTGATAGCGGTTATGAGAATGGTTGCAAAAAATGCTCCGGTTGTGCCAGCATAGCCTTTATCATGGCAAATCCTATTTCCGACATAGACGAGCACAGTCGCGAAAAGACCTCCGGGAAGGCCAGCGATGTACACGCCACAGGCAGCAAGAAGGGTCCCTGCCGATGCATCAGGAGAACAGACAATGTTCCCCATCATCAGACCTCCGTGCAGGTTACCCCCTGCTAATTCTATATTTGTTCCTATTGCCGTTGCACCAGACACGCCACCTTTCCGGGGAAGGGCAAAGATCAGATCTACAAGTATAAAAATAATCCAGCAGATGAGGGCAGCAACAAGAATCTGAACAATTTCACTAATGGGTACAGGCATACTTGTCTCTTGAATCTACTTCAGACAGACAGAAGAATAAACCTTTTCCTTTTACCATATGATCTTCCTGTTTTTTTTTGCCTTTTTTGCATGAAGCAAATCTTTTTCGGGTTTTTCCAATTTTCCAAAATTTTTTTTGATAGTTTCACCCAAAGGCAACTCTTTTTCTCATCCAAATGAGATTTAATACTAATGAATACCGCGTCTCTGCATCCTGAACGAATCTCTCTGCTTCTTATTGTAGCAGTTTTACTCGTCTCTCTGGTGGCATTCTGGAATCTCTTAGACGCGGTAATTATCGCCCTTTCTCTTGCGGCGGTTCTTATTCCGGCACACCGATATCTTTGCAGGTTTTTGCGCCCTTCATATTCCTCATTTCTCCTGACAACCGTAACTGCGATCGCAGTCTTCGGGGCACTCTCGTATATGGGAGTGATTTTGTATCAGAACAGTGGTCTTCTTGGAGAGATGCTCCAGTCGGTATTTTCCTGGATCACCGGGACTATCCCCACCAGTGACATCGGCATTCAGCTGACGGTAACCGAACTCGATACGTTGGTTACTGAATTCAACGGAATTCTCGTCGATTTCTTCTCTGACCAGCTCACTTCAATCCCGCTCATTGTTATTAAAGTCATTATCTTCTTCTGCTGTCTCTTTCTCTTCTTCCTCTGGGGAGATCAGATCTGGGATGATGTGG
>Ga0075115_10001780_pt1 | contig 10373 bp, 8 predicted proteins | sample AntAceMetag02UKH_FD_69785 | JGI IMG/M metagenome (GOLD analysis project Ga0075115, IMG submission 69785) | Saline lake microbial communities from Ace Lake, Antarctica - Antarctic Ace Lake Metagenome 02UKH | ecosystem: Environmental > Aquatic > Non-marine Saline and Alkaline > Saline | place... | reverse complement strand
ACCTCTTCTTTTATCAGCTCTAATAATTCTTCGTTGTCTTGAATTTCGGATTTTATATTTCGAACTTTAAGCAAAGCAAGCGGTTGTCTCACTTTAATCCCAACAAAAGATCTTTCAGCCAAAGCTAAACTTACAATTTTTCTTATCTCTTTCATATTTTCATTAAGTTTTTCGTCAATCAGAGATTCTTTTACTTTTTGCCATTCTTCTAAGTGAACACTTTCTTTTTTCCCTCCTAATTTCCCATACATCTCTTCACTTAGGAAAGGAATAAAAGGAGCAGAAATCTTACTTAGAGCCAAAAGGACATAACCCATCGTTTCCGCAGAATCTCTTAACTCTTTTTCATTTTTTGGTTTTTGTAGTCTTTTTCTTGATCTTCTAATATACCATTGAGAAAAATCTTCAATGACAAAAGATTCAATCAGTCTAGACGAGGAAACAATATCGTAATTTTCTAATAATTCTGAAACTTTTTTAATTAGTTCGTTCAATTTAGAAACTATCCATTCATCTAAAGAGTTTGAAGAATTAAATTTTTCAAAACTGAATTCATTTTCTTTTGTATAGGTTCTCAGGAAAACAAAACAATTCCAAAAAGTCATAATAAATCTTTTCAAGCAATCTTCAACGTCTTTTTCTTTAAAGAGCTTCTGATCTCCTGGTTTATTAACGGTAAACGAATACCACCTCACAGCATCAGTCCCATATTTTTCAATGAGCTTAAGAGGGTCTATGATATTACCCTTGCTCTTTGACATTTTGTTTCCTTTATCGTCAAGAATATGTCCCAAGGAAATAACATTTTCATAAGGAGCTCCGAATCCGAGAAGTGTTGATATCGCAAGAAGAGTATAAAACCATCCTCTTGTCTGGTCAATTCCCTCAGAAATATAATCGGCAGGAAAAAGTCTCGGCAAAATATTACCTTTCTTGTCTTTTCTGAGTTCCTTTTTATTAAACGGATAATGTGTCTGGGCAAAAGGCATTGCACCCGAGTCAAACCAACAATCCATAACTTCAGGAGTTCTTTCCATAATTCCTCCGCACTTTGGACAATAAAACTTAACTTCATCAATAAATGGTCTATGGGGATCAATGTTCATTTTTTCGTCATAAGGAAATTTCTTAAATTTAACCTCTTGGAATTTAGCTACCTCAAAAGGATTTTTTTCTTCAAATTCCGAAAACTTATCATCAGAAACTCCTTCTGTCGAAAAAGCCATCAATAATAAAGGAAGTCTATGACTCACAATAAGAATATTCTTATCCTTATATTTTTCATTTATATCAATAAAAAAAGAATGCATTCTTTTTCTTACCATTCTATAACTTTCTCCTTCTGGTGTTTTTTGATCAAAAAAATCATTATTATCTTTATTGAAGTAATCCTTAATTTCTTTAATTGTCTTTCCATTAAAATCACCTGCATCGACCTCTCTTAGTCTCTCGTCAAATTTTAAATCAGCACCGGTTTCTTTTGAGACAATTTCTGATGTTTCTTTAGTCCTTTGGAGATCAGAAGAAAATATTATGTCTAAATTTTTCTTTTTTAATTCTTTTGAAGTTTCTAAAACCTGTTTTCTTCCTTCTTCTGTTAAAGGACATGGAATCTTTTCAGGAAAAGAAGAGGCAATTCCTTTCTCATTTCTTAGACTATAACCATGTCTCATTAAATAATAATTATTTGAACTAAATCTTTGAGAGCCTAAATCTTCAAAACTGCCTATTACTTTTTTCTCTCCACATTTATTACATTCCCAAACAGGAAGAGGCGTTCCCCAATATCTTTCTCTTGAAAAAGCCCAATCTTTTACTTCTCTTAACCATCCCCCAAACCTTCCTTCTTTAATATGTTGAGGATACCAATTAATTTCCTCGTTATTTTTGATGAGTTGATTTTTAACTCCTTGCATATTAATAAACCAACTTTTCTTAGCATAATAAAGTAAAGGAGAAGAGCATCTCCAACAAAAAGGATAATCATGTTCATAAGGTTTTTGAGCGAAAAGGAATCCTTTTTCCTTTAAATAATTAATGATTATAGATTCTGTCTCTTTATCTTTAACGTATCTCCCATCTAAATTATTACCAATATCTATAAAATTTCCTTGTTCGTCAACCGTATGAAATTCAGGCAATCCAACTTCCTTTCCTAAAAGATAATCGTCTTCTCCATACATCACAGCAGTATGAACAACTCCAGTCCCTTCCTCAGAGGTTACAAAATCAGCCGGATAGATCTTATAAGAAGTAGGGCTTTTTAATCTGTCAATTTCAAACAAGGGTACATAAGAAAGCCCGACAATTTCAGAACCTTTAAGAGTCTCAAAATTATCCCAATTAGTATCTTTAAATTTCTCTTTATAAGATTCGAGAAAAACATCTTCCTCTAAAATGTTTTTAAAGTTTTCTAAACCCATTATCATCTTCCGTCCTTCTTTTTCAGGATCAGGAATAATAATATAATCATTTTTAGGATTAACAGCCAACGCTACGTTTCCAGGAAGAGTCCATGGAGTAGTAGTCCAGGAAATAATTGAAGTTTGACTCCATTTAGAATCAGGAGAAAATATTTTAAACCTCAAATAAACTGAATTCTCTTTCACTTTTTTATATCCCATAGCTACCTCATGACTGGAAAGAACTGTGCCACATCTTGGACAGTAAGGAACTACCTTATATCCTTTGTAAATTAGATTTTTTTCATATATCCTCTTAATAATCCACCAAACACTTTCAATATAATCATTACTATAAGTAATGTAAGGGTTTTTCATATCAACCCAAAAGGCAATCCTTTCTGTTACTTTCTCAAAATACTCCTTATATTCCCAAACAGAGCTTTTGCATTTCTTATTAAACTTAGCAACCCCATATTTTTCTATATCTTTTTTGTTTTTAAGCCCCAACTTTTTTTCTACTTCAAGTTCTACGGGAAGACCATGAGTATCCCAACCAGCCTTTCTCTCAATTCTGAAACCTTTCATAGTCTTATATCTCAATATAATATCCTTAAACACTCTCGCTAAAACATGGTGAATACCTGCCTTTCCGTTAGCAGTAGGTGGCCCTTCAAAAAATATAAAACTATCAGCTTCTTTTCGCTGACTTATAGTTTTTTCAAAAATATTATTCTCTTTCCAAAAATTGAGAATTTTCTTTTCATTTTCTGCAAAATTCATATAGACATCTTATAATTTTTACGTTCAAAAGTCCAGTTACATTTTTTCGGGAGAAGAAATCCCCATTAAATCAAAGGTATTCTTCAAAACATTTTTAAAAGCGACAATCAAGAGGTGACGAGCTTGAGAAATACCTTCATCTTCTGATATAACTCGGCAATCATGATAAAAACGATGAAAAGAAGAAGTTAATTCTAATGCATAATTGGGGACTTTTTGAACCTGGTAGTCAAGAGCTGTATCTTCAATGATTTCCGGAAATCTGAGTATTTGTTTTAAAAGTTCGATTTCAGATGGGTCTGAAAGCATCTTTAGATTATTAATCTTAAGATTTTCTTCTTCTAATTTTGATTTTTTAAGGATGCTACAAGCTCTTGCATAGGCATATTGAGTATAAAAAACAGGATTTTTCTCCGATCTCTCTTTTGCTAAAGACAAATCAAAATCAAGATGAGTCCCTGCTCCTCTCTGAATAAAGAAGAATCTTGCAACATCTAACCCTACTTCATCAACTAATTCCTTTAAAGTTACATACTCACCTTTTCTTTTTGACATTTTGACTATTTTTCCTTCTTTAATAAGTCTTACGAGTTGCATTATTATAATTTCAATTTGTCCTTTTTTATATCCCAAAGCAACCGCTGCAGCTTTCATTCTTCCAATATATCCGTAATGATCAGCTCCCCAGATATAAATTAAAGAATTAAACCCTCTGTCAAATTTATCTTTTATATATGCTATGTCTGAAGCAAAATAAGTTTTTTCTCCTCCTTTTTTGATTAAAACCCTATCTTTATCATCACCAAATGAAGAGGATTTAAACCATAGCGCTCCATCTTTTTGATAAGTTAATTCCTTGTTTTTTAAAAATTCAAATGATTTTTCTATCTTGTTGTTTTCATAAAGACTCCTTTCTGAAAACCATTTATCAAAATTAATACCCATTAACTGAACGTCTGGCTTAATTATTTCTTCTAAAACAATATTGGCTGCCTCTATGCCTGCTTTTTCAGGATCTTTATTTTTAATCCTTTTCTTAAGCTCTTCAATATATTCCCCCTTATAAACAGCCTCGTCGTCCCCTAGAACAGAATGCCCTAACTTCTTTATCTGCTCCCCTATATCATTAACATAATATTCTCTTTCTACGTTAAATCCTGCTTTATCTAAAACATTTGCTAAAATATCTCCACAAAAACCACCTCTTCCATTCCCTAAAGTTAAAGGACCAGTTGGATTGGCTGATATAAATTCTACCTGAACTTTTTTTGTTTTTTTTCTAGTTAAATTTCCAAAATCTTTGCCTTTTTCTAATGCTTTTTTTAATTCATCTTGAAACTTTTTATGAGAAATAAAGAAATTGAGAAATCCGGGTTTTTTAATCTCTATTTTCTCAATCATTTTATCTTTTTCTATCTTCTTTTTAAGTTTCTCAGCCAATTCTATCGGATTTTCTTTAAAAAGAGGGGAAGAAATAAGAGAAATATTTGTGGCATAATCTCCATGTTCTTTTATTTTTGAGAACTCTAACTTTATTTCGGGAATAGAAAAAAGAAGAACCTTCTCTTTTTGAAGCTCTTTTATTGAATTTTTTATTAATTCTTTTAGTTCTTGACGTATCATCAATTTTATTTTACCGTTATAAGAAGGTTATGTCTAACTTAAACAAAGAAAAAATTGAATCAATTTACAATTTTAGGGAAATTGAGAAAGGAAAACTTTACAGATCTAGTCAACCAGATGAGAAGTTCCTTTCTTATTTAGAAGATTTTTACAATATAAGAACAATTGTTTCTTTGCGAAACAAAATTGAAAAATCAGAAATAAATTTTGTTAATAAAAAAGAGATATCCCTTGTCCATATTCCCTTGACCCCTCTTTCTATCCTTAGTAAAGAAAAAACTTTCACTTTTCTTAAATTATTTTCAGATAAAAAGAATTTTCCAATTCTCTTGCATTGCCGAAGAGGAAAAGACAGGACAGGTATTATGACAGCACTTTTTAGGTTATATTATCAAAACTGGTCAGAAAAAGAAGTTTTTAAAGAAATTAATGAAAAAAAAGTTAATCTTTTTTGGAAAATAACCATAAAATGGAAATGGAGAATGATAAGAGAAATTAAAAAAAATGAAAATCTTAATTGAAAACAAAAAAGTAGGATTTAGTTTTGATATAACAGAAAAATTTGAAGCAGGAATTGTTTTAATGGGGCAAGAAGTAAAATCCATAAAAACAGGGAAAATGAGCATTAGATCAAGCTACGTCATCTTCAAAAACAAAGAAGCTTATCTTATTAATGCTAAGGTACCTCCTTATCAACCTAAGAACACACCCTCTGACTATAACCTCATGAGACCAAGAAAACTCTTGCTAAGAAAAAAAGAAATAAAATATTTAATAGGTAAATCACAAGAGAAGAACTTGACTTTAGTACCAATCAAGGTATATATTAAGAAGAGAAAAATAAAGATTGAATTTGGATTAGGGAGAGGAAAGAAAAAATTCAACAAGAAGGAAAAAATCAAGAAGAGAGAAGAAGATATAAAGATTAGAAGAAATTTGAAAATATGGGGATGAATTTGTTTCGATGGAAAATGTTATTAAGACGAGCAAGTTGAGAATTGCAGTAAACTCAATAAACTTCTGCAAAAAAAATAAGTGTAAACTTATTCAAAAAACCTGCTTTAGCTTTTGCTTAAGGCAGCATCCGATCAGTCAATTCTCGATAAACTGAAAGGGTGTTATATTTCTCGAGATAGACAACTTTCGGATCTCCTAAAGGTTGTCGAAAAAAAAGGAGATAAAGTTATTGAATTTCTGTTTGTCTTTAATTCATTAACTTAAACAGACAGACTAAACTTGTAGATTTGTCTTAAAAAATTTTTCAGACGGGGATTCACCTCCCCCATCTCCACATTGAATAAAAGAACAATAGCTAACAATAGAATAAGATCAAGGAAAGTAAGAGTTGTTGATGAGAATGGTAAGCAAGCAGGAATTTTAGAATTACAAGACGCGCTCCGTCTTTCTTTGGAGCGCGGTTTAGATTTAGTACAAGTTACGGAAAAAGTTGATCCACCAGTTTGCAAGATAATGGATCTTGGAAAATATCTTTATCAAAAAGAAAAGAAAGAAAAGGGAGTAAAGAAAAAAGGAGGAGGAGGAGAAATGAAAGGGATTAGATTAAGTTTTAGAATCTCCGAACATGACATGGAAACAAAAGCGAAAAATGCAGTAAAATTTTTAGAAAAGGGCAATAGAGTAAGAGTAGAATTGCGTTTGAAGGGAAGAGAAAAAGCACTTGGAGATTTTGCCAGAGAAAAAATAGTTAAGTTTCTTGAAATAATTAAAGAAAAAGTGGAATATAAGACAGAAAGAGAAATAAAAAGACAACCTAGAGGAATAACAACAATAATATCAAAAAAATAAGCTCCGTTAAAAATATTTAGTACTAACGGGGTTAAAAAAAATATAAAGTTGTTTGAAAGCGATTGTCTAATCGCATAAAGACAAACTTCTAACGGAGTGAAGACGAGAAAATCAATTACAAAAAGGTTTAAAATAACCAAATCAGGAAAGGTCTTGCGAAGAGCAAGTGGCCAAAATCATCTTAGGGGTAAAAAGTCTGGGAATGCAATCAGACAAAAAAGAGGATGGGTAGAATTATCCAAACCAGAATCTAAAAAAATAAAAAAACTAGTGCCAAATTCATGACAAGAGTAAAAAGAGGAACAATTGCAAATAAACGCAGAAAAAACATCTTAAAACACGCGAAAGGGTTTATGTGGGGAAGAAAGTCAAAATATAAGTTAGCGAAAGATGCGCTTCATCACGCATGGACTTATGCTTATCGCGACAGGAAAGTAAAGAAAAGAGACTTTAGAAGGATGTGGCAAATTCAGATTAGTGCTGCCTGTAGAAAACTCGGCTTATCATACAATAAATTCATAAATCAGTTAAAAGAAAAAGATATCACTTTAGATAGGAAAATCTTATCTCAGTTGGCCAAGGAGAAAAATGATGTTTTTGAAAAGATTGTAGAAGAAGTAAGAAAATAAGAAACTAATTGATACTTAAAAAGAATGCCTCAAAAGAGCATTCTTTTTTTAATCGCTCATTTCTGGTTGAAAGTATTGGTTAAGTTTTAATTTTTCAGAAAAAACTTCTTCTATTTTTTTGTTTCTTACTTTAACTTTTAAAATAGTACTTTCCATTGTTCTCTCAGAAAAAGCCTGGTCAAAGATAAAATTTCCTAAACTATAAGCAATCCAACCATTTTTACTTTGCTCGTCCGAAGCATCTAGCGAAGGAGAGTATTCTTCAACCCCCAGGACAACGTGAGGATGATGTCCAATTATTAAATTTGCTCCACTGTCAATACAGCTTTGAGCGAAAGAAACTTGAAAAGAAGTAGGACCTTCTGAGTATTCTTTCCCTGAATGTAAAGAAACAATTAAAATATCAACTATTTCTTTAGATTCTTTAACTTTTTCAAGTACTTCAGATATGTCTTTATAATCAATCCAAGACATGCCAGTATATTCTTCTCCTGCCCTCCAGCTTCTGGGTCCCAAACTCGTATACGCTAGAAAACCAATCTTAGTATCATTAATTTCTTTTATCTTGAGAGAAAAAGCTTCTTCTTTATTAAACCCGGATCCGACATAATCTATATCATTCTCTTTTAAAATCCTCATAGTATCTTCTAATGCTATTCCTTGATAATCAAGCATATGATTATTAGCCAAAGACAAGACATCAAAACCTGCATAGACTAATCCTTCTATTGCTTTTGGTTCAAATCGAAAACAATAAGTACCTCCTACCCTAAGACCATTATCTGAAATTGGACCCTCTAAATTACCAAATAAAAGGTCTGACTTTTTAAGTTCATCAGTAATTTTTAAAAAGGGAAAATTAAAATCCCCATTTCCATATTTATCTATCTTGTCCTCAACTCCCCGATCAAGCATAATATCACCAACAAAAAAAAGATTTACTTCAGAATTATTCAAATTTTCTTTTTTCTGTTCGCCAATATCAGATAGAATTACTTGTTCGTCTTTTTCGCCCTCATTTAAACTAATTTCTTTTTCAAAACAAAAAAAATTTAAAATAAAATACAACAAGCCAGAAACTAAAAGAATTAAAAAAACTATTTTTATATTTCTATTTTTCATTTTTTATTACTATCATAGCCGAAGTTCCATCTGTAACATCTCCCTCTCCATCCCAATCGTGAATTGATTTTTCTAAAATTGGATACGAATAAACATAATCTTTTCCATGTTTTGTCCCTGGGTCATTTACTATAAATACATCTTTGGTGTATCCCTTAATTAATAACATATGATAAAGGGGTCCAGGAGGAGTAAAATAAGGATTTTCTAATAATCTCCCAGCAGTTGGAACAATAACTGGATATCCTTTTACTATTTCTTCTTTAATATTTTCTAAGGAAATATTATATATCACCTCTGTCTTATATCCATAATAATCTCTAACTAATTGAGCAACCTGTTCTGCTGAACTATCTTCGTAAAAATCATAGGTCTTTTTTTCAAAATCTACTATTTCACGAATTTCTTCATTGGCCTTAAAAAGGTTAGTACTTTCACTGTCCTGATAATAATAATGAACCATCAAAACAACTGCCTCTTCGCAAGCATGATCAAATGGAGGTTCCCAGTCCAACAGAGGAGCTTGGCATATAAAAGGAATATTCAAATCAAGAGATTTGGGAATATCAATTTCTTCTTCAAGAGATTCTCCGCTTTCTAATTGCACAACTCCCTGCTCGTCTTCTATTTTGTTGCTCTGTTCTGTCTTCCTATCGTTAGGTGAATCAATATTTAGCCAGTAATCAAAAAGAAAAAAACTACCAAGTATTAAACTAAATAAAATTAAAAATAAAAGTATCTCTGATATTTTTCCTTTCATCTTATTACTACACCACTATAATTAAATTTTTTCCAATTAGTTAAAAAATAAGAAGTAGACCAATAAATTCTTCCAGACAAAGGATCGTTTATAATAATTTTTGAGGGATTACCAGAATCACCGACAAACCCAACAATTAACCTCACATGAGTTTCCTTGAAAACTTCAATATGCTTCCCTTCTGGAGTATACCAAGAATAATCATGAATATTATCTATCGGAAGCACTCCCCAAAAAACTATTGAATTACCTAATTCAATTTCTCTTATTAAGTCTTTTAAGTTCCATTTAGAAAAAGCTTCTGATTCTCTCCATGTATTTGCTGCTTTAGCTACTGGACCCCAATGAACTCCATATCCCGTATTACACATTTTACCATCAATATCCCCAACATAGGCAGTAAAAGGATCTCCCCAAATATCTCCTTCGTGAGGAGTAATATCATAACCAATCTCTTCCATTATTTCCTCTTCGCTAACATATACCCCTTTCAACGCAAGAGCCATTTTTAGAGAAGCTGCTTCGCATGACAACGAGTAATCTTGCCAATCTAAATCAACATCAAGGATGGTCACATTAGGTTTTGGCTGTTCTGGTTCAGACAAATCTTCTTTCGCAAGAGAAATCTCTGGTTGATCTTCAATAGTATTTTCTTTTTCAAACCCATTATAAGAAATCTCATCAGAAGGATTTTTTTTAGTATTGAAAGAAAAAGAGGAATTACCAGAATAACCAATTCCAAAAATATTAGTTACATTATTTATTTTTACTTCGTATTGAGTGTCTGGCTCAAAATCGATTGCGGGAGTAAAAGTTAAAGTTCTAAAAAGATGATTTCCTATTAGAGAGTCTTTGAAATCCCACTGCCCGTAAGCTTTTGGGTTAATGGAATGGTTAAGAGTTTTTCTTTCCACCGGTTTATTAAATTTTATTATTAAGGAAGAATCAAAAGGCACATCTTGACTCTGATTTGAAGGATAAGTATTAATAACTCGCGGAGGAGATATAAAAAGATAGACACTTACTGAAATAATTATAGTTACTAATCCAATCAAGATTTTTATTTTCATTTATTTTCTCTTTTTTTTATTTATATCTAATTAAAACGTTATCAATTTAATACAAATGACTATTTCCAAAGATTTAATAATTTATTTAAAGGAAATGTATTCACAATATCATTTTTTTCGGCCCACCCTCTTCTTGCTTGAAAAACACCAAATTTCATATTTTCAAACTGGCTAATAT
>Ga0075115_10001776_pt1 | contig 10382 bp, 10 predicted proteins | sample AntAceMetag02UKH_FD_69785 | JGI IMG/M metagenome (GOLD analysis project Ga0075115, IMG submission 69785) | Saline lake microbial communities from Ace Lake, Antarctica - Antarctic Ace Lake Metagenome 02UKH | ecosystem: Environmental > Aquatic > Non-marine Saline and Alkaline > Saline | place... | reverse complement strand
AACCTACGATTACACCCTTACATGTTATGGACCAGGAGGAATAGATGAAAGAACAGAACCTGCCACAGTTGAAGCTCTTAATCTTCCTTGGTGGAAAGAGATTATTCCTGTGTTACAGGGATTCTTGGGAGGGATGTATTAAGATAAAATTTGTTTATATATTAAAAAATATGAAGGTCTAACCTTCGTATTTTTTATGCTATACTGTTTCTATGATTATTAAAGATTTTTTTGTTTATATATTTATTTTTATTGTTTCTTGGCTTATTTTTGATAGATTTGGTTTATTCTCTAATATTTTTATGCAATGGAGTATTGGAGCAATTCCTTTACTGTTTCTCATTTTCTATCCAATTTTTATTACTTTAAAAAAGAAAAGAAATCTTTCAGAGATAGGATTTACTCTGAAAAATTGGCCATTGGCAATTATTTGGGGGACGAGTATTGGATTAATAATAGTAATTTTAAATCAATATTTTTTCTCTGGAGAAGAATTGGCTAGTTTTAATAACTTAGGTTTTGGAATAATTTATTGGGCCTTTTTAGCTTTTTCCCAAGAAGTCTTTTTTAGGGGGTATCTTCAGAAGAATCTAGAAAAAGTATATGGTAATTCTTTAGGATTGATTCTTGCTTCTTGCCTTTTCTCTTTATGGCATATTACCGTTCGTTTTTATACAGGATGGATGGCGCCCATTCCATTATTGAAGATATTTTTAGTTGGTTTACTTTGGGGTTTATCTTTTCAGAAAACAAAGAGTTTAATTGCTCCTTGTTTATCTCATTTTTTGGTTGGAATTCTATCTAGTAATTATTTTTAATTTTTAGTTTTCTGAGATTAGTTTTCAGAAGAATAAAATTTAAGGAAGCTATGCTAAACGAATGATTGATAGTTTATAAAATAGCTAAGAGTGAAATTAATAAATACATGGATAATGAAGGCAGGCCAGAATGATTTTCCTCGGTAGGCAACATATCCAAGCCATGTACCAGTGATAATACAGCTTATTGTTTCTATCCCTGGTTTACCTAGATGGAGTAGAACAAATGGAGCCATTTGCACTAAAATGCTGGCTTCTTTTAATTTATTTTTAAGCCCAAACAAGAGGAATCCGCGAAGTAAATATTCCCATGCAAATAAATAAGGAAGAGTTTTAATTAAAAAATGGTAAAAATTAAAATTGGCAGTATAATATTGATTTAATGAAGGAAAATAGGAGCTTAAATATAATACAGGGATTCCAATAATTATGGTAATAATAATATAAAAACTCCATAATTTGATATTTCCAATCCTAAGGCCAAAATCCCAAGGATTTTTTCTTAAAATAATTAAGATTGTTAATATTGGAAAGATAAAATAATATATTGAATGGCTCAAAATTAGTGATGATCCAATAGGGTGATACCATGAGAGAACAAGAAAAAGGGTCGCTAAAAAGAAGACAAACATTTCTTGGAAGTAATTTTTTAAAAATAAGGTAAATAGTTCAACTTCTTGTCTAAATAAATTTAACACGATCATTCCTTAATTGGTATTAACTTTTTCTTATGATTTATCTTAAGAAGGATAAAAAAACTTATACCAATAATAATTAGAGCAGTTAATTGGGCATAGTTTAATGTAGTGAACCATGTTTTACCTTGATAAATAAAATCTTCGTTATAGCGAAAATATTCTATTATAAATCTGGCAAGAGAATGAAGAATAACTCCTATAAAAAGCAAAGAGCCATTCTTTAATTTAGTTTTTTGTGAATAATAAATAAGAAGAAAGAATATTAAAAGATAACTCAGAGCTTCATAAAGTTGAGTGGGGTGTCGCAGCAAATTATCTCCTAAATTTGGGAATTTTATTGCCCAAGGAACGTTTGTGATAATACCATAACAGCATCCGTTTAAAAAACAGCCGATTCGCCCAATAGAATGCCCTAATAACATCCCGAGCATCATTATATCCAGCCACTTCCCTATTCTTTCTTTGTCATTTCTTAGTATTAAAAGAATTATTAAAAAGGCTGCAATAAATCCTCCTTGCCAACTAAATCCTCCTTTCCAAAATTGAAGAATTTTTAATAAATCTTTTTGATAAGAAGCAAAATGTAAAAAAACATAACCAAGCCGAGAGCCGACAAATCCACTAATAATTGTAACAAGAATTAAGTATTTAGCTTGATGAGAATTAAGCTTTTTTCTTTTTACTTGCCAATAGACAACAATTCCTCCTATAATAAATCCCAAAAACATAAAGACCCAATATGATTCTACGGAAAAATTACCAACTTCAAATAAAATGGGATACATATATTTAATTTATTAGTGCCTGGGGAGAGACTCGAACTCTCAAGGCCTTGTGGCCAGTAGATTTTGAATCTACCGCGTATACCAATTCCGCCACCCAGGCATAAAATTAGTATACAGTATTCTGTGTGTGAAATTCAAGGTTAAACATTTTATTAAATGTAGTAATTTTGATATAATAATATTAATGACAGAAATTATTGCCATTTGTAATCAAAAAGGGGGAGTAGGAAAAACTACTACAACAATGAATTTAGGCGCTTATTTGGCTGCTCTTGGAAAAAGAACATTGGTAGTTGATTTTGATGCTCAAGCCAATGCTACTTCTGGTTTAGGTTTTGATTATAAAAAATTACAAAAGACAGTTTATAATAATCTAATTTCTGATTATTCTCCAAAAGAAACGATTTATAAAACATCAATCTTTGGTTTGAATATTCTCCCTGCTTCGCCGGATCTAATCGGAGCTCAAGTAGAATTAGGTCGTTTTGCTAATAAAGAATTTAGGTTATCTCAAATTCTTTCTTCGATAAAAGAATATTATGATTATATTTTAATAGATTTACCCCCTTCATTAGGTGTGTTAACAGTTAATGGTTTAGTAGCTGCTGATCAGGTTTTAATTCCTTTACAGACAGAATATTACGCTTTAGAAGGATTATCTCAACTTGTTACGACAATTGATTTGATAAGGAGAAATCTAGAAAAAGATTTAAAAATACTGGGCGCTGTTTTGACTTTATATGACAAAAGGAATAGATTAGATAGAATGGTTTTAAAACATATTAGGAGAAATTTTCCAGGATATGTTTTTGATACGATAATTCCAAGGAATGTTAGCTTGGCTGAAGCTCCAAGTTTCGGACAATCTATTCTCCAATATAATCCTAATTCTGAAGGAGCAAGAGCTTATAAACAATTAGCTCAGGAATTAATTAAAAAAATTCAACATTTTTAATAAATTATGGATGAACAAAATTCTTTAGGACAAGGAATTAATGCTTTAATTCCTCCAAAAAATAATCAAGAACCAAGCGGAGGTGCTCTAGAAGAAAAAATTAGTGAAAAACTTAATAATACTTTTTCTAATTTTCCTCAGGATTTAACTCCTCCATTAAATTCTATAAAAAAAGATTTTCGAGAGGATTTTCAACAAGCGTACACAAAAGAAGATACAATATCAGACAATACATCAGGCTTACAAGAAACAATTCCTGAAATTACCAAAAGGAATAATACCTTTGGTTCTACTCAAGAAAATTTTGTTTCTGACTTTGATCAAAAAGAACCCATTACCGAAGATAAACCTATTCCATCTTCTAACCTTTTAGAAGATAAGGTTTTCTATATTGAAGTAGATAAAATTAAGCCCAATCCTGAACAGCCACGAAAAACTTTTTCAGAGGAGACAATAAAAGAATTAGCTGATTCTATTCGGGAACATGGAATTTTGGAACCTTTAGTTGTTACCAGAGAAGAAAAAGAGACAGGATATGGGACAAATGTTGAATATCAGTTAATTTCCGGAGAGAGGAGGTTATTAGCTTCAAAAATGCTAGGATTACCAACAGCTCCAGTTATTATTAGAAAGCCTATGGATGAACGGAAAAAACTGGAATTAGCTTTGATAGAAAATATTCAACGTGAAGACTTAACCCCAATATCTAAGGCAAAAGCGTTCGCGCGGTTAATTAAGGAGTTTGGTATTACTCAACAGGCTTTGGCAGCAAGAATAGGTAAGAGTAGGGAGGTGATTGCTAATACCTTACGGTTACTTCAACTATCACACGAAGCTCAATATGCGTTAGAGCAAGGGAAAATTAATGAAGGTCATGCCAGGGCAATTCTTCTTTTCAGTAACCCTGAAAAAAGAAGATTGTTTCTGCAGGATATTTTATCTAAAAATCTTTCTGGGCGAGAATCTTTAGAATTAGCTCAACACTATTTACAAAACAATCTTAGTGATAATAAAAAAGAAGCATTGTCTAGAAGACGAAATGTTTCTTTAGATCCGGAAGACTTGGAAGTAAAAGAAAAATTAGAAGATTTTTTACAAACGCCTGTTTTAATCAAGAAAAAAGGTGGACAAGGAGCAATTGAAATTAAGTTTTTTTCTCAAGAAGATTTAAGCAAAATCTTAAATAGAATTTTTCCCCTTTAATGCGTCTTGAATCTTTTTTTTAGTTTCAGTCATTTTAACAAATTCTAACCATGAGGAAGACGGTAACTTCCTTTTTTTATTAATAATTTCCACTACCTCTCCTGATTGTAGTTTATAATCTAGTGATACTAATTTGCCGTTAACCTTAGCGCCAGCAGCCTGATTACCAACATCTGTATGAATTTGATAGGCAAAATCAATTGTAGTAGCTCCATCAGGCAAATCAATGATATCTCCTTTAGGTGTTAAAACAAATATCCTATCTTTAAAGAAATCAACTTTTAGAGAATTTAAAAACTCTTTTGAATCATAAAATTTCTTTTGCCAATCTCTTAATTGGTTTATCCAATAAAATTTCTTAGGAGGGTTAAACTTCCCCTTTTTTTTATATTTTTTGCTGTCTTTTAAATCGCCATAAATCCAATGTGCGGCAATGCCCCATTCTGCTTCTTCGTCCATTTGTGGTGTTCTAATTTGGATTTCTACAATTCGTTCATTTTTAGCAAAAACAGTAGTATGCAAACTTTGATATCCATTAGGTTTTGGGAGAGCAATATAGTCCTTAAAGCGACCGGGAACAGGTTTCCACATTTGGTGAATAATTCCTAAAGCACCATAACATTCTTCTATGTTTGGCATAATAATTCTCATTGCTACCAAATCATAGATTCTTTTAATATCCATGTCTTCTTTTTGCAGTTTTCTCCAGACACTATATAAATGTTTAGCTCGAGACTTTATCTTTTGAGGATTTAAATTATTTTCTTTTAATTTTTTTTGTACTAATGGAACTAATTCTTGAAGATAATTTTCTAATTCTTCTTTTCTTTTTCCTATTATTTTTTTACTTAATCTATATTCTTCTGGAAATGAATATGGAAAAGCAAGATCTTCTAATTGAGCTGCAATATCTGACATCCCCAAACGATAAGCTAATGGAGCAAGAATTTCCAAAGTTTCTAATGATTTTTTCCTTCTCTTTATTGGTTCTAGTGGCCATAAAGTTTTCATATTATCTAATCGATCGGCTAATTTAATAAGAATGATTCTTATATCTTTTGCCATTGCTAAAATCATATTCCTGAAATTTTCTTTTTCTACATTATCATTTTCTTTGTATTTAATTTGATTGACTTTTGTTAATCCATTAACTAAAAAAGATACCTCATCATTAAATTGAGATTTAATTTCTGAAATTGGAACTTTACAATCTTCAACAACATCATGAAGCAGGCTGGCAATTACAGCATTAGTACCTAGCTTCATTTGACTAATAGTTAAGGCAACTCGTAATGGATGATTTATAAATGGTTCTCCTGATTCTCTTTTTTGTTCAAAATGGGATTTTTCAGCGAACTCAAAAGCTTTTTCCAATAAATCTAACTCTCTTTCGCTAGTAGAATCTTTAAGATTCTGGATTATTTTCTGTTTTAAGGATTTCATAATTGCAATTACGATCAGAACATTTTATTTTAGTTTTTGTTTCCACAAGAGGTTTGCCGCATTCTGGGCAATTTTCTCCTGTGGGTTTATATGAAGACGCAAAGTTACATTTAGGCCAGCTAGAACATGCATAAAACATTTGCCCCCTTTTATTTCTTTTCATTATTATGTCTCCTGTTTTGCATTGCGGACATTTCATAGAAAATTCACTATTAACAGATTTAGTAAAAGAACATTTAGGCCAATCAGAGCAAGCAAGAAATTTACCATATTTTCCTAATTTTAGAACTAAATTATTTCCGCATTTTGGACATTTTTCTTTTGTTTCAACGACAGGAGCTAAATCATCTTTAGAAACTTCTATATATTTTTTTTCTAGATTATCTTTAAATGGGATATAAAATTCTTTTACCATGCTTGCCCAGTCTAATTTTCCTAAGGCGATATCATCTAATTTTTCTTCGATTTGAGACGTGAATTTATAATCCACAATATCTGAAAAGTGTTTTGATAAAACACCATTAACTAAAATTCCAATTTCTGTAGGAACAAAAGCCTTGCCTTTATCTCTCATAACATAACCTCTTTGTTGTAATACAGATATGATGGGGGAATAGGTAGAAGGTCGCCCAATACCGAAGCTTTCTAAAGTTTTTACTAAAGATGCATCATTGAAACGCGGAGGAGGTTGGGTAAGATGTTCCTTTGAAGTAATCTTTTTAATTTTTAATCTTTCTTTAGTTTCTAAGAGAGGTTTTTTTTGAAGATCAGATGGTTTAGAATAAGGATAAATATTGAAAAATCCATCAAAATCTAAGTTATAAAAATTACTTTTAAATAAATATTTATCTTGTTTTCCTTGGCACTCAACAGAGATTGAAGTTTTTTCTAAAATTGCAGAAGGCATTTGACTAGCTAAGAATCTTGCCCAAATAAGTGTATACAAAGACAATTCGTCTTTTGTAAGATATTTTTTTATTTTTTCTGGAGTATAGAAGGGATTAGTGCAACGGATAGCTTCATGCGCTTCCTGGGCTAAACGGGATTGTTTTTTGAAAGTTCGTGGTTGGGATAAGGTATATTCTTTTCCTAAATTTGTTTCTAGAAAATCATGGGCAGCTTTAAGGGCTAATGGTGATAGATTTATAGAATCAGTTCTCATATATGTAATTAACCCAACAGGTTCTTTTTCTAGTTTTTTTCCTTCATAAAGTGATTGTGCTAAATACATTGTTTTCTTGACAGAAAAATGAAGTAACTGCCATGATGCTTGTTGTAAGGTACTCGTTGTAAACGGAGCGGCAGCATGACGATTCATTTTTTTTATTACTACGTCTAAAATATAAGCATCTTTTTTATCAATATCCTCTTTAATTTCATTTATTTCTTTTTCAGATTTAATCCCTGGTTTAGGTATGGCAGTATTATTAATTTTGTATAAATCAGATTCGAATTCATCAGGGGTTTCTTGTTTTTGGATTATTGCGGAGATTGTATAATATTTTTCTTCTTTGAAGGACTCTCTTTCTTTTTCTCTTTCAACTATTAATCTTAAAGCAGGTGATTGTACTCTACCAGCTGATAATCCTCTGACTATTTTTTTCCATAAGAAAGGAGACAATTCATAACCTACTAAACGATCTAATATTCTTCTAGTTTGCTGGGCATTTACTAAATCTAAATTAATATCCCGAGGATTTTTAATAGCGTTTTTTATAGCTGGTTCAGTGATCTCATGGAAAACAATTCTTTCTACCTTTTGTTCTTTAATATCAAGTACTTGTGTTAGATGAAATGCAATAGCTTCTCCTTCTCTATCTTCATCCGATGCTAATATTATATGATCGCTTTTTTTAGCAAGTTTTTTAATCTCGTTTACCTTTTTTCTAGCTTTTACCGGGATAATATAATGGGGAGTAAAATTATCTTCTGTATCAATCCCTAATTTAGATTTGGGGAGATCACGAACGTGACCATAGCAAGCAACAACATTAAAATCTTTTCCCAAGAAATGAGAAATGATTTTTGCTTTTGTTGGTGATTCAACGATAACTAATTTCATGATATTTTATTATATTTTAATGCAATTGTGATTTATTAAGTTTCTATTATTAAAAATAGCAAAAAGTCTTCTTTAGAAGAAAGATTAGGGTTTTTTATAATTTTGTCAATAGCAAGAGATTTTTTAGAAAAAAGTTTATAAATTTTTTATTTTTTTTTATGAACAGGCGAGTCTTTTACTATTGGTAAAGTGAGTTGAATGTTCAATTCTTCAAAAATATCTTCAATTTGGGAAACTAGTTTTGCCCCTTGTTTTATTAAATTATTAGTTCCTATGGAATTTTCATTAAATATTGAACCAGGAATAGCAAAAACTTCTCTATTTTGTTCTAGTGCAAATCGAGCGGTAATTAAAGCGCCGCTTCTTTCCGGAGCTTCTATTACTACGGTAGCTAAAGAAAGCCCACTAATTATCCTGTTTCTCCAAGGAAAGTAGTGTTTTAGAGGAGGAGATTCCAATGGATATTCTGTGATTAGTGCGCCGTGTTTAATTATTTCTTGAGCTAATTCTCTATTACTATAAGGAAAAATTTTATTTAAACCTGATCCTAAAATAGCAATTGTTTTACCTTTATTTTTTAAAGCAGTTTCATGAGCAATGGTATCAATACCATCAGCTAAACCACTTATTATAACAAAATTATAATATACTAATTTTTGAACCAATTTTTCCGTAACTAATTTTCCATAAGGGCTTATCTTTCTTGTTCCAACAATAGCTATGCATGGCATTTTTTCAGGAATCTTTCCTTTAATATAAAATGAAGATGGGGCGTAATAAATTTCTTTTAATAAATATGGATATTTGTTTTCTGAAGGGAGAATAAAGTCAATTTTTTGTTTTTGTAATTTTTTCCATTCATTGCAAGGATCGATATGTTTTTTTTGCTTAATACTTAGTCTTTTCCAACAATCTTTAAAAGACTTACTAGTAGATAAAATAGGAAGTAATTTAAGAAAATCATTTTCAAAAACTACATTAAGAGCATTCAAATAGATTTTTTCTTCTTGGTGGGGCATAATACGTAAATTATATCATAATCGTATTATTCTGTCATTTTTATTGTTTTTTTCTATATGTTGAGATATAATTAAACCTAATGGATAGTTTTAAAAAAAGATTAGTTTTAACTTTAAGTATTTCATTGTCTATCATTTTGATTTTAGGAGGGCTGTTTTATTATTTCTATAGTGATATTTCAAAAAGAGTAGTTAAAATTAATTCTTATAGACAAGAAGTAGCTTCTCGTGCAACAATTCTAAATAGGATTTATTTGCTAGAAGGGGAGCATACAAAGTCCTTGGTACATTTTGAAAAATTAAAAAATGCTCTACCAACAGAGACAGAAATGGTTAGCTTAGAAGAAGTTTTAAAAGATTTAGCCAGTCAAGGGAATTTAAGTTTAAGCTTTAGGTTTGGATTATTAAATGAAGCAACTGAACAAGAACCAAAAAATTATAGCTTTAATTTAATTCTTTCTGGAGAAAAAAATAATATTTTGAAATGGTTGGATGGGTTTCAATCCTTAGATTATATAATTCGTGTGGATCAAATAGAATTAACTCAAACTAGTTCTGAAGAGTATAATACTAAAATCTTAGGAAGGGTCTATCTTCGATAATAATTTAAATATGTTTAAAAAATTTTATCAAAAGCTTAAAAAGAAAAATTTATTCTTTTTAACAGGAGGATTAATAATTATTATCGCTTGTGGATTTTTAATAATTTTTAGTTTGACTTTTTTAATAAAAAATATTAATTTGGTATTAAAGCCAACACCTCCAGAAGATTCTTCGATACATTTTAATATTTCTGAAGCAGAAAGATTGTTTTTGCAAGATAAATAGCTTTTTATGGGCGACTAGCTCAGTGGTAGAGCGCGTCTCTGATAAAGACGAGGTCACAAGTTCGATCCTTGTGTCGCCCACTCATAAAGTCTATGTTAGGGCCCGTAGCTTAATTGGTAGAGCGCCTGTGTTGCATACAGGAGGTTGTCGGTTCGAGTCCGATCGGGTCCACATTAGAGAATATACACCATAACGAATTTGAAGAATGCGTTAAAAACTCGTTAAGTAAAATAGCAAATGTTTTCAGATAGACAATCACTAATTTAGTCTGAAATAAATATAAGTTTTTATAAAATTATAATTATAAATCTTTAGTATGAAAATGAATTATCTAATAGAATCTCAACAATTAGATGTCGAGACTATTTTTACTATTTTTAGAAAAGCCGATGAATTAAAAGCCTTTATAGAAAAACCCCTTAAAGGAAAGATTTTAGCTACTCTTTTTTATGAACCAAGCACCAGAACCCGACTTAGTTTTGAGTCAGCAATGTTAAAATTAGGGGGTAATGTTATTGGTACTGAAAATGCGAAAGAATTTTCATCTGCCATGAAAGGAGAGTCATTACAG
>Ga0075115_10001775_pt1 | contig 10384 bp, 9 predicted proteins | sample AntAceMetag02UKH_FD_69785 | JGI IMG/M metagenome (GOLD analysis project Ga0075115, IMG submission 69785) | Saline lake microbial communities from Ace Lake, Antarctica - Antarctic Ace Lake Metagenome 02UKH | ecosystem: Environmental > Aquatic > Non-marine Saline and Alkaline > Saline | place... | reverse complement strand
GTCCATATCCCGATTTTAAAATATGCGCCGCCGCTCGTTGCCGCGGGCGCAGACGTGATAGTGGGCATGGGGATATTGAATGCGGGGAGGACGAGGCATATATGATCTGAGTCCTACGACGACTACATCACAATGTCAAATGTCAAGGTCTGACCCCGATTTTCCGATTTTCCTTCATGATATTACATGATAATCTGGCTTTCGCTGTTTTTTCGCCTGACGGGATGTTGCGATGATATATACTATACTTGATAAACTATAGTTTATAAAGTATAGTATATGACATGACGCACCTGCCCCGAACGATTTTGGCCATAAAAAAGCTTCTCGATGGCGGGACGGAGCTCCCGCTGGCGACGAAAAACTATCCTTCGCGCGGGCAGACGGCTGTCCAGAAGCTGTATCAGACGAAGAAGGGAAAACTCTTTCTCAAGAGGTCATCCGAGCAAAACCATATCGACTGCCGCATAGATCCGAAAGTCGGCAGCATCGCGGAACGTGAATACTGGGCATATCGGTTGGCACGCGCAATTGGTCTGCGCGTACCCGAACTTGCTCTGATGGACCATCACACCACGGTCCAGGTTTGGTTGGATATTCCCGATGGTCATCTGTACAAGATGAGCCAGGGGATCATGGAATTTTCCGCTGAGAATATATTCAACTGTGCAATCTTCGATTGGCTGACCGGGCAAGTCGATCGGCATGATGCGAACTATCTGTACGACTACGTTCATTACGAAGTCGTTCCTATAGATTCGGCACATGCATTCCTGAAGTACGAAGGCGACCTTCCTGATTATCTGCACCTTTTTGAGATAGGCGATGCGGTGGAGCTACCCAAGAAACGCAATACTGCATTGAAGAAAAATTTAAGTTCGGTTACCGATGATCAGATGAGAGAGTTGGTGCCGTTGAGGGATGAAGGCGAGGCCCGTGCATTGCTTGCGCGTAAATATGATTTACGCAGCGTTCGCAGCATACAAGATATAATCACGTTATTTAGGAGGTCGGCACGATGAATCGTCCAACAAAAGATGAGCTCAATGAATTCGTGAATGCATTGCAGCTTTCAATAGACACGAAGATAGTCGGTTTTAAACAGGCGCCGGATGCTTCGGTAATCATAAAATTGGCCGAGGGCGCTTCGAAGGATCGAAATCTTAAAAAGTTTGCAAGCATGGTTGGCGGTTTTTTTCAACAATCCGACCGTGTTTTGCGTATTCCTAATGCCTCGACCATAGAATGGCAAAAGCTCACTTCATTCTTGTATGTAACGCGTTTGACGAAGAGCAATGTCAAAATTATATCAGGAATTAAGTCACGATATGATTTTTTCGTTGAAAAAGATGCAGCCGTACAGTCATCGTTTGTTATCGACAGCATAAGGAACGCGGCGGATCGTGTGTTTGCCATAGTTGAGGAGCGGAAGATGACCATGCGAACCCTCGCTGAAAAAAGTGGCCTGACACAGACATCATTGAGCAAGTTCAAAGCGGGTGGCGATATTCGGTTGTCGAGTCTCATCAAGATAGCAAACGCTCTCGGTGTACGCCTGAAAATCGAGTAGATGCGTTCTCAGTTGATTTATCATCTCTACACGTAAACCTTGTAAATCCGCATTATTCCTGATATTCAGCCGCGCTATGCGCAAGGAAATACGCAAATTACTGACCAGGGTTCGCAAGCCGTACCGGCTGGTGGGCGGCGAGATGGGTGCCCGTACGGCAAGCTGGGACGATGCTAAGGCACGTGTGTGCCTTGCCTTTCCGGATGCCTATGAGCTGGGCATGAGCAATGTGGGCTTGGCCATTCTCTATGATATTCTGGGTGCGCGTCCAGGCACCGTGGTCGAGCGTGTCTATGCGCCCTGGGCTGATGTGGAGGAAGAGCTTGGGAAGCTTGATCTGAAGCTCTTTTCGCTCGAATCGCAGCATGAGCTCCATGAGTTCGATATAGTCGGCGTAGCGCTCCCGTATGAGCTCACATACACCAATATATTGGCTATGCTCGATTTGGGCGGGATTCCTCTTCTCGCCCAAGATCGCGATGAAAGTCATCCGTTGGTGATCGCCGGCGGTCCGTCGGCATTCAATCCCGAACCAATTGCAGAAATCTTCGACGCCATCGTGATCGGCGACGGTGAACGTACGATCGTCCAAATTACGGATGCGGTGGAGGAATATAAGAGGAGCAAAGGCAAGAAAGAGGAGTTACTCAAAACACTTTCCGGGATCCGTGGCGTATACGTTCCTTGTTTTCACGGGTCACGGGTCACGGGTCACGGGTCACGAATTCGCAAAGCGATTGTTACCGATCTCGATGCCACAAAATTTCCTACACATCCTCTCATTCCTCATGCTGCAACGCAGGACCGTGCGGTGGTCGAGGTGCAAAGAGGATGCGTACGCGGTTGCCGTTTCTGCCAAGCCGGCATGACGTATCGGCCGGTGCGTCAGCGGTCGGAGAAAACAGTATGCGAGCTGGCGCGCGACCAGTTGAAAAACAGCGGGCATGAGGCATTGTCTCTCGTCTCGCTCTCCATAGGCGACTATGCATGTCTGGAAGGTGTGCTTGCAGCGATGAATGAAAACCGTGCGCGCGTTACGTTGCCGAGTCTGCGCGTTGAGTCGCTTACGAGTTCCGTGCTGGAACGTTTGGGGCGCGATCGTGCGGGTAGCTTTACGCTAGCACCCGAGGCAGCGACGGAACGCATGCGCCGCATCATCAACAAGGGAAACACCGACGACGATCTGTACGCGTCGGTCGAGAAGGTTTTTCAAAACGGTTGGGGTAAGATCAAACTCTATTTCATGGTAGGCTTGCCGGGCGAGACTGACAGCGAAATCGACGGAATCGTGAAGGTCGCCAACCGGTGTCTGGATATTGGGCGCAAGCATCACAAACGTCCCGACGTGACCGTATCCACCTCGACGTTTATTCCCAAGCCTCATACTCCGCTGCAGTGGGCGGGGCAAATCAGTTTGGACGAAATAATCGACATTCAGCGCAAGCTCAAACGCGTTTTGAGACGTCCGGGCCTCTACTACAGATGGCACAATGCCGAGATGAGCCAGATCGAATGTGCGATGAGTCGCGGCGGGCGGGAACTGCTGCCGGTGATCATGCATGCATACCGGAACGGTGCGCGCTTCGATGGTTGGGATGATTGTTTGAAGATGGATGTGTGGCACTCTGCGTTTGAGGCGAGCGGGGTCGAGCTAGATGGTTACCGTTCTGCGCATGCGCGTGACGATCGTTTTCCGTGGGATCATCTCTTCGTCGATCTCAAGAAGGAATTTTTGTGGCGCGAATACGAACGTGCCATGAGCGGTGAGACGACGCCAAACTGCATCGACGGTCCGTGCCAGGATTGTGGTATTTGCAATGCTGAAGTTGGTAATCGCATTTATGAGAATGATACCGGTCAAGCACCAGGAACCGCACCGTTTTCTGGGACTCGGGACTCGGGACTCGGGACTCGTAACGATCAAAAAACTGATCTGTTGAGCTCTGATCTTCGAGCCACTAGCCCCGAGCCACTAGCCCCGGCTTCTAGAGTGCGTCTTTGCTTCTCCAAGCTCGGCGGTGCCGTGTATTTGGGTCATCTTGAATTGGCTGATGCGCTCAAGCGCACGATGCTTCGGGCGGGTATCAAGGTTGCCTATACGCAAGGCTATCGTCCACACCCTAAGGTCGATCTTGGTCGCGCGCTTCCCGTGGGCATTGAAAGTACCTGCGAATATATCGATGTGACGCTTGAAGGAAGTTGCGACACCACCGATCTGTGCGAAGCGCTCAACGTTGCCTCGCCGGGTGGCATCGTTTTTGCGGAGGCCATTGCATTGGAAGAGGGCACGCCCTCGATCGAGGCGAGCATCATCGCGGGGACCTATGAGATTGATCTGGGTGATCATGCAGGCGCAGACAATGCTATAGCGGCGTTTGAGGCGCGTGAGCGGACCGCCATAAATGTTATCCGAAAGGGAAAGATGCGCGAGATAGATGTGAAGAGTTGCGTATCCAACCTTGCGATTCGTGAGGGCAATGTGCTAAGCCTCTCGCTCTCGTTTATCGCGCCGATGGTTAAAATCGTGGAAGCTGTTGGAGCAGTACTTGAGATGAGTGAAGAAACAGTGCGAAATTTAAACATTAAAAAGGTAGGAGTATTTTTCAGTGCCAAATGAATTAGTCATTAATGCAACGCTTGGCGAAACCCGTGTAGCGCGTCTGGAGAACTCGGTCGTGACCGAGTTGGCCATCGAGCGTGCGCGCGAGGGCGGTGTCGTCGGCAACATATATAAGGGTAAAGTAGTGCGCGTGCTGCCCGGCATGCAGGCGGCTTTCATCGACGTGGGCTTGGATCGCACGGTTTTCATGCACGCATCGGATGTCGTGCGCGACCTTTCCACGTTTGAAGACGACGAGCCCGTCAAAACCGAAGACGAAGTGGTTGTGGAGGATGAGGACAAGAGCAAAAAACGCGGCGGTCGCCGTAGCCGCACGCAACGCGAAGCCATCGAGGATGTCCTGAAGGAAGGGCGCGAGATCCTCGTTCAGGTAGAGAAAGAACCGATGGGCACCAAGGGCGCGCGCGTTACGTCGCACGTGTCACTGCCCGGGCGCTATCTCGTCTATCTGCCGACTGTGAAACACGTCGGCGTGTCCCGCCGCATCGGCGATGCGGCCGAGCGCATGCGCCTCAAAAAATTGCTGTCGGAGCTGCATAAAGGGCCCGGCGGTTTTATCGTGCGTACGGTGAGTGCGGGTATGTCCGAGCGCGAGCTGGAAGCTGACATCGATTATCTCACAGAGTTGTGGAAGCGTATCGAGGAGAAGGCGGTCGTAGCGAAAGCGCCGTCACTCGTATTGCCCGAGCTCGATGTGCTCTCGCGCGTCGTCCGCGACTGGTTCTCGCCCGACATCGATCGTTTCGTCCTCGACTCGGCTGAGGCATATGAACAGGTTCGTCGCTTCGTCGGTTCGTTCATGCCCGATGCGATCGAGCGCGTTCAGCTTCACGAGGGCAGTGAGCCGATTTTCGATTCGTTTGGAATCGAGATCGAGATCACGCGTGCCCTTGGTCAAAAGGTTTGGCTGAAGAGCGGCGGCTACATTATCGTTGAACAGACCGAAGCGCTCACCGCCATCGACGTCAACACGGGACGCTTCGTTGGCAGGCGCAATGTCGAGGATACCATCCTCAAGACAAACCTCGAAGCTGTGAAGGAAATTGTCTATCAGCTCCGCTTGCGCAACTTGGGCGGCATCATCATTCTTGATTTCATCGACATGGAGCGGCACGCCAACCGCACCAAGGTCTACAACGCCCTCAAAGAGGCGCTGAAAAATGACCGCGCGCGTACGACGATTACGAAGATCTCCGAGCTGGGCCTGGTGGAGATGACGCGCAAGCGCACGCGCGAGGATCTGCGTCGTCAGCTCACCGAGCCGTGCCTGTATTGCGAGGGCAAGGGCTACTTGAAGAGCGCGACGACTGTCGCCTATGAGATCTTCCGCGAGATCAAGCGCGAGTCATCCGACATCAGCGAGAAGCAGATTGTGGTGACGTGCCATCAGGCTATTGCAAATGTCCTCTATGATGAGGAGCGCAAGGGCTTGGAGGAGATTGAAAAAACCATTAAAAAACGAATACTTGTGAAGAGTATTGGCGAATATCACCCAGAGCAGTTCGATGTGACTGGGAAGTAAAAAAGACGGATGCTGGATTCTAGATGCTGGTTACTGGATAACGATCCCAAAGCCTTTGATTTTACTAGTATCCAGCATCCAGTATCCAGTATCTGGACGCTTGACAGGTCCCGGTGGATGATATAGACAGTCGCGCTCTTTAGAAACCACGGAGAATTGAGGTGTTGCAGATGTATGCCGTAATCGAAACAGGTGGAAAACAATATATGGTCGAGGAGGGCATGAACCTCCGCGTGGAGAAGCTCGAGGGCGATAAAGGCAACGAGCTGAACTTCGATAGCATCGTGTTGGTTGGTGGCGATGGTAAGCCCCGTGTCGGCACGCCGTATGTCGAGGGTGCCACGGTAACCGCAAAGGTTGCAGAGCAGGGTCGCGAGCGTAAGGTCCTAGTCTATCATAAGAAGCGCCGCAAAGGATACGAGAAGCGCCACGGTCATCGTCAGAGTTATACGGAATTAACTATTACAAAAATTAATGCTTAATACAGCTTGTTATCCTGAGGCGTAGCCGAAGGATCTCGGTTTTGAATTTGGAGTTTAGTTATGGCACATAAAAAATCAGCAGGTTCAGCGAAAAACGGTCGGGACAGTCACGGACAGCGGAGAGGCGTGAAGCGCTTTTCAGGCGAGACAGTCAGGGCAGGCAACATCTTGGTTCGCCAGTGTGGCACAAAGTTCCATGCGGGTGACAATGTTGGCACTGGCAAGGACTACACGCTATATGCAAAGGCGGACGGGGTAGTTAAGGTCCAGCACACGCGTGCAGATCGCAAGGTTCTCCATGTGCTGCCAGCAGGCGCATAAGCCTGTGATCAGTGATTGATAATTATAGTGATTGGAACGGCCCTCACAACCGAGGGCCATTTTTTTGAGATATGAAATTCATCGACGAAGCAAAAATTGAAGTCATCGGCGGCAAGGGCGGCAAGGGCTGTATAAGTTTTCGCCGGGAGAAGTATGTTCCCCTGGGCGGTCCCAATGGCGGTGACGGTGGCAAGGGTGGCGATGTCGTCTTCCTTGCTGACGAAGGTCTGCACACGCTCATGGATGTTTCATATCGTAGGCGTTTTTGCGCAAAAAATGGCAAACATGGTGGTGGTGGGCAAAAGACCGGCGCAGGTGGCGACGATATTGTGGTCAAGGTGCCCCTCGGTACTGTTGTAAAAGATTTCGAGACGGGTGAAGTGATTTGTGATCTCAATCATCACGGCCAGAGCGAGGTTGTGGCAGCCGGTGGCAAGGGTGGTCAAGGCAATATGCGCTTCGCCACGTCCAGCAATCAAGCGCCGCGTAAAGCAGGACCCGGTTTGTCCGGAGAGGAACGCCTCTTAAAGCTCGAGCTCAAGCTCCTGGCAGATGTGGGGCTGGTTGGTTTTCCCAATGCGGGCAAGTCGACCCTTATCTCGGCGATCTCCAATGCACGTCCCAAGATAGCCGATTACCCGTTTACGACCAAGGTGCCGAATCTAGGTATGGTGCGTGTCGATGATCGCGACTTTGTGGTCGCCGATGTTCCGGGTTTGATCGAGGGTGCGCATGAGGGCGTAGGCATGGGGACGGCGTTCCTGAAACACATCGAGCGTACGCGGCTTTTGGTCTATCTGCTCGATATGAGCGATCACGCGCATACAAACCCTGCCGAGAGTTATGTGTCGTTGCGTAATGAGCTCATGAGCTTCAAGAAAGATTTTTCGCAGTATGCTGAACTGATCGTGCTCACAAAGACGGATATTCCCGAGGTGCGCGAACTTTCCGACGAAGCACGCGCGCTCTTGAAGAAAGAGACGAAAGCAGATATATATTGTATCTCAGCCGCAACCGGCGACGGCATCAAAGAGCTCGTCCGCGCCATGGCAGAACATGTTGGGAGGCAGTGGTGAACAGCAAAAAACTTGCACAAACGATTGCAAAAATAGCTGACGATAAAAAAGGGCAGGATATCGTCGTTCTCGATCTCAAGAAGCTCTCCGCCTTTACGGATTACTTCGTGATCTGCAGTGGTACGTCCGACCGTCAGGTGAAGACGATTGCCGGTGCCATTGAGGGGGAGTTAAAGAAGAAGGACGTCCGCGTGCTCGGCATGGAAGGATATCAGACCGGTCACTGGGTCCTCGTTGACTTCGGCGATGTCGTGGCGCATGTCTTCTATCACGATGAGCGTCACTACTATCAGCTCGAGAAGCTCTGGGATGACGCGCCAAGAATGAAAATTGCGTAAACCAAAGGCCGATACATGCTCGGCACACTCTCACAAGCATTTGAAGCGCTGAAACAGTTCGTCTACCCACCGCGGTGTGCGCTATGCGACTCTTCCATCCGTTTTGACGATGGTGCGTCACTCTGTGCGCCCTGCGCAGCATCCCTAAATCCAGTGGAAGCTGATTTTACCGCTCCGCACCTTGCTCACGTGTGGTTTGACCGCGCGCGTTCCGCGTATCCCTTCGAGGGTAAGCTGCGCGATGCACTTCATGGTTTTAAATATGGAGAGCGCTTCGACCTTGCCCAATATCTGGCGCGCGTCTTGGAGGGTGAGGTGCGCAGGATGGAATGCCCGGACGTTATCGTTCCAGTTCCGCTTCATCCCAAGCGCTTGCGCAGCCGCGGCTTCAACCAGGCAGTTATCGTTGCACGACCGTTAGCAAGGCGGCTCGGTGTTTCCTTTGATGTTGAGACTCTCGTGCGTGCAACCGATCCTGGACCGCAGGTCGAGCGCGAACGCAAGGAACGCATCAAGGCGGTAAAGGGAATCTTTGCCGTGAAGGATTCTCAGAAGATCAAAGGAAAGAACGTCCTTCTTATAGATGATGTCCTCACCACAGGCGCGACCGTCAACGAATGCGCACGCGTCCTCAAAAAGTCAGGCGCATCCCGCGTCGGCGTCCTCACAATTGCCCGAACGTTGTAAGAATTAATTAAAAGGTATGACGAGTCTTTGGCCGCGGCGGGGTTTGCGGCGTAGGCTCGGATTTGCGGCACGGATCTCCTGGGAGGATACGCCGTACATGCGGGCGATCGTGGTGAGCGATTCACCGCGCGCGACGACGTGTTTGAGCGGTGCGGTGGTCGTCCTGCTGCCGCGCGATGCGAGCTGCAAAAATCTAGAACCCTCGCCTTCGGGTACGCGGACGGTCGACCCCTTTGGTATCAGCCTATCTCCCCTGAGCATACGGCCGGAAAACGCGGGGTTGAGCCTGCTCAGTTGGTCCACTGGGATGCTCGACATCTTTGCCACCTCAGCCAGCGAGATGTGAAAGGGAAGGTCGACAACGTCGTAGGATAGAGGCTCATCGTACTGGATGGAGCCAAAATATTTCTGAGCATTGTCCACGATCTCGCGCGCGGCTACGAATTCCAAAAAGAAATTGCGCGATGCAAAACCGTAGCTGGGATGGTCGAATTTCTTGATGATCGTGCCGATATCGCCTGTTCCCAGTTGACCCACTGCCTGCATGAGTCTGCCGCGTCCTGCATTGTAAGCGTTGATAGCGAGCGGCCAGGTGCCCAGTGTGTCGTAATTGCGTTTGAGAAGCTTTGCCGCACCGTGAGTGGCGATGATGGGATCGTAGCGCTCGTCGATGTGACGATTTACGCGCATGTACTTTCGTCCGGTTGCAGGCATGAACTGCCAGATGCCGCCGGCGCCGGCCTTAGAGCGCGCGTCCATCTGAAACATAGATTCTACGAAGATTAGGCGCGTTAGTTCCCTGGGCAAGCCGTACGCTTTAAAGATCGTTTCGATCTCGCCGTAGTATGCGCCAGATCTCTTGAGCCCCGCTAAGAATTTATCGCTCTGTCCGGTCTGTGTCCGTATGCGCTTTGCCGCTTCCTTGAACTTGTTTGGTTCGTTGATGTTCGCATACTGCTGCGCGATCTTGCGTCCAAGCTTGGTGCGTACTCCCGCCTCGCGGTTCGTCTCGAGAAGGTTAAGAGTGTTTACTATTTTTTCCTTCCGAGCTTTTGCGTCCCCCCTGCGCATTTCGCGCTTTTGGTCCTTGCTCAGAGCAGGGTTGTTGTCGATATCTGAAAAATCGATGACGCCGAACGTGATGCCTAAGTGATCCATGTCGTGAATGATTGCCTGCGAACTCGAATATTTACTGTAGACGTCCTTCCAAAAATTTACCTCGGTTTCCAATCCCGGCGGCGCCTTCCACCATACCTTGCCGCGAGTGCTTTGGCGCCCGGCGGATCCATCGACTAAACTTGAGAGGTTGTGGCGTACCGTGCGCGGTGTCTCCATTCCCAGAGGTGAGAGAAGCTCCTCCGGTGAGAGAAGCTGCGCGTGCTTTTGGTTGTCTTTGCGCGCCATCAGAGGTTGCTGCTGCGGTGCGGGTTGTTCAGGTCGAACATATGGCGGTGCGGGTGCTTCCTCTGCTGGTTTGAAGACGAAGACCGGACCCTCAGTTCCGGACGTGTCCTGCGTGTCGCCATCTTGCGAATCGCTCTCGGCAATTTTCGGTACGATCGCGGCGAGCTTGGGCGTTGGGTTGGATGGCGGCATGTGATTTGAGCCCATGCCTTCAAGCTGTGCAGGAAGATACACGGCGACCAGGCTCAAGAACCCCAATCCGAGGCATGTGAGGAGCAGCACGTGGACGATCTTATGCTCGCGCGGTCGTTGTGGAGCTTCCGTTAATTCCATAAATGACATTGTCTCAGAGTGGGAGTGAATT
>Ga0075115_10001771_pt1 | contig 10387 bp, 3 predicted proteins | sample AntAceMetag02UKH_FD_69785 | JGI IMG/M metagenome (GOLD analysis project Ga0075115, IMG submission 69785) | Saline lake microbial communities from Ace Lake, Antarctica - Antarctic Ace Lake Metagenome 02UKH | ecosystem: Environmental > Aquatic > Non-marine Saline and Alkaline > Saline | place... | reverse complement strand
CTCCTGCGTATAGCCCTTTTTTCGCCTGATTTTGACTATGTTAAGTCGGACTTTATCGCCAGCATCCATAATGTGCTTTATAACAGGGTTTCTATAACGAGGAACGCTTTGCCAAGCCGATGATGAGACAAACATTTCGCTTGTCGACTACGAGTCACACCTCATGAAAGACGACAAGTCCCACAACACGCTCGACCCAATAGATTATTAACAAAAGATTTCTATCCTTTCCGAACCGGCATGCCGAATATAGCGATGCCAAGCCAATTTTATTATGGAAGAGCATGGGCTTTATTGAATTTTATTCTCCCCAGCTGTTTCTTTGTTTTGCCTTTACGTGTGACATAATACTCAGTGCGACCAGACTTGCTTTTAATCTTGAAACCGACATTCTTATCTCTGTGTTATTCATGGACAATTGCTACTCAGAACACATGTAAATTCAACGGGAATATTCTTATGTATTCGAACAAAATTAATATATTCGTCCGGGTACCTTGCATTAATATCTTCCAAGATGGAAGGTATTGCATGTATAAGCGAATTCTCTTTAGACAATATATCATTAAGAGTAGACAGCTGATCGCCTATAGACATACCACCCAAATGCATATCCAGTAAATACTTGCGCGAAATGGTATTGTTTAGCTTCATATATGTACTAATAAATGTCTTTTTGTCTTCAATTCTTAATTCCCTTCCTGAAAGAAGATTATATAAATCAGACGAATAATCGGATGGATCAGACCTATCACCATATACAATTAGCCTTCCGTAGGAATTATATTCATCCTTCGTTAAGTTATTCATCAATTCCTGTCTGTAACTGCCATATGTCCGAAATCGCCTTCCCTTAAAACGAATGATTTTTGACAATATATGCGATGGTATATGAGGTCTCAGCCATTCAATATAATTAGCATCAATAATATTCTCTTCTGTGTTATGCATCATTCGGCCTCTAAATATATTAATTAAGTCATCGCTCCCATAACGCAATATTACTGGATATAAGCATGGAACATTGACTCTATTTAATGTTAGATTTGTTAAATGCGCACTCAACATCCTTTCAATTTCAAGGTCGGAATATTTAGTATTTTTCAACTCTTCTATCTTATCAAAGCAATCAATATTTGTTGATGGATAAAACAACCAATTCAAATCAACGCTTCGTGGACGATATATGTGAACTAATAGCATAGCAGCGCAAAGAACAATTGCCGTCGATAATAAAAGAGCACTTGTCTTTATTGTAAAATATCTACGCATTTTATTCATCCGATGTTATAGTTCTGCTTTCATTAGAGCTTCTAAGGGTTGAATTATTCTTCAACGGCTATATTGACTTCCTTATACCAACCCCACTTATCTACAGCCTCATCTTTCAGAAGGTCACCGAAATCGTCAAAGTCTTTCTGATCCATTCGAATACAACCCCACGTTATGTGTTCATGCTTATTACGACCAGTATGAATACCTTCACCCTTATTATCAGGCAATGCCATGATTTTGTCCCCCATACGCACTCTATTCTTTTCAGGAACCCACACAGGCGCAGCCAACTTGCCGCCTCCAGAATAAGGCGTTTTTCCTTTTGCAACATCTCTTCCGACTTCATAAGCTCTATTAGTTATTTTATTATCAGCAGATGTATGCCTGACCTCCATAGAATAGCTGTTATCATCTTTTCGTATACGTTTATTACTTACAATAATTGTTGCCTTTAAACCTGAACTGTCAAAATATGTCATCGGATTCCCCTGCACATACGCATAAAGGTTCAGCTCCTTGGGCATTTCAGTGATCTTAGCCGGCTCCCTATCCAAAAACAACGGATCGGGCGTGATCCAGCGGCCCAGCTCAGGGGCATAATAACGTCCACCGAAGTAGATGAGGCCCGTTTCTGAATCATACTCTTTCCCCGTGTAAACGTAATCAGCAGTAACGGCACTATCTGAAACGTTGCGCTCCAGGCCATATGGATATCTGCTCTCTTCACGAAGCACATTACCCAAGCTATCTGTGACGAGGTGACTGCTGCCGAGGTGATCGTCTATGTAATAGACAACGCCTTCCTGGGGACCTGTTGATACCGATGGATCGGCGGGACCGCTGCCGCCGCAGCCGGTTATCATGGGCACGGAGGTAACGCTGAGAAGCATGAGAGCCAGAAAAGAGGCGAGGGCGCGGGCTGTAATGCCGTAGGCACGCAGCGCTGATGCGCTCTGCCTGATTGCCGCAAGCATGAGGGCGAGGAGTGCACCTACGACGCAAACCCAAGCGCCCTCACCCCAGCCCTCTCCCAGAGGGAGAGGGGGAAGAGCGGACAGCCCTGCTGCGGTAAAATGAGGGGACGAAGTCTCCATCATTGCTGTGGTGATGGTCGTTCCATCCGCAATCTCGCGGGCGATGCGTTTGCCGTCTGCCCAGATGTATTTGTAATGCGATTCGCCGCGGATTTCGTAGCTGGGATCGATGTAGAGGGTCGTAGCAGAACCTGCACGCTTGATTTTGCGCTGGCCGGTGCTATCGTAGATCATCTCCACAACGGTGCCGTCGTCTTTGGTGACGGCCGTGAGGCGATCCTCGGGGTCAAAGGCAAGCGATTGGCCAGGCATGGCACTGAGGTTGCCGTTGGCATCATACGAATACGTCTTGTCGCCGTGCGTTGTCAGGGCATACGGGCCCGCGCCGTTCTGGCCATAGAGAATGTTGGCTGCATTGAAGCGCGCGTCGTCAAGCGTCGTACTCTTGCCCGTGATGTTGCCCACGTCGTCGTAGGCCCATGAAATGCTGCCATCGTTCACGTTCGCGGTGGTGAGGCGATAAAGATCGTCATAGTCGAACGACTGCGTTTGCGATTGCATCGCATCGATGTCAGTTCGCATGTCGTTGATCTGCGTAACATTGCTCGCCGCATCGAAGTCAGAGCTGAACTGCTGGATGATGACTCCGTCTGAGCTCGTCGTCGCGCCATTGACCACCCTCCTGCGGCTGTCATACTCATAATTCCTGCTGATCCCGTCTCCCAGAACCTCCGTCTCGACCTGCCCCGCCGCATTATAGCTGCGATCTACGAGATAGGGACCGATAACTTTCGCAAGACCGCGCGCATTGTATTTGGTAATCAGCGTGGAGCCGTCGGGATATGTCGCATTGGTTTGACGGTCCATCGCATCGTAGGCGTAGTTCAGCTCGTAACCGGCGCCATCGACGATACGGCGTTTCGCAACGACGTTCCCGCGCGCATCGTAGCCGTAATATTCCATACCCGCCGCATCCTCTATCCATGCCAGCCTCCCCTTGACGTAGTCGCCGTACCGCTCCCAATCCGCTGAAGGATAATCGTAATGATACTTCACTTCCCACGTATCGTCGCCCGATGAAGTAACAAGATTTTTTGCCGTAACGCGGTTGGTAGTAAGCTCGTAGGTAAACTTAACGCTCTTGCCATCCGGCTTGATTTTCTCGATCAGGTTGCCCACGCCGTCATATTTATAATCCCGATGACCGGCATTGGGATCGTCCTGTGCGATCATGCGCCCCATCGTGTCGTACTGAATGGCGCGCGTGTTCCCCGCAGGATCAACGATCGACGTGAGATTACCAACGGCATCGTAGCCAAAACCCGTGGTAAGGTCGCGCGTGCCGTCTTTGAAAGACGTTGTTATGAGTTTGCCCTGTCCGTCATAGTTCTTTGTGGTTGGCGTATTATGATGCTTGGAGCTTCCATCGGCATCGTTTTCATCAAAGAGGCGCTCTGCAAGCGGGCGATACTCGGCTAAACTTGCAGTTCCGTCTGGATTGATGGTTTGCGTGACACGACCCAGCGCATCATAATAGAGGCGGGTACCCTCACCCTGCCCCTCGCCCCAACCCTCTCCCCATAGGGTAGAGGGAGAAGATGTGCGAAAGGGTTCGGCAATGAAGGATTCTTTGCCGCGCGCATTGTACTGCACAGCCTTCGTAACGGCGTACACGCCGCCCTCATCCTCGATCATTTCCGCGAACTGCCGCCCCAGACCGTCGATGTAGCGAAACGTGTCAACAGTTGCCGGCAGGCCCGCGCTTTCGCGCGCTTTTATGGCGATGATAGATTTTGGCGCCCCCATCATATATTCGTATGTGACCGTGGGATATGCGGCGGAATCACCCGGCCTCACGACCTTTGCTGTCCGGCCAAACGCGTCATAGGTGGCGCTCGTTACCACACCGTTAGGATCGGTGAGGCTTGCCACCTTGCCAAATACCGGATCGTATGTTGCCACCATGTCCAACGCATACGAACCCGTGAAGATGCGCTCGCGGATTGGATAGGTGTGAGATTCCGAATCGTAGAAGAGCTCGCGTCGTCCACCGTTGGCATCCAGAATGGCCGTTACGTTGCCCCACTCGTCGTAACGGTTGCGCACTGTCGAGATGTAGGCGTTTTCCGTATCGAGCCAACGGTCTTCACGCATGAGATTGCCGCGATCGACCTGGCCAAGAGGCAAACCGTTGAACACTTCACCGTCATAATAATTGATAACGTCGGAGATTTTCTTACCGGCGCTGTCCCGCACACGCTCGCGGCTTGTGCGGTCGAGGATCCAGTCGTTTTCATCAATGGCAAAATCTCTGTGGACAAACACCTCATCGTTACCTATGGGCGTCGAGCCATCGTCCGCGGCGGAATTTACTTCCCCGTGATTGAGTTCGTCGACCGTGTTGCCGTATTCGTCATAATAGAAATCCGTGCGGGTGAACTTTGACGACGCGCCACCTTCGGCATGCTCCGTAACCGCTGCATCGAGGTGAGCAAATACAATGTCGCGGCCGTCAGTTCCGTCTTCAAGCACTGTGGTTGACCAGCTATTCTGAATCCGTTGCAGCACGGCACCGCTGTCGGCGGCCAGCTTCTGATCGAGGAGCTTGCCTTTAAGCACTTCTGCGGTTTTTCCAACGTCGAAGATCCGCGTCGATACGAGCGCCGCGATAGAATCGTCGCCCTGTTCGGTCACGATTGATCCGGCAAACCCTCTGAACTCGCGCTCAATGCCGTCGTAATAGCCGTCGCGGTAAGCGTGATACGTAACGCCCTGTGCTCCCAGGCTGTCGTCGACGGTCACGCGGCTGATGACCTGCACGGGAAAGGGCATCGTCGTTGTCCACGCGCTGCCTTCATCCGCGGCGCGGATCATCTGCGCGGTGGAACTCTCGTAGACAACCGTAACCACCTTGCCTAGACCGTTATCTATGCGCGTAATCAGCCCCGCATATTGATCGCCGATGGGATCGAGGTACTGCCACGCGCCGTCCGGTCCGCCGCTCACGTCAACCCACACAATGTCGGTGGTACCGTTGCCATTCATATCGGCAAACTGAACGGCTGTATTGATGGGATCAACCGAGGGAGTTCCGGTTATATCGTTTTCGTTGTCGAACGAACCGTCACCGCGATTCAACCAGTAACCGACATAGTTGATACCCGTGTAGACGATATCGGAAAGACCGTCGCCGTTGAGATCGACTGCATGAAGGCGTGTCTCGTCGTCGACATGCGGGGTGCCACTCATGATAACGGGCTCGTCGAAGAGGCCGTAGCCCATCGAGGGCCAATACACGAGACTGCCAGAACGCAGGCGCGTCACATCGAGGAGGCCATCACCGTTGAAATCCGCCAACTGAATCTGCGCATCTGATAGAAGGATCTGTTCGCTATTGTCTATGCGCGGCAGGCTCCCCAGCCGTGTGTACGCACCGCCGCCCTCATGTATCCATGCGTTCAATCCCGTCAAGTTCGTTCGAATGACATCGATCAAGCGATCGCCGTTCAAGTCGACGAATTTTGTGTTATCATTGGCCGGATCAAATCCCACCGGGTTATTGTCAAACGCAACGCTTGGCTCCCAGCTCTCCTCGCCTGTACCTGCAAGGTAGGAGTTGCCGCTCACGCCACGCGCAACTACAAGATCCGAAATGCCATCGCCGGTGAGATCGGCAAGGCGCACACCGTCCTGCGAAAGCTCATACGACGGACTCGCGGCCATGCCAAACTGCGCGCTCCAACTAACACCGTCTTCATTTATATAATAGCGGTGATCGCCCGTGCTGGTTGAGATAAAATCAGGAAGGCTGTCTCCATTGAGATCGACAAGCGCATTGTTGGGATCATTGAGCGCCCTGCCCGGTGCGTTTTGCATCTCAACTACGGGCTGATCTGCCGGTGTAAACTGCGTGTAGTCGAACACAACCGGTGGCATGGATGTAGCGCCATCGCTGCCAACAAGCGTGATTGCGGAAAGGCGTGAAAGTGATGTCGCAACTTCCTTGGCATACTCAAGACGGTACGACCTTACGAGACGACCGCCGCGGCGAACATCTATCTTTGTCATGCGCAGTGCCGTGACGATGGGGAACGTCGCCCGGTAATCCGCCAATGCGTCGGAGCGGCTCTCGTAGGTAAAGGCAACTTCAAGAGCGACATCACTGCTGTAATCATTATAGGTGATCTTTGAAAGATAGAGCTGGTTGCCGTCTGCAAACCACTCATACGCAATACGATTGCCGTTGGTGTCCTCGGCCTCGTTTATGTTCCACGCAAACGTCCTGGTGTTGGCGGCATCCTTGATGCGTGATGCGCTCAAGGTTCCGAGGCGATAGATGATGCCGCCCTTGGTATGAACTTCCCAACCACCACCAACCTTGGTAGCGCGGATGAAGGCTCCCTCGTTTTTAAGGCGATAGCTGCCGTCGGCAAGGGGAACTAATTCCTCGCTCGTCCCGCCATCATTATATATGTACGTATCCGATCCGTCGTAGCGCGGCAGACCTTTGTCAGTTTGCCGCTGAATGCGCGGCAACGGCATGGACCAGCCAAAGCCCAGCGACGAGTTACCGTTACCGCCGCTGTAGATGAGCTTGAGTGCGGGCTTGAAACCGCCGCTACCTTCTGGAACTGCGATAGGTACTCCGTAGATCGCCGTGCCCGTATTCGCACCCGGCTCAAATTCCTCACCAAGCCCTTCTATAGATCCCGGACCGTCCGGAAGCGAAATCACGTTAGGTGCAACACCTGATTCACCCGCAAGAGCTGAGATAGGAAGAAGGAACATCGCAAAAGCAAGTAGAATCCCAATTTTCCTCTTTCGCGACGATCGTGCTATTTTTTTTGTGTATGACATTGACACCCTCGCCCTCACCTAACCTCTCCCAGGGGGAGAGGAATTACTACCCTCACCCCAACCCTCTCCCAGAGGGAGAGGAATGTCATCATATACTGCACTGTCCGAATACGGAAGTTGATGTGGTACCGTTAAGTGTTCTCGATTCATGAGTTATTTCGATTACGATATCGTCAATATTCAGGAAATCGACATCGCTGTTGGCCGGATCTTCGTCACCCGTCGGAACGACCAGGACCCAGCGATCGGATGCCACGCTAAGCCCTTCAAGCGTGCTGTCGGGCGCTGAGAGTCCGAAACTGTTTACACCTGCCGGTATGGTCGCTTTCTTCTTATCAAGGTGGTACATATTAAGGATATCCTCATCAATCGCAGGATTCGCAGAACAGTCCCTCAGATGCGAGTCGCCCTCTTGCAAGAGCTGGACTTTGGCTTCATTGTCACCGAGAAAATCGCCCACGAGCATCACGCGTATGCTCTTGATCCGGTCATTGCACACCAATGTAGAGAAGTGCTTGTTTCCGCCGGCAACGCTGGTCACGAACGGAAACTCAACAGCACCCGATTGCGAGATATGTTTGGGATTCAAGAGCACACGGCGAAAGATCTCCTCCGGCTGAATCACCTCACCGGTAACTTCATCGGTAACCGATTCGGTGAACCCAAGCACATCCTCACGCAGGCTCAGCTGAGCGACCTCGTCATGAGACGAGCCATACGCAATGGCATAATCGTAGTACCAACCTTCGAGACAGTCTTTAAAATCATGAAGCTGCTGAGCACTGTTCGCTTGAAATAACTGCGATTCGATCTGAGGAAGTTCGATGTTCAGCTCGTACTCCAATCCGCGCGCGGCAAGGTACACATCTTCCAGCGCCTCTTCAAACTTATTGGAAGCCATCAACACTGCATGGTCGCGCTTGAGGCGAAACGAGAGGTTGGAGAACGGGTTGTTCACGCTCTCAGCAGCTTGCGCAAGCAACACCTCCCTCTGATGCATCAAATAGTCCACCTTCGCGAGCAGTGTCGTCAGCCGTATGACATGCAGATCCAACCTTAAATGAGCGCGCTCTAGATTCAGATTCATCTGCGCCATTTGAATGAGGAGCATCTTAATTTCCGCCGCCGCCTCGATCGCGGCAATCTCCATGCCCTGCTCATGCAATCTAAGTTGCTGTTGATTTTGTGCATGCCTCTCCAGCTCATCCACCTTGGCCAACTTTTGTTCCATGGATGCACTGCTTCCAACAGACGCTGCACCGATGCCGGCGTTGAGCAAGCCCGATGCACCGCCAGCAATAGCGCCGATGCCCATCGTAGCGGGGTCAAATCCACCACCCTCAACCGCCCCCTTAGCAACCCCTCCCACGATACTCGCTAGGCCGCTGGCAAAACCGCCAATGGACCCTAACAATCCACTATCCCGTATATTTGCCGCTTTTATCTCGCCTCTCGCGATGTCATAGGCTTCGAGAGTCGCCCCGCTTGACGTCAAGAACTTTAGCGTACGCCCCTGGCTGCCGGCTATCAGTCGCGCGGTGTCGTTCTTGATATTGACCATTTCGCCAATATCCGTGATGTCCTGATACTTGCTCTCTATCTCGATATACTGCTGCTCGATCTCGTTATATACTTCAGCCAATTGCCCGCCATTGAGCCCACATTCGCCCAACAGCTCCACATCCGCGCTTCCACACAGCTCGATCATGCGCAATTCATAACTCTGCTCGATATTAGTGATCCGCTGCTGAATATCCTCGGTGCGCACCTCTAACTCTATCGCTTGACTATCCGCAGCTGTGGCATAATCCACGGCCGACGCGACTGACGTGTCCGCCATCGCCATCAACCTATGAAAATTCGAGGTGGTACTCTGTCCATCGCTACTGCCGAGAAATGGGACATAATCGTCGGAAAAACCAAGGGGGTTGAGACCCGCCTCGAGATTGCCAGCCGTTATAGAGATTGCACGCAATTCATCCGCAACCTGGGCAAGCTCATAGGCAAAGGAACCACCATGACTCACAACAAGTCGCGCCAGGGCAACACCCTGGAGATACATGATTCTCGCATAGCCCTGCGTTTTTCTTCGAAGTGCTGCCTTCATGGCCGCGCTTCCCATACTTTTGCGAACGGATAAACTTACCGACCGCCTTAGCGCAGAATGGGAAGCACGAATATATTGGAGCGGCACGCGGAAGAGCTCATAATTGTCTGCCGAAGCAATAGTGCTGCTCGCGGAAGCAACAATATGAATATTATTTTCCCCAAAGAACGTACGCTCGGCCTGTTCGTAGCTCGCAAGCGCATCATCCAACCGTGCGAGCTCCAGTGTAAGCGGACTTGAGACATTCTCAATCGCTGCCCTGTACGCATCGACCATCTTATCATTTCCGATAAAGGCGTTAAGGCGCTGCATACCGTTCAGATCCTTGAAATAAGCGCCGTACTCATTGTCCGATGCCACGGAGTTATTTAGATAATATTGCTGATTGCGTCTGAGACACGTGAGCACTCCCAGATCTACACACGAATTGGTGCCGCTTTCGGCCATATCCGCCCTGCACTCATCCACGATCCCGAAATTTACATAATCCTCACCCGCCGAATTAACATCGGCAAAATCCGAGCCCAGCCTGAACGCGGTCGACCTGGTCTCATCGGAACAGTAGATCATGTTAAAAGGAAAATCTGCAGCATCGCAGGTCTCCGAAGCACCTGAACAGGTGGCATAGCTTGTTGGATCAGGAGTACCATAGAAACCAGGCATTGCATCATTCGAGTATAGGGTAATCTCCGGGACATCCGTATGCGTCCGCATGAGATAAAAATAGCCGGCAACGTTGACCGTACTTGGCAGCAGACCGCTGATTATTTCCTCGACCTCACCCTTGATCACGCCATGCTCGCTTGGCGTGCCCATGAAATTGACCTCACGTCCAATAGCCCTCCCAAACGGATCTCGTTCCAGATCCTGTTCAACCAGATCCATCGCGGAAAAATACAGCTCGTCATCTTCCTTAAAATACAGTCCGGTTATCGTGCGCTCATCGGGAAACAGGAGTGAGCCCGCCTCAACCGTGCGGCCTATTATGTTACCCTCCGCATCTACTTTCATATCAATCACGAGAGGAACGCGGCCCAGGCCCGGATCGGTATATTCCACGAAACCGGCATATCTTCCGGTAAGTCCGTTCGAAAACTCGCAGATGACGTTCTGC
>Ga0075115_10001767_pt1 | contig 10399 bp, 10 predicted proteins | sample AntAceMetag02UKH_FD_69785 | JGI IMG/M metagenome (GOLD analysis project Ga0075115, IMG submission 69785) | Saline lake microbial communities from Ace Lake, Antarctica - Antarctic Ace Lake Metagenome 02UKH | ecosystem: Environmental > Aquatic > Non-marine Saline and Alkaline > Saline | place... | reverse complement strand
CGGCTAACTGGTAACCGATTGCCTGTCCCTTATGGTTTTTTCGGCGTTCATTCATTTTATCTGGTGTTTCCTCATTGTGGGCATATCGCTATTGAGCCAGAATCTGACAGATGCCAGTCAGCCCAATCTATTTTCTGTCTTCTTACTTCTCCAGTCCCTCTATCAGTGCCATGACATTCTGTCCCAGAACGCCGTGGTTGTAGCCTCCTTCAAGTATTGCGAAGCATCCTCCGCCGCTGTTCCGGCTGGCGTTACGGACCATCCTCCCCATCTCCCGGTAATTATCTGTGGACAGGACTCCGCCCCAGTCTTCCCTGTGATTATCAAAACCGGCAGAAATGCCGATGATATCAGCGTCATCAGGAAGCATTTCCTCTACATTTTTTAGATATTTATTTGGATCGGAGTTGGTCGGGTTGTATATGGTTACATAGTCGGAATTCCCAAGTATGTTAACGTTGCCATCACCGAAATGGAGGTCAAAATCCAGGATAAATGCCGTATTTATCCTGCCGTCCCTCTTCAATTTTGATATGGCGATGGCCATATTGTTAAAGAAACAAAAGCCCCATGAACTGTTAGCGGACGCGTGATGCCCCGGAGGTCTTATAAGGGCGAAACATGGTTCGACAAGGCCACAGGAAGCTGCCTGGATAGCGCCACCGGCCGCAAGGGCGGCGATATCGTAAAGTCCCTGGCGTCTCACGTGCGCCACATGATTGTCCGTGTGGCAAGCAAGGATATCTCCTTCATCGGCGGGAATGGCTTCAACAAATTCAACCCTGCCTTCGATAACTTCGACAACAGCTTCGATTCGACCATCGGCGGCGGCGGGATCGGAACAATAAGACTCCTTAAAATCCTCGTGATATATGACTTTCATATCGTTTCCCTCCTTACGTTAAGTCATATAATAAAGTTCAACCCCTGCGGCAAGAGAAAATTGTGCATTTCAGGCAGGGATAACTGCGGACACAAAAAAACCGCGGTCGAAGATTCCATCTTTGGCGTAATGCTGGAACGCTATGGGGCGCGGGTCACATACGTGAAGGCGGCGACTATTGGAGATGTCCCATCCTCAGATGAGGTTGAAGCGGAACTTGGTAAGGCCGATTATAAGGGGTTGGCTGTAACACACGTTGACACCTCTTTAAACATGGAGCGGGCCTTACCGCCGCGCAGGCGGTCCTGTTAAAATAAAACCGCAGGGTCTGTCAGGAAACAGGCAAAAAGCCCAATCTATTCGACGCAAAAGTGCAGGCGCGGCCTTTATAATCCTTAAACACGGTAGCCTGCTCGCTCGATTGCCTGTTTTACTTTTTCAATGTTATCTGCATTTTCTATCTCAAATTCCACGCTTTTTTCGTTCAAGAGGACATCCACGTCCGATGTCCCGATGACCGATTCGACAGCCTTTTTTACCGTGCCCGCGCAATGCATGCAGGTCATACCCTGAACAGACAGACTTATTTTATTGTCTCCCACGTCTCTTCTCCCCGTTACCTTGTCCAGAATCCTGGTTTTCAGATAATACCATCCGATCATAATGGCCAGAATAATGGACCCGCCAGCCTTCAGCCATGCAGGCAGTATTTCGTGATTATGAAGGATTATGACGTTTTGAAAACCGAAATGCGCTGTAAATATGTTGAGCAGATATCCCAGCAAGAGGCTAATAAGGGCAATGGCCGATAGATAAACAACGGTGGATTTTTTGCCAAGAACTTTAAAAACCGTCAAAATAGTCATGGCATTAGTCGCGGGACCTGTCAGGAGAAAAACCAGAGCGGCGCCTGGTGAGATGCCCTTCATTATAAGGGAGGCGGCGACAGGTGTGGATGCCGCGGCACACACATAGATAGGAATTCCGACGACCAGCATTAAAAGCATGGATAAAAAATCACTGCCGAGGTATTTTTCAAAAAACCCGTCAGGTATCAGAGCGGATATAATGCCCGCGGCAATTATCCCCGCCAGCAATGCGTTTGCAAGAGAACCGAGCAGATCATATTCAATATAGCCGGGAATTGATTTGAGCCGCTTATAATAACTTTCCTGCGTTCCCGCATCATCCGACAAAGCACTCTCCTGTTGGTCAGATCCGTTCCTGCCAAGAATATTGACCATGATGCCGGCGACTAACGCGGTGACGAGTGACGCGACAATGCGGAAAAGAGCGAACACCCAACCGAGAAGAGAATAGGTAATCATGAAGCTGTCAGCGCCAACCTGCGGTGTCGCGATGAGAAATGATATGGTAGAGCCCTTTGACGCACCGCTTTTTCTGAGGGAAGCCGCAACCGGCACAACGCCACATGAACACAGAGGAAGGGGTATACCGAATACTGTCGACTTTACGACAGAACGAAAAGAATCACGCCCGAGGTGACGACGTATAACGGATTCCGGAAAGAAAACGTAAAGTATGCCGGCAACAATAAACCCGAACAGCAGATAAATTGATATCTCATTGAAAAAGAACAGAATTTCTTTTGAAACATGCGCCACAAAACTCATGCGTTGTGCCCCCTCATTTGCTGACGGCAGCAATCCATTTCAGGCATTATCTTTAGCAACCGCTGCAGCTTCCTCCGCATGAACCGCCGGACAGGCTGGAGGTAATGGAAAAGCCTGATCCCCTGTCAGTAGAGATGAAATCTATGTTTACGGGTTTTGCCTGCTCAAATAACTGTTCGTCCATCACGAATGTGATGCCATCTTCATCAAAAACCTTATCCTCTTCCTTTGCCTCATCCAGAGACATTCCCAGTGAGGGGCCCGCTCACCCGCCTTCGGAATATACCAGCCGAACAGGGATTTTTTCTTCCCTCGATCCAAGGGCCTTTCTGATCATTTCCTGTGCCTTTTCTGAAACTTCAAACATTTTCTTTTCTCCTGTATTTATTTCTTTTGAGTGAATATTCTCATAAATGCCACATAATCGTCTTCAGATAAGCAGCTATAATAAGTCCGAAACCCAGTATGTCAAATGTGATTTTATAACAATATTTTTACCCTATTGGACAGATATCCCGGATATCCACCCTGCCGTCGAGGGTTTCACAAACACTCTCTTTATCGGAAGCAAGGAATTGTATGCAGGCGCCGCAGTCGGAGCTGAGATGGCGCGGCACCGGTATTATCTTATGGGGAATGCCCGACCCTTTGAGGAGTTTTTCGGTAAGCAGCGCTTCGCTCGTCGAGTCAAAGAGAAGGACAAGGCAGGTTTTTGCGTCCATCATATTCTGATCACCTTTGAACAAGTTTCTGCACGGCGAAAAGAACGGCTTGAATATCGTCCTTTTCAAGGAAGTACCCCAGGCTGAGCCTCACCGTTCCCGCTGAAAAGGTTCCGATGGTCCTGTGAGCGGCAGGGGAACACTGCAGCCCCGGTCTCGACATGATATGGAATTTTTCATCAAGGGCCATGGCAACCTCGGAGGAATCCATACCCGATATATTGAATGACACTACAGCTGTCTGTCTTTTCGCGTCACCGCATCCGTACAGCGTAACCTCCGGAATGGATTTTAGGCCTTCCATAAGAGTTGCCGTCAGTTTCAACTCCTTTTTTCTTATGGTTTCTATCCCGATGGAGCGGATAAAGCGGATGCCGGCATTCAGTCCGGCAATTCCTATCACATTCGGGGTTCCCGATTCGTATCTGTCGGGAAGAAAATCCGGATGTTCCTCCGACTCGGACCTGCTGCCTGTGCCCCCGGTCATGATTGGACAGACCTCCTTTTCCAATCCTTCGGTCATGTAGAATCCTCCCGTTCCCTGAGGCCCGAAGATGGACTTGTGACCGGTAAACGCGAGGATGTCGATGCACATTTCCTCAACATCTATAGGAATGACGCCCGCGGTCTGCGCGGCATCAACGCAGAATATGACTCCTTTTTCACGGGCGATTTTTCCAATATCGGCGATGGGCATGATTGTGCCAGTAACGTTGGAGGCATGGGTAAGATAGATTGCCCTTGTATTTTTCTTTATACACCGACTCACATCCTCAGGGTTCATCTCGCCGGAAGGGGAGCAGGGTATGATTGACAGCTCAACGCCTTTTTTCTCCATCAACCTCAGTGGACGCATTACCGAGTTATGTTCCATTCCAGATGTGATTACATGGTCGCCGGGCATCAAAAGACCGGCGATGGCGATATTGAGAGCCTCCGTCGCGTTTTTAGTAAATACGACTCTGAGAAGGTTTTTTACGCAGAAAAGCTCTGAAACAGACTCCCTCGCATCCAGGACAACCCGACCGGCATCCAGGGACATGCGATGTCCTGATCGTCCCGGACTTGCCCCGATTGAGTGAGAATATTCCGCCATTGCCTTCATGGTTCCCTCAGGTTTCGGCCATGACGTGGCGGCGTTATCCATATAGATTATTTTCCCCATTAAATTCATCCTGATGTAAATTTTTTGATGTTGCGTGGTTTTGGGTTTTTGAAGTAAAAACTTCCGAATGGACACTACGCAAAAATGACAGGTTGGTCAAATTCAAATAAACTATAGGATTTGGGATAACTATAGAAATAATTAATAGGCTTCTACGAAATGAATAGTACTGATTTCAGGAAATCTCGCAGGTGGGCATGGGCGATTTCATTTGCCATGCTCACCATTTATCTCGGAGCGGTTATGTTGAAAGCAAAACTGCGCCGTTAAGCTCTATTCAGGCAGGATTATCCGCAAATCTTCCTCGATGTCTTTCAGCCGGTCTATATCGGCCTCCTCAATCCAGCCGCTCTTTGCCGCGAGCCTTCTCTTTAACCCTTCCAGTTCTTTTTCGAGACTGATGACGGTTGCACTCAAAATCTGCTGCAGGTCTTCCGGCACCGCATCTGGGGCCATGGCGCTGGTCATTTTCTGGGGTTCGAGGATCAGGGATTCTCTCATCCGGGGAACATATGCTTCCAGATGGAGATCCGTCCTGATTTTTTCCGCGAGTGCCTCGCTGGCAGTTGCCTCGCCGTGAATGACGAAGACACGTGGATGCGATTCGGCGAAGTTGCCCGCCCATTCCAAAAGCCCCTTCTGGTCCGCGTGCGCCGAGAATCCGCCGATGGTAAAGACCTTTGCCGCTACGGCGACGTCTTCTCTGAATACCCTGACCCGTTTTTCTCCGTCCACTATCCTTCTTCCGGTTGTTCCCATGGCCTGGAAACCCACAATGACTAAACTGGCTCCTGAACGCCACAGATTATGTTTGAGATGGTGTTTTATCCTTCCCGCGGTACACATTCCGCTTCCCGCTATGACAATCGCGGAGCCCGGCTTTCTATTGATCGCGATTGACTCTTCGGTCGAGGGGGTAAATCGCAGGTTGGGCATATCAAACGGATCAAAACCCTGATTCACGATAGCCTCTGCCTCTTCATCATAGTATTTCTTATTTTTACGGAATACCTCCGTGGCCTTGATCGCCAGGGGACTGTCGAGATAGATCGGTATGTCGGGTAGAGAGCCGCTGCGCTGAAATTCGCCAAGGATATAGAGTATCTCCTGGGTTCTCTCCACCGCGAACGCCGGAATGACAACCTTTTCATTGTTTGATACGGCATATTCGATCGCTTCAAGCAATTCAGCCGTGCTGTCCTCGAAAGAGCGGTGCAGGCGGTTTCCGTAAGTCGATTCTATAAAAAGATAGTCCGCATCTGCAATCTCGAAGGGATCTTTAACGATCAGCTGGCGATTTTTCCCAATATCGCCCGAGAAAACAATTTTTGTTTCCGCGCCCGCGTCTTCTATCCACATTTCTATGATCGAAGAGCCGAGGATATGCCCCGCATTTCTGAAGCGCACCTTCATCCCCGATTCGACTTCGATAATCTGATCCCTCTCCACGGGCGAAAAATATTGAAGGCTCGCCTGAGCGTCTTCCACGGTATAGAGCGGTTGAATCCCCTTTTTGCTCTTGCGCTTGTTCTTACGCGTCTGCCACTCCGCGTCCATCTCCTGCACGTGTCCCGAATCGAGGAGCATCACATCGCACAGCTGTGCCGTGGGGGGAGAGGTGATAATTTTTCCGCGGAAACCGTCTTTGACCAGCTTTGGTATCCTGCCGCTGTGGTCGATATGCGCGTGGGTCAGCAGGAGGGTGTCTATCTCCCGGGGATCAAATCCCCAGTCCGCTGAATTTCGCCATTCTGTTTGTTTTCCTCCCTGAAAGAGACCGCAGTCCACCAGTATCTTTTTGCCCCGGGAGTCTTCGATGAGATAATTCGATCCGGTTACCGTCCCGGCTGCGCCCATGCATGTTATCTTTATCATAGTATATTCCTTTTCTTTAAAACTCTATATTGTTGGGCGTCCGGGGAAAGGGTATGACGTCCCTTATGTTTGATATGCCGGTGATCAGCATTATCAGCCGTTCAAATCCCAGACCGAAGCCGCTGTGCGGAACGCCTCCAAACCTTCTGGAGTCCAGATACCACCAGTAATTATCTTTAATCAGGCCTGCCTCATCCATCCTTGATTCCAGGATATCGAGACGCTCTTCGCGCTGGCTGCCCCCTATTATCTCCCCTATGCTCGGCACCAGCACATCCATGGCGGTAACTGTTTCCCCGTCGGGGTTTACTCTCATGTAAAAGGGTTTTATCGTGGCCGGATAATCGTAAACTATGACAGGTCCCTTGAAGTGCTGCTCGGTCAGGTAATGTTCATGCTCGGACTGGAGGTCTTTCCCGAATCCCACGTCATAATCAAATTTATCTTTGGCCCTGCTCAATATATCCACCGCTTCCCGGTATGGAAGCCTTATAAAATCCGATGAGGCTATATTTTCCAGGGTTGCCATCAGGCCCTTGTCCACAAACTTCGCAAAGAGCTCAAGATCATCGCTACAAGTCTCCATTGCGTAAGTGACCAGATATTTAACCATTTCCTCACCAAGATCCATGTCGCCCTCAAGATCGCAGAACGCCATCTCAGGTTCCACCATCCAGAATTCCGCGGAATGCCTTCTCGTGTTGGAATTCTCGGCCCTGAATGTGGGTCCGAAGGTATAGACATCGCCCAGGGCCAGCGCGAACATTTCCGCCTCAAGCTGGCCTGATACAGTCAGGTTTGCCTGCTTTCCGAAGAAATCCAGGGAGTAATCCACTGCTCCATCGGTTTTCGGAAGATTGTCCGGGTCCAGAGCGGTTACCCTGAACATCTCTCCCGCCCCTTCGCAGTCAGACGCTGTTACGATGGGAGTGTGGATGTAGGTAAAGGCTCTTTCCCTGAAGAATTTATGTATGGCGTATGACAGCTCTGATCTGATGCGAAATGCCGCGCCATACTTGTTTGTTCGTGGTCTGAGGTGCGCGATGGTACGCAGAAACTCGTCGCTGTGGCGTTTCTTCTGCAGGGGGTATGAATCCGGCGCTATACTGATTATCTCTATATCGTCCGCCTGTATCTCCCATTTCTGTCCCTTGCCCTTTGATGCCAGCAGCTTACCGGTTACGGCTACCGCGGAACCGGTTGACAGCTTGAGGATGTCGTCATAGTTGTCCAGACCGTGGTCTGCAATGACCTGTATATTCGCGAGACATGATCCGTCATTAATCTCAATAAAGGAAAATCCCTTTGAATCACGCCTGGTCCTGACCCATCCCTTGATCAGGATCTTGTCCACAGGCGAGTCATATTCCAGAAGCTTGAATATCTTTGTGCGTTTCATTGTTCGTCCTCTTATAATAAAAATATCTTGTTCTTACCGCATTTTTCAATCATGTCTTCGGGCCATATGCTTGCCTGTATTTCGCCGATATGGGCCTTTCTCAGGTAAAACATGCACAGACGCGACTGGCCGATGCCGCCTCCGATAGAGAGCGGAAGTTCTCCGTTGATAAGCCGCCTGTGAAAGAGAAGCTCCTTCCTTTCCATGTTGTCTGTAATCTCTAATTGTTTCAGAAGGGTTTCCGGGGATACCCGGATTCCCATGGAGGAGAGCTCATACGCGCAATCGAAGAGCGGATAGTGTACGAGGATGTCTCCGTTGAGTCCCTTGCGTCCTCCCGCTGTCGGGGTGGACCAGTCGTCATAATCAGGAGCGCGGTCGTCATGCGGTTTGCCGTTTTTAAGCGCGCTTCCGATTCCTATGATAAAGACAGCCCCATGTTCCCTGCATACGATATTTTCACGTTCTTTAGGTGTAAGATCGGGATATGTTTCCTCCAGCTCTTCGCTGTGGATAAAGGTGATCTCTTCGGGAAGTATCGGCTCGATAACGCTGCGCCGGTAGCAGATGTACTTTTCTGTGCGTCGTATGACATCGTATATCTTTCTCACCATACACTTCAGAAATTCCAGGTTTCGTTCCTCTTTCGATATCACCCTTTCCCAGTCCCACTGATCCACATATATTGAATGTGTGTTGTCCAGCACCTCGTCCGGTCTTATGCCATTCATGTCAGCGCATAAACCACGGCTCTGTTTTACGCCGTAATCGGCCAGCATCATCCTCTTCCATTTCGCGAGTGACTGCGCCATCTCGACGCCCATGTTCCCGGCACCTTTCAGGTTGAAAGAGACGGGTTTTTCAACTCCGGTGAGATCGTCATTAATTCCCGTGCCCGTCTTGACAAACAGAGGGGCCGTAACGCGCATCAGGTTCAATTCGAAAGACAGGTTGGTATGGAAAAAGGCTTTGATCTGGCCGATGGCCTTTTCCGTTTCACGCAGATCGAGCAGTGGTTTGTAACGCTCCGGGATGTAGAGGTTTGATTCCATAAAAAGACTCCTACTGAAAATTTCCCACACGTTTTAAAAATATCTTGCAGGATATTACCGGGCGGACACTATCAAACCTTGGGATTTGTTGCAAGATAATAGCCGGACGCTGTCCATCAGTCCAGCAACTTTATCTCTGAACCTTATTGAATCAGGAACTATATACTTTAGAGATTTTCCCCTTGGGACGTTCTGAAGCAATTGTACGCCGCGGTTCTTCGATGGGAACAGTATTGGAGCGATCTAGGTTCAGAATGTGAAGGATAAAGATATCGCGCCGTATTGTTGTTCTTTTTCCTGCGTTTTAAATTCTCTCGTTTGATATACGTGGGAGTACGTAATCTTGAAACGATTAACGATAAATCCGATTCCGCCGACAAAACAGGCAACGAACTTTTCCTTCTCGACACTATGACTGTCCCGGAACGTGTTACCGTCGAGAAAAATGTTTCTGGCCACGGCTAAACCGTCAACGGCGAAGAAAAGATGAACGCCGGCACGATGGAGTAAGGTATAGAACCTCGGATCGGTGTTGTCAACAGGAGCGTTACTGTCCGAACCGGGTCTGATAATATAGGTCCCGAAATCATTCGGAAGATGCCAGCCGAAGCGTACTTCCCCACCCGCGCTTGCGCCGGTAAAGGCATTCCCTGCACTGGCACCTATGTGGGGAATGAAGTCGGAACCGAGTCCCCATCTGTATTTTGCACGAAGCAGTCGCCATTTGCGTTCAAAGAAGACATTAATGATCGGCTCATCGCTAAGCTGATTTTCCCACCCATGGGGATCGGTTGCGGCGACCCAATGGTGAATGTTTTTCTGAACGTCCTCTGCATATGAATGCCTGCCAACGATACCCACATCGAACTCAAGTGTGTCCATCTGCCGGGCGTTTTTGCTGTGAAACCCGATTGCCAGATATGTGATGCCTGCGTAGGGTCGGTCGTCTTTTATAAGATCACTTCGTTCAATCTCCTCCGGTGTGTACATGTTTTGCCCCAGCGAGAAAGATATGGAACGCTGGTACCCCGGCTCATTTATGAAAGGCAGACTTTCAATAAGCGGATAGCTCCATGCGGGTACGAAAGGGTCGTCTCGATAGTTCGAAAGATCCGGCGAGATCCATGAGATCTTTGTTCCATGAGTGTACTGCCGGTCTGTATTGTAAAATAAATCATTCTCCATATAAAGGGTAACGGTGCTCATGTCCTGCGCGATATCATTTTCGGCAGCGGCCGTGCAGGGAAGGCTAAGCATCAAGCAGAAGAGCGTGATGAAAAATGGGTTCGCATGTTTGATCCTGTCGATTTTCATTATTTTGCTAAACTACATTGCAGCCATCGTCCTGTCAACCTTAGAGGGGAAGATCTTATCCCGTCACATACCCGGCAAAAGACATTAATGGCAACCGGAAAGACTTTTTTCTCCTCCTACAACACGATTATTCACACTCCTTTTTTCTGGTAATTTTTACTTGACAACCAATAGCAAAGGCTATAGGTTGACCGTCTAGTTCAAAAATTGACCGGGCGGTTTTGTGCTATGGATGTAGACAAAAACCAAGAACGCAAAAAGGTTTTGGAAGCCTTTACCAGAAAGGATATCCTGGATTCCGCTGTCGGTTTATTAACACGCAACGGGATTCAGGGCCTGACTATGGACAGGGTCG
>Ga0075115_10001766_pt1 | contig 10402 bp, 14 predicted proteins | sample AntAceMetag02UKH_FD_69785 | JGI IMG/M metagenome (GOLD analysis project Ga0075115, IMG submission 69785) | Saline lake microbial communities from Ace Lake, Antarctica - Antarctic Ace Lake Metagenome 02UKH | ecosystem: Environmental > Aquatic > Non-marine Saline and Alkaline > Saline | place... | reverse complement strand
ATTGATATTGTTATTGCGAGGAGGAACCCGACTATCATTTGTAAATGTTTCTCCTGTGACCGATGTCAACTCCGACTATTACTAGCTTGTTATTGTTAATTTTATATATTAATCTATAGTTTCCCATTCTATATTTCCATAACCCTTTGAAGTTTCCTATTAAACGAATTCCTAGATGTGGATTTGTTTTTAACTTTTCCATTTTTTGTATGATTATTTTTCTTATGTTATTATCTAGTCGTTTTAAAAATTTTATTGCTGAACTTTCTAAAATAATTTCATACATTAATTTTCAATTCCTTTTTAAAATTTTCAAGAGATGTTCCTTCTCCTCTTTCGTATTCCTGTAAACTTTTTGCTATTCCTTTTACTAATTCTGGGTCTGACATTACTTCAATTGTTGCAATTAAACTTTCTCTGCTTGCGTTTTCTAAGGAATCGTTGTCTATTATTCTTGAAATTAATTCGTTGAACGTTTCTCTTTGGTGAAGTTTAATTGATTCTAACTTTTCTTTCAGTGCTTTATCAATTTGTATTGTTGTTGTTTCCATCTTCTATACTATATTATAGTGTGCTATAGTATTTAAATGTTTTGAAAGATTTAAATATTCTTGCTGACTTTGTTTTTGATGGTGATGGTGACTTATTTGTTGTTTGTTGTCGGAATTTATTTATTGATAGAGGGTGCGGGTTGGATTGTTGATAGTTCGTCTTCTATAGCTAAGAAACTTGGGGTGTCGAGTCTAATAATTGGTTTGACGGTTGTTGCTTTTGGGACTTCGTTGCCTGAGTTATTGGTTGGGATTTTTTCTGCGCTTAGGGGAGTTAGTGAAGTTTCGCTTGGAAATATTGTTGGGAGTAATATTGCGAATATACTTTTGATTTTGGGGATTACTGCGATGATTGGTAGCGTCAAGATTAAATCTGAAACTGTATGGAAGCAGATTCCGTTTGCACTTTTGGCGGCTTTTGTTTTATTCGCTTTGTCTAGTGGGGCACTTTCGGGAAAGGCGGTATTTTTGAGTATTTCTGACGGGCTTATTCTTTTGTCTTTGTTTGCTATATTTATTTATTATATTTTTCAAACGGCTAAGAAAGATAAGAAAAAAGTTTCTCTTTCTAGAGAAATTAATACAACTAATTGGAAAATTGTTTTGAAGCTTGTTGCTGGCCTTGTTGGAATTTATTTTGGTGGTAGATGGGTTGTTGATGGTGCGGTGTTTATTGCGGGACAATTGGGGCTTAGTGAATATCTTATATCTGCGACGATTATTGCTATTGGAACTTCGCTGCCTGAGTTGGTGGTTTGTATTATGGCTGTGTTGAAAAAGAATATAGACCTGGCTGTCGGGAATGTGATTGGGAGTAATATATTTAATATTCTTTGGGTTTTGGGAATTGTTCCTTTTGTGGGGGTTTTAAGTATTCCTTCTTTTGTGGTGTTCGATATTGCTATTATGTTTTTGGCTACGGTATTACTTTTTGCGTTTATGTTTATTGGGGAAAAGCATGGACTTACAAGAAGAGATGGAATTATTTTTGTGTCTATTTATGTTTTATATATTGTTTTTTTGATTATTAGGGGTTAGAAGAAATCTCCAAGACCTCTTTGTTTTTTTGACTCGGTAATTTTTCTTAGTTTTTGTAATCCTGAATCTATTCTTTTTTCTGAGAATTCGTGTGAGAGTAGAATTTCTTTTACTTTTTTTTCATTAACTTCTTTGAATTCTATATCTTCTGTGTAGGATGGTTCATATTCGTGAAATTGTTTAAATATTTCTTGCCATTCAAATATGAAATCAAATTTTTTTGAAACGTATTTGAATATTTCAATTGGGTATTTGTATCTTTGAACTATTTCTAAGGCTCTTTTTTGCCCTAAGCCTTTTACGCCGCCCGGATTATAATCGGTTCCGACTAGAATGGCTAGGCAAATTAGTTGGTCTTTGTCTATTTCTAATTCTCTTACTACGGCTTGAAATTCTATTAGTTCTGGGTTGATGTCTAGGTATAATCCTGATGGCATTTTTTTCCGTCTTGCTGATGTTAGGTTTCTTACTAAATATGGTGCTCCGTATAATATGGCGTCGTAATCTTGGGAAGCTGCTGCCCAAACTTTTTCTGCTCTTGCCAATACTGCCGCCTCTGCCTCTCCTTCTGAGGGGGCTTGAATCACTGGGATTCCTAATGCTTCTAATAATTCTTTAGATTGTTGAATTATTTCATCTGTTATTTTTACAAATCTTCCTGAGTATTTTTTCATGCCTTGGATATCTTCTTTTACTTTAGCTTCTTTGTATTTTTCTTCAGCCACTCTTTTTGCCTCCCTTCTGTTTTCTATTTCTTTTTGTTTTAGTTCTGGGGGGATTCCATCAAATATGTAAACTGGTTTTATTCCTTCTTGGAGTAGATTTATGTTTCGGTAGAAAAGTCCTGAGAGGTGGGATGTTATGTTGCCGGCTTTGTCCATTAATGGGGTTCCGTCTGGTTGACGAATTGTTGTTAAGAATTGGTAAAGTGTGTTGAATGCATCTATTGCTAAGGTTTTTCCTTTTAGGTCTGATAATTTTATTTCTTTTCGTGGGATGATGTCTGATATTTGTACGCCCATGGTAATATTAGTGTGTTGAAGTTTATAGATTTATTTGCGGTAGCCTGCGATTTCTCTTTGTATTCTGAGTTGAGCAAAATATACTTCCTCTATCTCTCCTGCTGGAACATCTGTAACTCCTATATTTTGTAGCCATCTTTGTCTTTGTAGACGGCTGCCCACTTGTGATGATAATGATACTGACTGCCTAGCTCTTTCTCCTGGGGTTTGCAATATGACTTTTATTGGCTCTTCGAATAACCTTGGTTTATCGGTGGCTGTTGTCACTTTGTGGACTGGTCTAATTGGCGTTACACGAGACCTTCTTTCTACTCTCATGTTTTAGATGCGGAATGTTCATTTTTAAGTGTTGTCTATGACTCGAAAAACATATAAGTGTGGTTGGGTTTTTTAGAATATGAAGTTTGAGTTTGTTCCTGTCGATTATGACTACTTCGATTTTGAGGGTCGGAATTATGTTAGGATAGTTGGGCGGAATGGGAAATGTGAGAAAGTTTGTGTTGTTGATTCTTATGAGCCGAATTTTTATTTGATTTTGAAGGAGGGAGCTGATGTTGAGAAGATTGTGAAAAAAATTGGGAAGGTTGAAGTTGATAAAGCGTCGAGGGTTACGAAAGTTTTGCGGACTGAGATTTTGGATAAAAAATATTTGGGAAAGAGCGTTAAGGCTGTCCGGGTTTTTGTGACGAATCATAAAGATGCTCATGATATTGCTTCGGAGATTGGGGATATTGACGGGATTGATAAGCGTCGGGAGTATGATATTTCTTTGATTACTAAATATATTAAGGAAAAAAATGTTGAGCCTTTGGGGTGGTATACTGTTGAAGGTGATAGTTTGGCGGTTGAGGATTTTGGTGGATTGGCTGGGGCTTTGGATTTGGATGTTTGTGTTTTGGCTAAGAAAATTGAGCCATTAGAGAAGAAGGAAGAATTTGTTCCTAAAATTTTGGCTTATGATATTGAGACTAGTGACAGGGAACTTGGGAAGGGTGAGATTTTTATGGTGTCGCTTTATGGTGAGGATTTTAAGAAAGTTTTGACTTGGAAGAAGTGCAAGGATGCTGGGGATTATGTTGAGTTTTGTAAGGATGAGGCGGATATGATTGAGAAGTTTGTTAAATATGTTAATGAATATTCTCCGGATATTTTGACCGGGTATTTTTCTGACGGATTTGATTTGCCTTACTTGAAGGGACGTGCTGATTTTTTTAAAGTGAAATTGGGCTTGGGTATTGATGGTAGGGTTCCTAATTTTACAAGGGGAAGGATTCCTTCTGGCAAGATTGCTGGGATTGTTCATGTTGATTTGTATCGTTTTATCGACGCTGTTTTTTCTCAGTATTTGCAAAGCGAAACTTTGTCTTTGAATGAGGTTGCTAAGGAATTGGTTGGGGAGGAGAAGGAGGATTTTGATTTTGTTAAATTGGGGAATATGAAAGATAGTGATTGGTGTGATTTTTTTTCTTATAATTTGCAGGATTCGGCTGTGACTTATAAGTTGGCTCAGAAAATTTGGCCGGATATTTTTGAGTTTAGTAAGATTGTGAAGGAGCCTTTGTTTGATGTTACGCGGGATAGGATGTCGGCGCATGTTGAGAATTATCTTTTGCATAATTTGGATAGGTTTGGTGAGATTGCGGAGAAGCGACCGTTGCATGGGGAAATTGGTGAGCGTAAAGCTAAGGGAAAATATGAGGGAGCGTTTGTTTTTGAGCCGGTGCCGGGGTTGTATGAGGATTTAGTTATGTTTGATTTTACTTCGATGTATGCTTCGGTTATTGTTAGTTATAATTTGTCTAAGTCGACTTATGATGGTTCTGACTTTATTAAAGAACCTGGATTTTTTCCTACAATGCTTAGTGAGATTATTGATACTCGTAAAAAGTATAAGAAGGAGTATGCGGCGAATCCTTCTGGGATGTTGAAGGCTCGGAGTAATGCGTATAAGTTGTTGGCGAATGCGGCTTATGGTTATCAGGGATTTTTTGGGGCTCGGTATTATTGTCGTGAGGCTGCGGCGGCTACGGCTCGGTTAGCGAAGGAAAATATTTTGAGTGCGATTGATAAGATTGAGAAGGCTGGGTATAAAATTATTTATTCGGATACGGACTCGATTGCGTTTTTGCAGGCTGGTAAAAGTAAAAAAGATATTTTGAAATTTTTGAAAGAGATTAATGCTGATTTGCCTGGGATTATGGAACTTGATTTGGAGGATTTTTATGCTCGTGGTTTGTTTGTTGCGAAGCGGGGAACTTCTACGGGTGCTAAGAAAAAATATGCTTTGGTTGATGAAAAGGGAAAGATTAAGATTCGTGGGTTTGAGACTGTTCGGCGGGATTGGTGTCGGTTGACTCGGGATTTGCAGAGCGAGGTTTTGGCGAAAATACTGGAAGATGGGAATGAGAAGGTGGCTCTGGTTTTGGTGAAGAATGTTATAGAAAAATTGAAGGATTATAAAGTTGATTTGGAGGATTTGATGATTAGGACTCAGCTTCGTCGTCCTATTGATGAATATGTTTCTGAGGGTCCGCATGTTGTTGCGGCTAAAAAAATGGAAGCTGCTGGTGTTCCTGTGGCTGCCGGAATGTTGATAGAATATTTTGTTGGAGAGGGAAGTGGGAAGAGGATTGGGGATAGGGTTTATTTGGCTGGGGATGCGGTGAAATATGATGTTGATTATTATTTGAAGAATCAGATATTGCCTGCGGTTGAAAATATTTTTGATGTGTTTGGGGTTGATGTTGCGGCTGTTGCTGATGGGGAAAGTCAGAAGAAGTTGTTTTGATTATTTGTAAAAGAATTGCATTATATGGATGGTAATTATTGCACATCCTATTGCAATTCTTATTGGTCTTGTGAGTTGTCTCTTTAATGATACTTGTGGGTGTTCAAGTATTCTCGCCATGCCTTCTATTACTAAAAAAATTGCTACAGTTAACGCGAGGATGTCTATTGTAATTGGATCAAGGTAACTGCATCCTTCGCTTATTTTATTTTCGCCATTTAATTGAGTTATTGCTGATACAGAGATTGCAAAAACACACAGGGCGGCTGTAAAGATTAATGTTTTGTAGATGTTTTTCATGGTTCTATTAGTTAAAGGACGTTTATAAGCTCTCATTATAATGTTAAATATAAAAAGATGTTCTGATTTGTTTTTGTATGAAATTTACTAGGGGCGATACGATTTTGCATGAGTTGGGGCATCATTTGCCGTTTACTTTGGCTGCAAGTTTGTTGGCTGGTGTTTTGGTTGCTATTGTTTATAATTTTTGGGTGATTCCTTCGGAGTCATTTTTTGAGGTTTTGCATCCGGCACATGTTTTGGTTTCGGCTGCTGCGACTTCGGCGATTTATTATAAGTATAAACCTGGCTTTGCTAGGTCGGTGTATCGGGGTATCGGGGTATCGGGGTATCGGAAGATTGGGGAAGCTGTTTTGGTTGGGGTTGTTGGGGCTATTTTAATTGGGTCACTTAGTGATGTTTTGTTGCCTTGGGTTGGTGGGAATTTGTTAGGGTTGGAGACTATCTTGCATTTGCCGATTTTGGAAAGTTCGTTTTTAATTCTGGGTATGGCTATTATTGGAAGTTTATTTGGAATTTATATTGGATTGTTTAAGATTAATCATACGTTGCATGTTTTTCTTTCGGTTTTTGCGAGCTTGTTTTATTTGTTGGCGTTTAGTATTTCTATGAATGTGTGGGTTGTTCTAGCGATTTCTCTTGTTGTGTTTTTGGTTGTTTATATTCCGTGTTGTATTTCGGATATTGTTTTTCCTCTTTTGTTTATTAAGAAGCCGTGTAGAAAATGTGGGCATTGGCATGATTAGGTTTAATTTTATAATTCGAATTCTTCTATAAAATTTATTATTGTTGAATATTTTTCTAGATATCTTTGACCTTTTTCTGTTAAGGTTATTTTTTTATTTTTTCCGTATGTCTCTCTTATGAATTCTTTGTTTATTAAATCTGAATAATATTCTTTGAATCGGGAGGAGGACATGTTTGATTTTCTTAGTAAGGGGGTCGGCTTTATTGAATGGTTCTCTTGAATGATTTTTAAAATATCTTTTATTATTTCTAATTTATTTCTTTTTGCCATTTTATCCTGTTTTTCTTATAACTTTATAGAAAATGGCTAGAAAAATTCCGATGGAAATTAGATAAATAAATAATTGGAATAGTTGTAGGAAATTTGGGACGAGGATGTCGATGATGTTGAAAATCCAGAAGATGAAGAGCATTAGATATATTATGTAAAGATTTTGAGATTTCTTTTTCTTTGATTGTTTATAAGATATATATACGGTGAAGGTGATGAAAATAAAAAGTATGATGTTTGTTATAAAATAAATTGTTGGGTTTTTAGATAAAAGAATTATTGTTGATATAATTAGTGCTATTGCGTGAAGAATGTAAATCGTTGATTTGAATTTCCATTTTTTCCACATGACGCTGTAGAGAAGATAGAAAATTGCCATTGAACTAAAGTACATGAATATGAAAAGTGTTACGCTCCCGAATATGGGGAGAAATGTTATTAATTCTTTTTTGTCGAAGTAGAATAATATTATTTTTATAAAAGAACGGAAAAAATATGCGAACGCGAAGAACAGGAAAGAGAGTCTAAAATATTTTATACCTTTGTGGGAAGTTAGTTTGTATAATTCTCTTGTGCCGAAATAAATCATGAGGCTGCAGATAATTATTACAAATGAATATATTATTTCTCCGCCTATTCCTGCTCCGAATCTTCCGAGACTTTGTCCCAATCCTTGCCCTATCGCCCTTCCTGTCATTGGTATCATCTTAATATGATGTCTTTGAGGTTTAAATGTTTTTAAAAGAAGTGGATTTTAGGTCCATCTTGTTTATATAGAAATTTTGTTTTGTTTTGTTAATTAAACATGGGAGGTAAATAAAAATGGAAAGTAAGAAAATGTTGGGAGCGTTTGCTTTGGGACTGGTTGCTCTTTTGAGTGTTGGTCTAGTTGCTGCTTATCAGGGTGATTATTCTGTGAAGGGTCCAGATTATTCTGAGGAAAGACACTCGGTAATGGAAGATGTTTTTGACAATTTGGACTATGACTCATGGGTTGCTTTAATGACTGCCGATGGAAGACATCCAAGAGTTTTGGATGTTGTTACCGAGGAGAACTTTGTGACTTTTGTGGAAGTTCATGATGCTATGGAAGATGGCGATTTTGATAGAGCTGCTGAATTAAGAGCTGATCTTGGTCTGAATAACGGAATGGGTCCTAAGGATGGAACTGGTTTCATGGGTGGAAAAAGAATGAATCGAGACCATGGACAATGTTCTGGGATGAGGCATCAGAGAAATCTTGAGTAATTGAGATATTTTTTTTAATTTAGAAATGGACGTTAGGTCCACAAAGCTTTAAATATGATGATGGTTTTGTTGTATTATGAAAAGAGTGATTATGGTTTTGTTGTTGAGTGTTTTTCTTTTTAGTTTTGTAGTTGCGCAGGTTGGTCCTGGTGATGGAACTGGAGCAGAACACGATGCTGTTGTTGCCGCGGGAGGACAGAATGGAAGTCCGACTTTAGGTGAGGGAATTGGAGCTATGAAAGTTATGGCTGGGAATTATGTTGGAGAGATGGGAGAGAAAATGATGATTCAGAATAAAGCGAACAATAGGATAAGATTAGAAGTTGGAGGTGTTGGAGTTGATTGTGATTGTAATATGACTCAGGAGAGGATTGGTAGTAAGACGATGTTGAAGACAATGTTGAGTAATGGGAGAAATGCTGAGATTAAAGTTATGCCGGATAAGGCTTCTGAGACTGCTTTGCAGAGGTTGAGGTTGAAGAATTGTGAGGGAAATTGTAGTATTGAGTTGAAGGAAGTTGGAGCGGGAAATAGAAGTAGACTTGCTTATGAAGTGAAGACGCAAAGAAATTCTAGAGTATTTGGATTGTTTGGAGCGAAGATGAGAGTTGAGGCACAGGTTGATGCTGAGACTGGCGAAGTTATTAGAGTTCAGAAACCGTGGTGGGCTTTTTTGGCGAGTGAACCTGAAGAGTAGTTTTTTGGATTAGATATGTTTTTAATTGAAGATTTGTCTTTATTATTATGGATAAGAAAAAATCGTATTCGCAATATTTGAAAGATAAATTTCCACCTAAAGAGGGCTTTGTTGAGAGAATGGAGGCTTTGCTTGGGAAAGTTGGTGCTAAAGAATTTTTTGAGATTTCGTATACGAAGACCCCTGTTTCAATTAGGTGTAATACTTTGAAGATTTCTGTTGATGATTTGTTGAAAAGGCTGAAGGCTTACGGGTGGGATGTGCGGCAGCCTTTTGATGAGTTTCCTGAAGTTATTATAATTGATAGTAGGTTGGAGCCGGGAGAGCTTGGGAAGACGAAGGAGCATTTGTTGGGATATTATTATGTTCAGGAAATTTCTTCGATGTTGCCGATGTTGGCTTTGCGTCCTAAGGCTGGGGAAATTATTTTGGATTTGTGTGCTTCTCCGGGGAGTAAGACTACTCAGGCTGCGGCGATGATGGAAAATTCTGGGACGATTATTGCGAATGAATTATCGATGGGACGGATTGGGATTTTGAATAGTAATCTTGAGAGGTGTGGGGTTATGAATACAATTGTGACGCGAAAGGAAGGAGTTGCACTTTGTGAGAGGTTGTTGAAGAAATCTAATGTTAGGTTTGATAAAATTTTGGTTGATGCGCCTTGCTCTGGAGAAGGGACTTTGAGAAAATCTCCGAAGACGTTTTTGATGTGGAATCCTAATATGATAAAGAAGATTGCTGGGACGCAGAGAAGATTGGCTGAGGCTGCTATGAAAATTTTGAAGGTTGGAGGGGAGATGATTTATTCGACTTGTACTTTGGCACCTGAAGAGGATGAGATGATTGTTGATTATTTGATTAGGAATTTTGATGTTGAAGTTGAACAGATTAAGTTGCCGTTGAAGTTTCGTGAGGGTGTTAGTTGTTGGGATGGGGTTGAGCTTGATGAGTCTTGTGAGAATTGCTTGAGGTTGTATCCGCAGGATAATAATACTGATGGATTTTTTGTTGCTAAGATTAAGAAGTTGAGTGAGCGGGGAGGTGGGAGATAAAATGGATGTTGGAACTATTGTCGCACTTGTAATATCAGGAGCATCTCTGCTTATCTCTGGATTTGTTTTATGGTATAATAACTTTAGATCTATCAAAATTAAAATTGAAGATGAAGAGCAAGTTCAATTGGTAAAAATTAATAACATTCCTGCCTTTAATCTTCTTTTTGTAATATCTGCTTCGGGATCAGATACAAAATGGAAAACGATTAAATTTAAATCTGCCGAAGTTACGTTACCCAATAAAAAGAATATTGTGTTTCCCTGCATGGCTCATTTAGAAGAAGCTGGGATGGGACAACGGAATAAATCCAGAAATGTTCCTGTAAGTATTAAGGGTGGAGATAGCAAAACTGTTACATTAGCTTTTCAGCGACCTGCACTATTATCAATGGACTGGATGATTGGCAAATATGCTATTGAAATAAAATATGCTACTCCCGATGGTGAATCTTATAAGATTTCAAAATTAAATTTTAAATTAAATCAGAAAAGTTTAGATTGTTTAAATGGGCCATCTGCTACATTAATGAAGGAACTAGAATGAAAATACAAATAATGGATCGGGCGAAGAAGAAGAAGTTTGTAGCTGAGCTTGATACCAAAAGGTTTATAATTAATGATTCTTTAATTAAATTATATACAAGCCCCAGAATTGCTTCGGTAACTCTGGGCATTTTTTAAT
>Ga0075115_10001765_pt1 | contig 10403 bp, 6 predicted proteins | sample AntAceMetag02UKH_FD_69785 | JGI IMG/M metagenome (GOLD analysis project Ga0075115, IMG submission 69785) | Saline lake microbial communities from Ace Lake, Antarctica - Antarctic Ace Lake Metagenome 02UKH | ecosystem: Environmental > Aquatic > Non-marine Saline and Alkaline > Saline | place... | reverse complement strand
CGCATTAACTATTCTCAGCTTGTGCAAAGGCTCAATCCGGGCAAAAACCGATATATCCTCCACCTGTCTTGATAATTCTTCATCGCTCATCAGCTGAAGTTCAGCACCGGTTACGGCTTTGCCCGATGGTAAGTTTAGCTGACGAGCAATAGACTCAGCCGTTACCTTATGGTCACCGGTAATCATCACTACTTTAATGCCGGCCTGCCTGCACAACCTCACCGCCTCTTTGGCTTCCTCACGAGGCGGGTCAGCCATACCCGCCAGACCAACAAAGACTAGATTGCCTCTGATATCCTGATCTCTCAGTTCCTCTAATTCGCTTGGAAGGTCAACATAGGCAATAGCGATGACTCTCATGGCTTCTTTCGCCATAGAAATGTTGGCTTGCATTATAGCTTGAGCATCGGCTTCCCCTAATGGGGCGACTTCGTCCCCTCTCAAGAGATACTTGCTTAAGGACAGAAGTCTTTCTACCGCCCCCTTTACAAAGACCACTCTCCCCCCGTCTCGGGGGTGAAGGGTAGCCATATACTGCTTTTCACTCTGGAAGGGGATTTCATCCAGGCGAGGAAAGGTTCTCTCTAATTTTTCCTTATTCAAACCTGCCTTGGCAGCGGCTACCAATAGCGCGCCTTCAGTTGGGTCTCCGAAAATACTACAGCACTCGTCCTCCCTTGTCAGCAAGGCGTCATTACAAAGGGCTCCTATCCTCAGAAGCAAAGTTAGCGGCGGCTCGCCTTCCAGATTCAGTATCTGCCCATCCCGATGAAATTTCCCCTCCGGCACGTAGCCTTCACCAGCCACCTCAACCCATTGACCATCAACATAGAGGCGCCGCACAGTCATCTCGTTTAGGGTCAGGGTTCCTGTTTTGTCAGAGCAAATGACAGTAGCAGACCCCAGGGTTTCTACAGCTACCAAATTGCGAATGATGGCATTACGATGTGCCATTATCCGCATGCCTACCGCCAGGACAACAGTGACAACTGCTGGTAGCCCTTCAGGTATGGCTGAAACCGCAGCAGCGACAGCTAATAAGAACACCTCGAACCATCCTAGCCCCTTGAACAATCCAACAACTACCAGCATACTACAGACTCCCAGGACAATAACGATGATATACTGGCTCAGCTTACCAATGCTCTTCTGGAGAGGCGTCTTTTTCGGCTTTACTTCCTGAATGGCGGTGGCAATTTTACCAATCTCGGTTGACATACCTGTTCTCACCGCCATAGCTGCAGCTCTTCCATAGGTAACGATTGTACCCATATATATCAGGTTCTTTCTCTCGGCTACAGGTACTGCCTCACCGAGGGCTTCGGTATGTTTATCTACCGGCATTGATTCACCAGTGAGGGTGGCTTCATTTACCTTTAAATTGGACACCTCTATTAATCTGGCATCAGTCGGGACTCTATCGCCAGTTTCAAAGAGCAATATGTCTCCGGGTACTATTTCTCTGGCTGGCAGCAGTTGCACCCCACCATCACGTCTTACTCTTGCCTTGGGCGCCGCCATCTGTATTAGAGCTTCCATAGCTCTCTCCGCTCGCGTCTCCTGCATAAAGCCAGCAACAGCGTTGAGTAAGAGCACCCCCAGGATTACCCCAGCATCTATGAAATGCTCCACAACAACTGAGATTATGGCAGCGACGAGGAGTACATATATAAGAGGACTGAGAAATTGCCTGAGGAAAACCAGTATCGGTGGGGTTTTCTTCTTACCCCTTAACTCGTTGGGACCGTACTGGAGTAACCGTGCCTTAGCCTCAGTTTCAGTGAGTCCCGAACGCTTAGAATCAAGCGCCAGTAATGCTTCGTCCGAGCTGATATTATGCCATTGCTCTCTCACGTCTCTCACTATACCAAAATTAGATAGTTGACATCCACACCCAGAGCCACACCGGAGACAAACTTAAAGCTCCTGGGGGTGAACAAAGTGGCTTATTGTTCACTGAGTAGTGGCAAGTCTGTGCCCGACAGACTTTGTCGTTTATGCTAGTCTAAGGCCACCTCATTCCTCTGCTTTATACCTTGGATTGCCTGTAACCGGTGCAGGAGAGGTGGATGAGAGTAGTTAAGAAAAACGTAGAAAGGATGCGGTGTCAAATTCGACAGGTTTGTTGCAGAGAGTCTCTTTAAGGCTTCGACTAGGCTAAGTGGATTATCTATAGTCTCCGCTGCGAAGCGATCAGCTTCGTATTCATTTTTTCGGGAAAGCATCTGCATTACTACCGACAACACTAGCTCTATCGGAGTGTAAAGCAGGCCGAAGAAGACTAGTCCTGTATAGATAGACTCCTGTCTCATATAAAAGGCCAGGTATAAGTCCGAACTACCCAAGAATAGCGATAGCAAAAAGAAGACCACCCCTGCGTGTAAAATACCGATTACAGTTCCCTGAAGAACATGTTTTTTCTTGTAGTGCCCGACTTCATGTGCCAGCACGGCTACCATTTCTGGGACAGCGTGTTGCGCAATCAACGTATCAAAGAGGGCAACGCGCTTGTTGCGGCCAAACCCACTGAAGAAGGCATTTGATTTACTAGACCGCTTAGAACCGTCCATGACGAAAACATTTTTGATAGGGAAATTGACAGAACGGGCATATCTGAGAATGTCCTCTTTAAGTTCCCCCGACTCCATCGGCGTAAACTTATTGAATAGTGGCATAATCCAGGTCGGAGCTACGTACTGCATAGCCAAGGAAAATATGACTATTGTAGCCCAGCAATAAAGCCAGGCATAAGGACCAGCGTACTGGAACAAGGTCAGGATACCTGCCAAGAGCGGTCCGCCTAATAGTAGAGCAAGACTGAGTCCTTTAACCCGATCTAATAAGAATGTGCGTGCAGTGGTCTTGTTAAAGCCGAAACGCTCCTCAATCACAAATGTGTCATAGATGCTGAAGGGTAAAGTAAGAATGCTATAGGCAAAGACCAGTATGCCAATGTATAGCAGCCCGTTCACAAGCGGGACAAAGTTCCACGCTCTGACAACTTGGTCGAACCAGTTAAAGCCTCCGGAGACCCAGAAAGCTAACAGAAGAAATAACGCAAAGCTGCTGCCTACTAAACCAAAACGTGTGGTTGCACGGATGTATTCCTGAGATTTACGGTAATCTTCTGCCTTGTATATTCCCTCTAAAACTGCGGGCAATTCAAGCTTTAATGCCTTTAGATTTAGCAGGTTTCCAACCAGCTCTAGAGTGAACTCAAAGATAAGAGCAACAAATATTACTATTGTGAATGCGTTCATGACCGTCCGTCTTTTACGATCTTCAATACCATCCGTCCGTCTCTAGCATAAGGTGTCTATCTCTTGGAAGCAAGCGTTGTGCATGGATTGCACAATATGACGGAATGTTGGATAGATTCCGATCACTATTACGATGGGCGTTAGAGACGCCACAGTTCAAATCCAGCCTGGTAGGCCGATGGGTTCCATAGTGTGTGTGAGAACCGCAGACATAGTTCTTAGAGCGGTACCTGTCTTTGCCCTAAGCTGACCGCTGGCCTATGATTGACCTGGCAGCATTTTAACTGACACAATCTGACGTTCAAGCCGCTGAGTTCTCAGTCTACCACCGAACGCCCTTTCCAACCGTCATGGTTTCTCCCTGTCACAGATCTTAAATTACGGCACTACTACCACATTTACCGTTCACTCGATTTAAGACCATCCGTGAGTTTACGGCCGCCGCGTCAATCCAAAGTCGTATTAATTTTAGATAGTTGGTATATAATAACAACATCGTCTCCCAATCAATCCTCACTTCGAATAGTCAAGAGCGGAGGGATACATGCCTGAAGAGACACCCGAGTTCTATGCGCATTCATTGGAAGGCGCCCCATGCTCAGAGTGGCAACCGCTAGAGGAGCACCTCAAAGAGACTGCCGAACTGGCAGCCGAATTTGCCGGAGAATTCGGGGCCTTGGAGTGGGGGTATCTGGCGGGACTGTGGCACGATGTAGGGAAATTTTCGCCACAGTTTCAACAATACATTCGTACTACCAGCGACCCAGAAGCCCACATTGAAGGGTCGAAGACCGGTCGGAGAGACCATTCCACGGCGGGAGCTATCTGGGCCCGTCAGCATTTAGGGCGGTATGGGACAATTCTCGCCTATCTAATTGCTGGACACCACGCGGGGCTACCCGATTACGAAGCTGACAGAACGAGGAACACGGCACTGTCGCAAAGGCTAAAGCATGCGGAGTTGCTAGACGATGCTCAAAAAGCCCATATACCATCTTACATTCTGGAGCGTTCGTTACCAAGTGAGCGACCAAAACCCGGCACTGACCCTGCACTATGGATTCGACTTCTCTTTTCTTGCGTCGTTGATGCCGATTTTCTGGATACTGAAGCTTTCCTAAAAGCTGAGAAGACTGCTTCAAGAGGAAACCACCCGCAGCTTTCATCTCTAATGGCGTCTTTTTCCGAATATATGAATAGGAAGCGAGCAGAATCGGCGCACACAAAGGTAAATCTAATACGGGAAGGGGTTCTGGCGCAATGCATTGCCAAAGCGGAAAGCGCACCCGGTATTTACACACTGACGGTGCCAACAGGTGGCGGGAAGACCCTGTCATCCATGGCCTTCGCCCTGCATCACGCCGTCAAGCATAATCAACGCCGTATCATATATGTCATTCCTTATACCAGTATCATTGAACAGACCGCTGACCAGTTCAGAACTATTTTTGGCGACGCGGTCATTGAACACCAGAGTAACCTCGATGTCTCCGATGAGACAAAGGACAACGAAAGGACTCGTCTCGCCTGCGAAAACTGGGATGCCCCGGTAGTCGTAACTACTTCCGTGCAGTTCTTCGAGTCACTATTTGCCAGCCGCACTAGCCGCTGTCGTAAATTACACAATATCGTCAACAGTGTGGTAGTACTTGACGAAGCGCAACTCTTGCCACCTGAGTTTCTTAATCCAATTTTGCACGTACTCAGGGAACTTCAGCGGAACTACGGCGTTACGCTGCTGTTGAGTACAGCGACGCAACCGGCGCTGGGGCCACACCAGTCCTCTAATTTCAATTTCTCCGGGTTACCGGGCATGGTCGAAATAATGGCAGACCCTATTGCACTGCACAATGAACTGAAGAGAGTAGACATCACAGTCCCGCCGAATTTTAACGAACCGCGGAATTGGGATGACCTTGCGGATGAACTGAAGAAGTATCCGTCGGTCTTGTGCATTGTCAACCGCAGGGATGACTGCCGAGAACTGTGGAGTAGGATGCCCGAAGGGACTTTCCATCTATCCGCGCTGATGTGCGGAGCTCACCGTTCGGCTAAAATTGGCATTATCAAAAAGCGGCTGAAAAACTGTATTCCCACTCGCGTCATCAGCACTCAACTGGTAGAGGCCGGGGTAGATTTGGATTTCCCGGTGGTATACCGTGCTCTGGCTGGGCTTGACTCCATTGCTCAAGCCGCCGGAAGGTGTAATCGGGAGGGATTGTTGAACGAAAAGGGCAAAGTCGTCGTGTTTGTGCCGCCTTCCAACATTCCGTCCGGGCATTTACGCCAGGCAGCTCAAATCGGGCAACGCCTGATGTCTCAGGAGTGTCCAGATATTCTGTCACCCAACCGCTTTGAAGACTTTTTCAGAGAGTTTTATTGGATTCAGGGAGACCGACTGGACAAGCATGGAATATTGACAGACCTGAAAATGACTGACTTTCGCTGTAGTTTCCGAACGGCGGCTGAGAAGTTCCAGCTCATCGATGAAAAGGGACAAGCACCGGTAATCGTCACTTATTTAGAAGGCAGCGACCTGATTCGAGAACTGGAAAAAGGCAAACCGGACCGTTGGCTGCTGAGGAGACTACAGCGTTACGTGGTCAACCTCCCCCGTTATCTTCACAGCAAACTGATTGCGGAAGGCGCCCTGCGCGAAGTGCATCCGGGTATCTACGTGCAGGGACACCCCTCGCTTTATGACAAAGACTTGGGCTTTTGCCCGGACAAGTCCATGATTTATGAACCTGATGAACTCATTTTGTGAAAATATAGAAAAGGAGGAACTATGGAGAAAGCACTATCCAGGAGCGACCCCGTTCGGCTTAGGGTCTGGGGACCCAACGCCTGCTTCACCCGTCCTGAGATGAAGGTGGAACGGGTCTCCTACGACGTGATGACGCCTTCCGCCGCACGCGGTGTTCTGGAAGCGATTCACTGGAAGCCAGCCATCCGCTGGCGGGTGGAGGAGATTGACATCCTGAATCCGATTCGCTGGGAGTCAGCGCAGCGCAATGAGGTCGGCAGCGTCATGTCGCCGGTGACTGACGGCCTATTCATTGAAGAGCAGCGTCAGCAACGCGCCGGGCTTTTCCTGCGAGATGTGTCCTATGTCATTCATGCCCACTTTGAGATGACCGATAGGGCCGGACCGGAGGATACGGTCATCAAGCACAGGGAGATGTTCCTGCGGCGCGCCGAGAAAGGCCAATGCTTTCATCGTCCCTACCTCGGTTGCCGGGAGTTCGCCGCCAACTTTACTCTGCTTACACCTGATGAACCTGTGCCTGAGCCCAGGGAAGAGTCCACGGAACTGGGTTTTGGCGAGCCTCGTGACCTGGGTTACATGCTTTATGACATCGACCATGACAACAGCGCTGACAAGAATGGAGTTCATTTCTGCAGTGAGAAATGCCACGCCCGCTTCTTTAGGGCGGTTCTCAAAGACGGGCACATGAACGTACCACCGCTCGTCAGTGAGGAGGTGCGGTCATGATTTTGCAGGCGCTGAATGCTTACTACCAGCGACTGGCGCAAGAAAGCACCTCCGATATTGCGCCGGAGGGATTCCAGAAAAAGGGAGTCCCGTTTCTTATCGTCCTCAACAAATCTGGCAAATTCGTTGACCTGATTGATAACCGTATTCCGTCAGGTAAGAAGTTGGTTGCGCGGGATTTTTTGGTGCCTAAGGAGCGAGAGCGTTCAGGAACAAATGCCTGGCAGGAAGCGAATTTGCTCTGGGACCATTACGGGTATGTTTTGGGCCATTCTAAATCCGACAGTGAAGCAGACAAGAAGATGGCGCAGAAACAGCATGGAGCGTTTGTCGCTAAGGTAAAGTCCTTGCTCGGTAGGTACTCGGATGACCCGGAAATCAAGGCCGTACACCAATTTCTCTCCACGGATAATTTAGAAGCCGTTTTTGCCTCCGCATCTTGGCCAGACTGCAAGAAGATTCCTGGTTGTAACCTGTCGTTTCAGCTTGAGGGTGCGTTGAGGCTCGTATGTCAAAATGACAATGTGAGAGCATACGTGATCTCGGGCGAAAACTCCTCATCTGATAATGAGGACGACACTGAGGCACCGGAGATGGATGGGATATGTCTGATTACTGGAGAATTCGGCTCGGTAGCACGATTACATCCACGGACGCCACTTCCCAACCCAAAAAGCAAGAGTAACGCCAAGATAGTTTCATTCCAGAAGAACATGGGGTTTGATTCCTACGGCAAGCAACAAAGTTTCAATGCGCCCGTCGGGCAAAAAGCTGCCTTCGCCTACACTACCGCTCTCAATCAAATGCTGTCACGTGACTCCAGACAGAAACTCCAGGTGGGTGATGCCACCATGGTATTTTGGGCTGAAAAGAAAAACGAAATGGAAAACGTCTTTGCCGATTTCTTTGGCGTCCAGCCGGCAAAAGGAGAGCCGGAGCAAGACTACAAGAATCTCATCGCTTTGTTTCGCTCACCGGAAAGCGGCGCCATGTCAGAGTTTGACCCGAATACGAAATTCTACGTGCTGGGACTTTCCCCCAACGCGGCACGCATCGCCGTCCGGTTCTGGTATGCAGGGACTGTCGGCGGCATCGCCGACAACATCAGGCAGCACTTCGATGACCTGGAAATGGTGAAGGGGACCAAAGACTGGCATACCATCGGTTTGCGCTGGCTGCTGCGGTCAACGGCGCTTCAGGAGAAGGATGAAAACATTGCCCCCAACCTTGCCGGAGATACGATGAAGGCAATACTGACCAGCGCGCCTTATCCTAAGACGCTCCTCGCGGCGGCAGTCCGCCGTTGCCGGGCGGAGCACGAGATCGCCTACACGCGCGCCGCCCTTATCAAGGCCATCCTCGTACGAGAGACGAGATTCTACAAACGAACTGAAAAGGAGGTCAGCATGTCATTGGATACAACCAACACGAACCCCGGTTACCTGCTGGGACGGCTCTTTGCCGTGCTGGAAAGGGCGCAGGAGGAGAGTGCAAGGCCCAGTACACTAAACGCCACGATTCGCGACCGTTTCTACGGCGCAGCTTCGTCTACCCCTGTCAGCGTTTTTCCGCTCCTGATGAAGCTCAAGAACCATCATATCGCCAAACTGGAGAATAGAGGCCAAGCAGTGAATCTTGAGAAGCAAATCGGCGAGATCATGGGCAAGCTGGATGCGTCGAATGGCTTTCCGCCTCACTTGAATCTTCAGGAACAGGGGCGATTCGCCGTCGGCTACTACCACCAGCGGCAGGACTTCTTCACTAGAAAAGATAATCAACAAATGGAAGGAGGAAAGAACTAATGGCTAATCCAATTCAAAATCGGTATGACTTTGTGCTCCTGTTCGATGTGAAGGACGGCAATCCCAACGGCGACCCTGATGCAGGCAACCTGCCCCGCGTGGACCCGGAGACCGGCAACGGTTTGGTCACTGATGTCTGCCTGAAGCGAAAGGTACGGAATTACGTGCAATTGGCAAAAGAAAAGGCCTCAGGATACGACATCTTCGTTAAAGAAAAAGCAATACTCAACAATTTGATAGACGAAGCTCACGAGCAGGAAGCCGTCATCAAGTCAAAAGAAAAAGGTGACAAGACCGATGCCGCCCGCGAATTCATGTGCGCCAAGTATTTTGACGTGCGGACTTTCGGGGCGGTGATGTCCACTGGCAAGAATGCTGGCCAGGTCCGCGGTCCGGTCCAGATGACCTTTGGACGCAGTATTGACCAGGTGGTGCCACTAGAGCATAGCATCACTCGAATGGCCGTAACTACGTCAGCGGAAGCCGAGAAGCAGCAGGGTGACAACCGAACCATGGGACGTAAGTTCACCATTCCGTATGGCCTCTATCGCTGCCATGGTTTCATCTCGGCGCCACTGGCTGCACAGACGAAGTTTACAGAGGATGACCTTGCTCTTTTCTGGAGCGCGGTGAGCAACATGTTCGAACATGACCATTCCGCAGCCAGAGGCGAAATGACAACCCGTAAACTCATTGTCTTCAAACATGACTCGAAACTCGGTAATGCGCCATCGCACACACTATTCGACATGGTGAAGGTTTCTACCCATACATCTCCACCCAGAGACTTCAGTAATTATGAGGTTACCACGCCAAAGCAAGAGCAAATGCCGGATGGGGTCAAGATAATCGAGATGGTGTGAGGACTTATGTACACTCAGGATGACCTAATTCCCATCTCGGCGCTCCAGCACATGGTCTTCTGTGAGCGGCAGGCAGCCCTGATACACATCGAAGGGTTGTGGGAAGAGAACGTGCTTACAGTCGAGGGCGAGCAGATGCATGAGCGGGTCCACGGCCAGGACGTCGAGACCACGCATGATACTCGCACCGTGCGCGGGCTAAAAATCCGCTCATTGAGGCTGGGACTCATCGGGGTGACGGATGTCGTTGAGTTCCACCACACTGACACCCCCGGCCAGGGTGCGGCGCTGGATGGAGATCTCGGCCTTTGGCAGCCATATGTCGTGGAATACAAACACGGCAAACCGAAGATAGACCGCTCGGACGAAGTGCAGCTCTGCGCCCAGGTCATATGTCTCGAGGAGATGCTTGGTGTGTCGATTGAAGAAAGCGCCTTCTTCTACGGCAAGCCGCGCCGCCGCCAGGCTGCGGTCATAGATGCTGATCTCAGGAAGGAAACCGAAAATGTGGCGGCTAGAGTGCACCAGCTACTGCAATCAGGTAAGACCCCGCCGCCGGATTATAGCGGCAAGTGCCGCCAGTGTTCACTAATCGATCGTTGCCTGCCGAAAACGGCCGGCGCGCCAAAGAAGGTGCAGAGATACATTAATAGTCTCTTCACACTGGAGGCAGAGAAATGAAAAGACTCTTGAACACGCTGTATGTAACCACCCCGGATGCCCATCTTTACAGGGAAGGTGAGACTGTTGTGGTCAAGGTTGATGACGAGGTCAAGCTCAAGGTGCCGATTCATACCCTCGGCAGCCTGGTCTGCTTCGGACATGTCTATTGCTCGCCCGCCCTGATGGGCTTGTGTGGCGAGCGGAATGTGGTCATCAGCTTCTTGAGCATGTACGGACGGTTCCTGGCGCGGGTGGAGGGTCCGGTCTCCGGTAATGTCCTCCTCAGACGGGAACAATACCGCCGCGCTGACGATGAGAA
>Ga0075115_10001763_pt1 | contig 10405 bp, 7 predicted proteins | sample AntAceMetag02UKH_FD_69785 | JGI IMG/M metagenome (GOLD analysis project Ga0075115, IMG submission 69785) | Saline lake microbial communities from Ace Lake, Antarctica - Antarctic Ace Lake Metagenome 02UKH | ecosystem: Environmental > Aquatic > Non-marine Saline and Alkaline > Saline | place... | reverse complement strand
TACCGTTGAGCCGGCTGACCCGGAGGCGGAGAGTGTTACCTACACCGTTACCTACACGGTCACCCGTTTCAACATCACGGTAGAGGGCCAGCCGATAGAACCGGCCCCGGAAGAAGTGGAGGAGTTCCGCATCTATATCTATCAGACCGTGGACGACATACTGAGCTGCTTTAACTCGATAGCCACCGGTGAGGACTTCACTACCGCTACGGTGGAATCAGTAAATATCACCATTCCGGAGCCCTATACCGAGCTGGAACTGCCTGCAACCGAAGAAGCGGAAGAGGAAGAAACCGCGGAAGAAGATGATGTGGAATTGATAGAAACTGTGCCGGCAACGGCAAGCATTAATCTTATCATCTACAGCTATGAAGGTGATGAATAACTATGTCTGAAGTCAATCTGTTTATTGAAGATACCGCCATCAAGCTGCTGGTAGCCAGGGGCCGCCGGGTGGAAAAATGGGCGAAACTGCCGCTGGAGCCGGGGCTGGTCATCGATGGGCTCATCCTCGATGAAGCTCAGGTTGCCGATAAGCTCAAGGAGCTCTTCAAGCAGCAGAAGATAGCGACCAGGACGGTCACCGCTGGCTTAAGCGGGTTGAACTCCATATTCCGGCTGACCTCCCTGCCCGAACTGCCTGCCGCAATACTGCCCGAAGCAGTAGAGCAGGAAGCCGGCCGGATAGTACCGATGCCCATCGAGCAGCTCTACCTTTCCTACCAGACTATTCCCGCCCCGGCGGGTGAGACCGGTATTTTCCTGGCTGCCTTTCCACGAAATAACGCCGATGCCCTGCTCAGGACGCTGAGTAAAGCCGGTATTAAGGCAAGCACTATGGACCTGGCCCCGTTAGCCCTCTGCCGGACCGTTGATGCGTCGGAAGCCATCGTTATTGATGCCCGCTCCGCCGGCCTTGATATCGGCATACTGGTGGACCGGGTGCCCCAGGTAATCCGTAGCCTCTCCATCCCTGGTGAGGCTGAGTCCCTGGCGGAACGGCTGCCGGCTATTGCTGAAGAGCTGGAGAGAACGATTGCCTTCTATAATTCCGGTCACCCTGGAAATCTTCTGTCGCCAACGGCACCGGTATTTGTCTCCGGTGACCTGGCCGCGGCACCGGAAAGCTGGCCGTTACTTTCCGGTAATGAAGGCGCTTCCGTTTCTGAGCTGCCGTCGCCAATGCAGGCCCCTGAAGGCTTTGACGCCAGCCAGTTCATAGTCAATATCGGGCTGTCCTTAAAGAAGCTGTCCCTGGAGAAAGAGGGTAGCTTCTCCCTGGTCAACCTTAACACCCTGCCCGAATCGGCAAAACCTAAGGGGATATCGCTGTCCAGAATTCTTACCCCGATTGGTATCATCATCGGCATCGGACTGGTCTCCTGGCTTTGGCTTCAGGTCCAGGACATCCAGACCCATAATGAGGCGCTGCGCTCTCAGGTAGAGATTAACCAGGCCCTCCTCCCCCCCCAGCAAGATGCCGTAACGGCGCTCAGTGAGGAAATTGCAGCGATAGAGCCGCAGATTGCTCCGCTGGAGGCTACAGCCGGTGTTTTCGCTGCCACACTTACTGACCTGGCAGATAACCGCAACCAGATTGACGCGGACTTGAGCGGGATTGTGCACCTTATGCCGGATGATGTCAACCTGACCATCATCAGCCATACCGGCCCCCGGGCCACCGTCAACGGTACTGCCCCCCAAGAAGACGATATCTTCCAGTATGCCCGGAACTTAAGAAGCAGCGGCCGGTACTCTAGTGTGATTATATCGTCAATTAGCGCCGGCTATAAGCAGATACTGGAAGACGAGGAAGTCGAGGAGATTATGGTTTACAACTTCGTCTTCCTCTTAATAAGCACCGCGGCGGATTAAGAATATGGATGTCTTTTCCTTAATTCATACGGCAAGGTCGATGGCCGCCTCCGACCTGCACCTGATTACCTCAAGCTCGCCCTTAGTCCGGGTCAATGGCCGCCTGGAGACGGTAGACGGCACAGCCCTGCTTACTTCCGATGAGACCAGGCAGGCTTTTATCCAGATAACCACGCCCGAACAGAAGAAGCACTTTCACCAGCACCTCGAGCTTGATTTTGGCTATAGCCTCCCCGATGTCGGCCGCCTCCGTTGTAATGTCGCCCAGCAGCGCGGTTCCATCAGCCTCGCCATTCGCCTGCTGCCGCCGGAGGTCCCCACTATCGATGAGCTGGAGCTGCCCGGTATATACAAGGAGCTTATCTTGAAACCGAGGGGGCTGATAGTAGTCACCGGACCCACCGGCAGCGGCAAGACCACCTCCCAGGCGGCGATGATTCACCACTTAAACGTCACCGAGGGCCGCCACGTAGTTACCATCGAGGACCCTATTGAATATGTACACCCCAGCATTAAATGCGCCATTACCCAGCGGCAGCTGGGCAGCGATACTCACTCCTTCACCGATGCGCTGCGTCATATCCTGAGACAGGACCCCGACGTAATCCTGGTTGGTGAGGTAAGGGACGCGGAAACAGCGGCGGCGGTACTCTCTATCGCTGAGACCGGACACCTGGTATTGACTACCGGTCATGCCCCCAGCGTTAACCAGGCAGTAGAAAGGGTAATCGACCTCTTTCCTCCTCACGAACGCCACCTGGCACAGACACGACTGGCTTCCCTGCTGATGGCCGTGCTTTGCCAGCAGCTTGTCCCCCGGGCTGGCCGGCCGGGCAGGATAGCCGCCGTAGAGGTTATGCTGGCTAATCCGGCGGTAAGAAACCTGATTCGTGAAGGTAAGCACTATCAGCTGCCCAATGTTATCTGTACCCACCAGGAAATCGGGATGATTTCAATGGATGAAGCCCTGTCTAACCTCTATAAAAAGGGAAAAATCAACCTGGAAAACCTGCTCGCCTTCTGCAAGGACGAACACGAAGCAAAGCGGCTCATCGGCAAGACAAAGAGCAAGTAGCCGCTTCTTCAATCCCCCGGAACCCCGAGCTGCACCCCTGAGCCCCCTTGTTCGTATTGACAATAAGCTCCCGCCGGTCTATATTCATAGATGACCTATGAAACATACCTGGAATAACCTGGTCGCCTGCTTCAGAGCAGCCGGTATGGACGAGGCCAGCCCGGATAGTAGCACCAGCGGCTTCCGGAAGGCGCTCGAATGGTGTTGGCTGGCGGTTATCTTCCTTATTCCCGTCTTTTTCAGTCCCTTCAGCCACCAGCTCTTCAACAAAGCCTTGCTCCTCCAGGTGCTCGTTATCACTATGCTGGCGCTCTGGCTGGCCGACTGGCTCGCCAACCGCCCCGGCTACCCGCCTCTAGCGTGGCGGCACCTCGCCAGATTACCCCTCCACCTCTCGATATTTGCCTTCGGTCTGATGACAATCATAGCCACGATAGCCTCCATTACCCCGCAGGTAAGCTTCTGGGGAAGCTACAACGGGCAGTCGGGGCTGATTAACCTGCTCTGCTGGATACTGTTTTTCCTGATTATCGCTCATCAGCTTCGCCGGCGCAGTCAGCTAGTGAGGGCGGTATCGACCCTGCTCCTCTCATCAGCGGTGGTATCTATCGTGGGCATCGCCCAGCACTACCTCCCCGGGATGAGTAGCCTCTTCCACTGGCCTACCGTATCCCGGGTATTCTCCACAATCGGAAACCCCCTCTCCCTGAGCTTCTTCCTGTCTATGGTAGTCCCTTTTACTATCGCCGTCCTGGTCTATTCCCGGCAAGGTAGGGAAGGGAAAGGCAAACGGAGAGACCCCCGCCTGCCGGCGGCCCTCGTCACCCTGCTGGTACTACAGTTCTGGTGTCTCTTCCTGGCTCAATATTCCTTTACCCTGCTGGCATACCTTATCAGCGCCGCTGTCTTCATTACGCTGCTCGGCATAATAGAGAGGAAAAGGCTCCTGCTCGGTATCGGGTTTGGGGGACTTGCCGCCCTGGCAGTAATGGCTGTCTTAATAGTAGTGCCGGTGCTGTTCCCGGCTGCTGGCGGCGGGGCAACGGAAACCGGGGGCACTACCGCCGATGAGCTTGGCCTTACTACCATCAAGTACCGGGCGGAGTACTGGCGTGCCGCCTTAAGCATTGTAGGTGACCCGCCCCTGATCCCCTTTACTGATGACAGCCTGCACTCCCTGAGGACCTTTATCGGCTACGGCCCCGAGACATTCATCATTACCTCCCAGGGCTTTTCCTTCACCGAAACAAGCAGGAGCTTCAGCGGGATACCCTTCCTTCTCGCCTGGCCCCACAATCACTACCTCTACCTGGCAACCACCACCGGAGTGCTCGGACTGGCTGCCTTTATCGCCATCATTGCTGTCTTCTTCCGCCATCTCTTCCGCTGCCTGCGCCGCGTGACGCTGAGCATCGACAAACTGCTCATAATTGCGCTCATAGCCGGGATGGCGCAGTACCTGGTTGACAGCCTCTTCAACCCGGCGATACTGCCCGCCGAGCTTGTCTTCTGGCTGATGCTGGGTATGGTCCCTGTCCTGGCACGGCTGACCGGGAAAGACGCTGGCGCTGAAGCCGAGGCAGGTCTGCTAAGAGAGCACGCCGGCGAAAATGTTAAGCCACCTGATGCGGACGGGAAAAGGAGGAACTACCTCGCTATCGGGTGCGCCTCATTACTGATTATCCTCGCCGTCAGTATTACCGTTAAGCCTTTTCTTGCTGACATTGAGTTCCAGAAAGCCCTGAATTTCGAGCGGACGCACAGCGAACAGGCAATCTTTGCCTTCAACCGCACAACTAGAATGGCGCCGGATAATCCTGTCTACTGGGCGGCTATGTCCGGCTATATCTTTAATACCGCTCGCAAAGCCGCCAGCGAGACTGTAAGGACAAGGCTGCTCGCCTTCGCTACCGATACCCAGGAAAAGGCGCTGGTGCTGGAACCCTACATTGCCTTCCGTAACTACTCCCTGGCTGATATGTACCTCTACCGCACCATTAACGGCGCCCCTGATCAGTGGAAGCGTACCCTCGAGCTCTACGATAGGGCATCCCGGCTGGCCCCCGCTAACCCCGCCATACTGAACCGGTGGGCGTTGGCTCTAATCATCAAGGGAGACTTCGCTGAAGCCCGGGCCAAGCTCGAGCACTCCGCATCCCTTGACCCGGGTTGGGTAGAGACCAGCTTCCTCTCCGGACTTCTCCTGGCTGAGGAAGGCAGGGACACCCCGGCACTGGACAAACTCACTGCGCCGCTTGAGGACGATCCGGACTACCTTACCGGTTTCGCCACCCTCTGCTCACGTCTTGCCCTCTATGACATCGTCTACCCAATAGATAACGCTCTCTCCGGCGGTTGTGCCGAAACCTCCCCGGACTGGACACCATGCGCGATGGCAGGCGTAACCGCTTTCTTTAGCGGTGATTTGGCTGGCAGCATAGATAGCCTTGACCGCGCTATGGCGCTGGCGCCGGATAGCGCTGCCGGGGAAATCTTCCGGGTTAGCCTCGACCTTGCCGGACAAAGCCCGGACTTCAAAACCCGGCTGGCTCAGGCAGCCCCCGCCTGGCGGGAAAAACTCTCCCGAAACCCCCAGGCGGATAGATGGCTCAAAGAGCTTGATGAATTGGAAAAGACCGGATTACCAGAACCGGGCTAAGACCCCTGTTAACCCTTTCTTCTTAATTAAGGAAAAGAGTAACTTCTATACGCCTCCTGGGACCTGTTAGCATCGGCTGTACACCAGGGCAACCGCTTATTCGACCTTGCCCCTCTGCTCAACAAAGCCTGACGCTAACCATGTGTATTCGTAGGCAGTAGTGGTCTGGAAAAAGGAGCCCAGTGTAGGGTCATTATCTCCATCTATCGATATATCGGTATTGTAATCAGGCCCTAGCTGCTGGTCTACATCTGCTACTACACTTTTCACACCATTCTCCGTCATATAGGTGATTAGTGCTGTCTGAACTATCCTGAGTTCTGTCTCTGCCGCCTGAGCTTCGCCTTTGCCATATAAGCTGGTAAATATAGGTATCACCACTGCAGCCAGAACACCAAGAATGGCAATCACAATCACTATCTCGATCAGGGTGAAGCCATGCGTTCCCTTCTTAAGAGCTCCGATAAGTCCCTTCATTTGAGCCTTCCTATAATTATGCTTCATTCTGTTTGTTTCCCTGCTCCGCCGGTATCCTCTATATCCCACCGCCGTTCCTGTTATTCAAAGTACCCCATTATACCACGAGAAAGATAGTGGTGATGGCAATACCGTACAGGGGCTCGATAAGGCTACGCCCTTAAAAATAAAAACAGCAAAACCCACCGGGAGGGTTACTATCCGTCCTCCCGGTGGGTTTGCTGTGCTAGCTTAAGTATCTACTAACTATGATGCATCAAGTGACTTTGGCTACCTGTGTAATATCACCAGTAGTAGCAATTGAATATGTCCATCCAGTATTAGTCTGGAGGTAACTCCCGTAGAGAGGGGTGGTAGGTCCCATTTGCAGGGCGGCTTGCACGGGTACCGCAGTTAGTCCCTCCGCAGCCATGTACGCAACTACTGCCGTCTGCACTATCTCCACTTCCGTAGATGCCGCCTCGTCATCCGCTGTACCAATCAAACCGGTAAACCTCGGGATTACTACCGCCGCCAGGACGCCCAGGATAGCCACTACTATCAGCAGTTCCATCAGGGTGAAACCCTTCTGGCCGCGGTGGAGCCTCTTCGTGAAGCTCAGTTCAAAACCCCCTATCCTCTTCATAAGTCTCTTCATCATTTTGCCTCCTTTACTTTTTTAATTAATTGTTTTCTTGATGAAGTCTAGTTAACTATGGTTACTTAAATCTAGTTTAACACACCTGTAATACAAGTCAATCACTCGTTAGGGGTAGTAATATAGTATGGTATCTCGGGAGTATTTTGCAAATGTTTAGAAAAGTGCTCATCGGGGAATTACTGATTATCATTAAGGAGGTAATAATTGAGGCAGGGTAGGAGTTCAATAGGGAGTAGGTTACCGGAGATATACGGGTGATGCTAAGGGAATCTGCATCAGTATTCTGTTCTGTTATCGGGGCCTAAACCTAGCCCTCCTTTGGGGATTTGCCAATATGTTCTCAGGTAGCTATGGGCCGGTTAGGTAGGAGAGTCTTGAGTTTGAACAGTCAACCGAATACAGAGATAAGGCAGTCCCGAAATCGGACTCGGTGGCTAATCCTTTTTCAGGGCCACCTTGATGTCCTTGCCCTCCTTGACCGCCTCTGCAACGGACGGCAGTCCTCTCAGGATATCTAACAGAGGGATGGAATTCTCTGCAGATACGATAATCTCGGTGCCCCCATCCACTGACCCGCCAACCAGGTCCAGACTCAGGCCCTCAATCTGTGACAGACTTGCCTCGAACCTCCTCATCTGGCTGGGCTGTATCGGTGGCACCAGCACCAGGTTAACTGAGCCCTGATAGACTCCAGCACCATCCGCCGCTGTAATACCCCGTTCAGTGCCTTTTTCCCTTTCTGCCCCGGATCGCTCGGTCTTCCTGGCCTCTTCAGCCTCCCGACTTACCCTCTCCTTGGCTTCCAGTTCCGCCTCCTTTCCAGCCGTTGCCCCTGCTCGCTCGGCTTTCCTGGCCTCTTCAGCCTCCCTCTTCGTCCTCTCTCTGGCTTCCTGTTCGGCTGCTTTTCCAGCCGTTGCCCCTGCTCGCTCGGCCTTCCTGGCCTCTTCAGCCTCCCTCTTCGTCCTCTCCTTGGCTTCCTGTTCGGCTGCTTTCCCAACCGTTGCCCCTGCTCGCTCGGCTTTCCTGGCCTCTTCAGCCTCCCGACTTGCCCTCTCCTTGGCTTCCCTCTCGGCCTCTTTCCTTGCCTTTACCTCTGCTCGCCTCGTCTTCTTGGCTTCCTCAGCCTCCCGCTTGGGCTTCTCCTTGGCCTCCCTCTCGGCCTCTTTCCTTGCCTTTGTCTCTGCTCGCCTCGCCTTCTTGGCTGCCTCGGCCTCCCGGCTTGCCTGCTCCTTGGCCTCCCGCCTCGCCTTCTCCTCGGCCTCCCGCCTCGCCTTCTCTTCGGTCTCCCGCCTCGCCTTCTCCTCAGCCTCCCGCTTCGCCTTCTCCTCGGCCTCCCGCCTTGCCTGCTCCTTGGCCTCTCGCCTTGCCTTCTCCTCGGTCTCCCGCCTCGCCTTCTCCTCGGCCTCCCGCCCCGCCTTCTCCTCGGTCTCCCGCTTCGCCTTCTCCTCGGCCTCCCGCCTCGCCTTCTCCTCGGTCTCCCGCCTTGCCTTCTCCTCAGCCTCCCGCCTTGCCTTCTCCTCAGTCTCCCGCCTCGCCTTCTCCTCAGTCTCCCGCCCCGCCTTCTCCTCAACCTCCCGGCTTGCCTGCTCCTTGGCCTCCCGCCCCGCCTTCTCCTGGGCCTCTCGCTTCGCTATTACGTCAGCAACTCGCCTCGCCTTCTCCTGGGCCTCTCGCTTCGCCTTCTCCTCGGCCTCCCGCCCCGCCTTCTCCTGGGCCTCTCGCTTTTCGGCAGCCAGCCTGAGCGCTACCGCCAGTGCGGAATCATCCTCCCGGGGCTTTACCCCTTTACCCTTATCATCCGCTATTATAGGATAACCACACCACTGGCAGTAATCACCACCCGTTTTCTGACCACAATTAGGACACTTTCGCATTTCTATCACCGGATCGATGTTGCTTCTGCTGTTATTATACACCAAAATACAACCACGGCAAGCACTTCCTTAACGATATGCTGAGTGTAAGTTCAGCCACCGGCATTGTCAATAATAATAAGGTATTATAAGGATTGATAATGTTCAGACAGGTTAAGAGAGAATAGGGGGGGGGGAGAGGACGCTGAACTGTTATTTCTTCGCTGTTTTACACCTATCGTACTACCTCAAAATGGTGGGGCATAAAATAGGTGTTATGATTTATCATAAAACCTGACCATTTGACTATCCTGCCAAAAGCATCCAAAATATAGGACAATATGGATGCTATCGGTATAGTCACCTTCACCGTACTCGGAGTAATCATCGCCAGTTTCCTTAACGTCTGTATCGACCGCCTGCCCGTCCGGCAGTCAATCGTCTTCCCCCCCTCCCACTGCCCATCCTGCCGGCACCGCCTGGCGGTAAAGGACCTCGTCCCCGTCTTGAGCTACCTGTGGCTGCGCGGCCGTTGCCGCTACTGTCGGGCTGCTATTCCCCGGCGCATCCTGTGGGTGGAGATTGCTAACGGAGCACTGTTTGCCTTGCTCTACAGCCAGTACGGTATGGGTGCTGAGCTGGCGGTTACTGCCTTCTACTGCTGCCTTTTTATCGTGATTATGGTGATTGATCTTGAGCACGGGCTTATCCTGAACCGGATAGTCTACCCCGCTATGGTAGCCGCCCTGCTCATCAGCGTCTTTCTGCCAGGGTTGGCTATTGTGCCCGAGTTAGCTATTGTGCCCGGGATTAAGTACTCTGCCATCGGCGGCGGCATCGGTTTCGGGCTGGCACTGCTGGTGGTTATCCTATCCCGGGGCGGGATGGGCCTTGGCGATGTCAAAATGGCAGCCCTGATGGGCTTTGCTATCGGCTTTCCCTCGATATTCTTCACCCTGATTCTGGCCGCAATCATCGGCGGCGTAGTCGCCGCAGTCCTGCTCATTGCCAAAAAGAAGAAGCGCAAGGAAGGCATCCCCTTCGCCCCCATCCTCTCCCTGGCAACCATCATTACCCTGCTCCAGGGGACCAGTATCCTCAACTGGTATCTGGGGCTGTTCTAGTCTCTCACACCATATAGTTAATACTATCCTGCTTTTGGTAACCCGTCCCCTTTCAGCCCCTCATCCCGAACAGTGAAAGGACAGTAATTTGACAGTTGTCTTACGTTTTGGAAATCAAAAGCTGGATTATTAGCGCAGGGATAAAAATTCCTGCTGGCTTAGCCCGGATTGCTTAATTATCGAGTGTAAAACGCCTTTTTTGATGTCTTTTGCGTGATAGGATACTGGAATACGCTGAGGTCGATTGGGGTGACGCATAATATAATGGCTTCCCGTGGTATGATCAACACAGTAGCCAGCCCTCTCGAGGATAGCTATTACCTACCGTGGTTTTAAGGCTGGCATTCTAGTCATACACTAATGACTTCTGCCCTTTCTATGCCTTCTTCGAGGCTTGGCGGAAGGGATTCACCATGCTTCTGCAGGGAGGCTATATACCCTCGAATGGCATCCTTAATCATTGCCAGGGCTTCGTCCGCCGTTTCACCCTGCGTAACACAACCCGGCAATTGTGGGCAGTTTACTATGTAGCCACCTTCCTCCGCTGGCTGTAAATAAACTAAGAACTTCGCCATAATCTGCTCTACTCTTGGGTATGGTAGCAGGATCCTTGTTGTTAAACAACCTTACCACCGAGATCACCATGCTTCATCCCCCCCAAAAAACCATCAGACCCCCCCCCTTGACAAGGTGTAGTATAAT
>Ga0075115_10001758_pt1 | contig 10412 bp, 12 predicted proteins | sample AntAceMetag02UKH_FD_69785 | JGI IMG/M metagenome (GOLD analysis project Ga0075115, IMG submission 69785) | Saline lake microbial communities from Ace Lake, Antarctica - Antarctic Ace Lake Metagenome 02UKH | ecosystem: Environmental > Aquatic > Non-marine Saline and Alkaline > Saline | place... | reverse complement strand
GAGGAGCGAGCATAACGGGTTATGTGATCGACGAGCAACGAAGAAGACGGCAAAAAAGACATTAATTTGTTCAAGTTATTTATTGTACGTTCCTTATCAAAAAGGTCTGGAAGGTTGATCTCTTGACAGCCCGATTTCAATCTGATACAAAAATTCTCATGTCATAGGAACTGGAGAGATGGGGGATAAGGACGTAAAGCGATTTTCTGTCGGTAAAACTCAAAAAACAGGAGGCTGTGTCATACAAATGAAGAGATGTGCGAAGCGGATGGCGATGGTTCTGTCGTTCTTTTTTGTTCTGGTTTCTATTCTGGCTTCTGGGGCGGTCCATGCTGAAACGGATTATGCACTGGGTGCGAAACTGCTGGTTGACAAGTATAAGAAGCCGGTTGTTTATGTTCCGGCATCTCCCACGGAGGCCCTGCCTGCGACTTTTGACTGGGGCCCCCTGGCCCAGAATCCTCTGGCGCGCTGCGTAACGGACCCAGTCCGTGATCAGCAGTCCTGCGGGAGCTGTTGGGCCTTTGCTTCCGTAGCGATATTCGAGGCCTTTACCAATTATCTTTATGGCAGCACGGTGGATCTTTCCGAGGAAGTCCTGGTGAGCGACTGCTGCGCCGCGGGAGATTGCAACGGCGGATATCTAGATGAGGCCGCCGACTGGATGGTTTCCATAGGCACCACCACAGAGATTTGCTGGCCCTACACTGCGTCCAACGGTTCGTGTTCCGGCTACTGTCCTGATCCGCTCATGGGAAAAACGAATGACTGGACATATGCCTGCGGCAACTGGTGGACCATCGATATTAATTTAATTAAAAAGGCGTTGGTGGCCCATGGCCCCATGGCTACGGCATTCTATGTTTATTCGGATTTTGACGACTATAACGGCGGCATTTACCGTCACGAGTCCGGGACTTATGAGGGCGGACACGCGGTGCTCGTGACCGGCTATGTGGATGATCTTCAATATCCTGGAGGCGGGTATTTTATCGTCAAAAACAGTTGGGGCATCGGATGGGGGCCGTACGGCGGATATTTTGCCGTTGCCTATGACAGCAATTGCGACTTCGGAATTGAATCCACCTATTACAGTGGATTTGAAGTTTACGATCTGTTTGGTCTGTCTGGGGAAGGATTCGGACAATAGGCCTGAACCGGCGCAATAATCCTCCCATCATGGAATTTTCCTCAAGAAGCGCGGCCAGAAGCCGCGCCTCTGTTGCGTAGAAGGTGTGACTATGAACAGCCTGCCGGCTTGAGAAATACATGGCTTCACATTCTTCCGGTCAGGTAAGGCCGCCCTTTTTCTGGGGTTTTGCCTCCACCAATATTCCCCAAATTATTCAATTCATAACGACCGCAGTCCTGGCCCGTATTCTGCTTCCGGAAGATTTCGGGCTTATGGGCATGGCCCTGGCGATCATTTCTTTTATCGATATTTTCAAGGACGGCGGTCTTGGAGATGCCCTGATACAACACAGGGGCAATCATGGAAGGGCCGCAAATCTGGCATTCTGGATTCAGTCCGGGTGCGCCGTGTTTTTCGTTTTGGTTTTGTGGCTTATCGCTCCTCTGGCCGCCGGTTATATGGGCAGCGGTCAACTCAGCGGAATCCTGCGCGCCCTTTCGCTTGTATTCGTCGCGTCGCCATTCGTGGCCATACCGATCAGCGTCATGACCCGGCACCTGGAATTCAAGAGAATTGCCGTAAGACAATCCTTGTCCATGCTCATCTCCGCCCTTATTTCCATTTCAATGGCCTGGGCGGGTTATGGCGTGTGGTCGCTGGTTGCCGGGCATCTTGCCGGAAGTTATTTGACCGCCGCCTTTTTTTTGTTTGAATGGCGGCCCGGTTTCGATCTGGAGTTTGAATCCGCCAGGCGGATATTATCCTTTGGATCCAATATAGTCTTGGTGAAAATACTCATGTGGGCCAATTCATCCCTGTTCCTCTTGTTTATCGGAAAATATCAGGGCGCGGCGGTCCTTGGATATCTGAACATGGCAATCAGTTTATCGCTTAAGCCCATGTCCTATATAGCTGTACCGTTTGAAAAAATAATGTATCCCTTGTTTTCCAGAATCGCAAGGGAAAACGGAGGACTGAAAAACTGCTATCTGGGTGCGCTGAGGAAGTTGTCGGTAATCACTATTCCCTTCTGCTGCGCCGTTTTCATATTGAGTCCTTCTTTTGTGAATGTGGTTATCGGCCCAAAATGGTGCGTTATTACGCCGATGGTGAGAATACTGGTGCTGTCGGTTTTCATAGGTAATTTTGCATTCTTCAATGGCGCCGTCTTCAAGGCGTTAGGATCTCCCGGCATTTTAACAAGCTTGACATTGGCCAGGACCATTATTGCTGTTCCCGTCCTCTTTTGGGCTTCGAGGCATGGCGTTATGATCATGTTATGGTCATATTTATTGTTTTCAGTAATTTTTGATTCTATCAACGCGTGGCTGTGCGGCCGAATATTGAAAATTTCTCCCAGGGAATTTGTCCAGGCATTGGGACCGGCCTTGAACATGTCCCTGGGGATGGCCCTTTTTGGCATTCTCAGTGCGTTGCTGGTTCCCACTCATCTTTCAAACAGCTTGAGCGGCTTTCTGGTTCAGGTGGCCGCTGTTTGTGTGATTTTCATGGCGGTTTTGAAAAAATTCGAGCCGGATATTTTTTGCAAGCTGGTTCTTGCCGCAAAAAAACGGATTGCCGTAATGGGCAGGCAGGAGTTTTTATGAAGGAAATAGTCGCATGAGGTTCTGTTCCCGCTGTATTCTGCCGGAAACATTTCCAGGAATACACTTCGACGAAGAGCAGGTCTGCCAACTACTGCCGTCAATTTGAATGCGAAGGAGGTCCCTTACCTCCGGAACTCAAGGCCAAAAACAGTGCGTGGTTTGACAGACTGATCGCCGCCAGGCGCGGGAAAGGGCGCTATGATTGCCTGGTAGGGATGAGCGGTGGGAAAGACAGCACCTACGTGGCCTATGTTTTGAAAGAGAAATATGGTCTGAATATCCTCGGATATACCTTTGACAATGGGTTTCTAAGCGAAACCGCCAGGGGCAATATTGCGGCCTCGGTGAACAGATTGGGCCTGGACCACATATATTTCAAGCCCAGGTTTTCGGTTATAAGAGAGGTATTTGCCCATTTTGTTACGACTGAGAAGGGATGCGCAACCCATGCTGTTTGTCCCAGTTGCTGCGCCTTCTATCTGAGTTTCGCAAAGATGATCTCTCGCCGCATAGGCATTCCTTTTGTGATTTTTGGCTGGGCCGCGGAACAGGACCAGCCTGGAGTACGAATTGGCCGAAGCCATGCCTATCATGACGCCAGGCGGCTGCGTCAGTTTTTGGATAGCGCGTTCAGCGCGGAGTCGAGCGCATATATTCGGGAGATGCTGGCAACTCACATGCATGCCTGGATCCCAGGATCCATGGCTATTTGGATTCTGAAAAGAATTCCTGAACGCTTTTTCAAATATACTGCTTCCAAATATCCGATGGTTCTCACCCCACTGAAAGCCTGGGGATATGATCCGGAAAGGCATGCACGGAAGATCGTCGAGCTGGGGTTGATCCATGAAGGTAAGGCGGATCCCATGGACACCAACTGCCTGATGGTACACCTGCTTAATCTTATCGATGTGAAACGCCATGGCTACAGCCCCTTCATCGGCGAGTTCGCCTCTTCTGTACGGCAAGGCAAATTGGACAGGCACAAATGGCTGAAGATATTCGATGAGATAAATTCACAGATCATGAACGGCACCTATAGACGTGCCGATATAGCCAAAGTCCTGGATAAGCTGGGTTTGAAGGAACAGGATCTGCGTACCGGCGAATAACAACCGCTGGCTGGTCAAGACCCACCAAGGGAAGGGGCGGCGGGGTGTCGTGTAGTATGGACGCCAGACACTGTGACGGGGACAAACCGGGAATGCTCCCATGGTAGTTTCCTGTAAAAAAAATTGACATCGTTTAGGTAATAGCTTATATATAGATTAGGAAATTGAAATGTTATCAGGGTTTGTATCGCTTCACAGCATGAAGTACATTAAAAGGGTGATGTCTGGCAGGATTTCATGAACAAGGAACGAAACAAGCTTTGGGAAATTGGATCGAAAAAGTTTATGGTATAGTGTTTTTTTAACAGTTTTTAGGGAGGAAAAAAATGAAGAATGTATATGCTTTTATCGTTTGCTTATTTATGGTTGGGCTTCTTTGCGCTCCGGTAACGCTGGCTGCTGATGCAGTAGGGGGCGGAGGGATGCCTTCGTCGGTAACAGATCAAGCGTTCCCTCTCACCCTTTGCGTAGATGGAAACACGGTTTATGTGGCAGCGATTCCTTTGGGAAATGCAGGGGGGATGGAACTTTTTGGAATCAACGGATGGCACGCGTATTCAAAAAATATCTTAGTGGACGGAACCGCAATATATGATCCGGTAGAAGCCACTGTGCAGTGGGGACTTCAGCTTGAAAATGCCATGTCTGGATATGCTGCGGTGGTTTGGGAATTTGTCACCGACCTGAATTTCAACGGAGCCGGAGAGTATCAGTGGCAGACAAATGGAGAACCTTATGGCACTCTGACTGTGAGTGGGGGGGCTTGCACTGGTTCTGAGGCTGCCGACATGAAAGCCATCGGACGCTGATCGTAAGACTGTCACAAGTTCCTGCTTTAGGAATACTCTTCACCCCCGGAGGATTTCTGTGCCGGGGAGAAGAGTATTTCTGTTCTGTCACGGTATTTCATTGAGTGAATCGCTGTCTCCCGTTTTTTTTCGCCTGGGAGCCAGTGGGGAAATTACAAAAAAATATTGCCAACAATTAGGCAAGTCTTTTATCAAAAAGACCCTCAAAACTTCACTCTCTTCATAATGTTTGATCTGTCACCTGTGGGTAAAAGATTTTTTATTCCAATAACCATGTGCTTCTTTAAATCTCATCGATTTTACCTTTATGTACTTTAATGTAAATATATGCAATCTAAATGGCAGGATGGCGTTTTATAAATGAAAAACATTCTGGTATCATTTGTTTTTTTTGCGTTGCTGCTTTTATTGCCGCCGGAAGTCTTTGCGATGGATAAAGGGCCGGGCCAGGCACCGTTTCCGGTGGGTGGTAAATGCCAATACGACACTGTCAGGGGAATCGCTACGATTGTAAGTATAGATGCTTTACCGTCCTCCTCACCTTGGCAATCCAGAGCGGATCATCCCGAGGATTCTCCCGGTGCCGTAAATAAAACCAGATATGAAATAAGATTTGAATTTTCTCCTCTAGACCCTGACGATGAACATGCAAGAGAAATCGAAGGGAAGCTTTTTTTACTTTTAGATAATCAAGACCGCTATCCTAATGAAGAATTCCTGAAATATTTCCGCGTGGAGGCAAGCCGGAAATATCATTGTTGCGTTCATTTAATTACCAAGGGGGCTTGTACTCCAATACTATATTCAATTCCTGATCTTGGAATCTGCAGATGCCCGAATGGCTGGTAAATACGGCATCGGAGAGTACTTTTGGGTACGTGAGGCCGTTTATTTGCGGTGTTTATGGGAAACGGGTCCCATGGACATCTTGGAATGGGATTGTCCCATAAACAAAGGATTAAACTAAACCGAAAAAAGAGGAGGTCTAAAATGAAACGGCAATCTAGGTTTTTTGTCTGGATATTAAGTCTTCTGTTTGTTTTTCTGACCGCACTTCCGGCCTATTCGGATGAATTTGAGTATCCGATAATGCAACCGGATAAGGAAACGCTTCTTCAATGGATCTCGTGGTATGAAAGGGCTCCCATAGCGCCCTTTGTCGAAACGGATTATGTGGGAGCATCAAACTCCGTGCTCAGTCATCTGAATTATACACCCTCGCAGAGAAATCAAGGATCCTGCGGTAACTGCTGGGCATGGGCCGGACAGGCGCTCATGGGCATTGATCTGAATGTTCAAGGCAGCGTTTTCGACAGGCTGTCGGTACAGTACATCAACTCCTGTGAGAGTTCCGTTATCGGGAAGACCTGTTGTTCAGGCGGCTGGTTGCAGGATGCGGCCGACTTTTACACTAATGCCAGCGTCGGAGCGGCCATACCCTGGTCCAATACCAATGCCGATTGGCAGGATGGTGACGCAAGTTGCGACACGCCTTGTTCTTCCATAAGCACCAGTCCGGATTATCCAATAACAGGCATGACGGTTCAGACCGTCACAACTCACGGCGTAGGTCAGGCGCAGGCCATTGCGAACATCAAGAATCAGATCGATCAGGGCAAGGCCGTGTGGTTTGCCTTTTTCCTGCCCACGGCAGCCGACTGGACTCAATTCAGATCTTTCTGGAACAACCAGGGAGAGAGTGTGATTCACAACCTCGACTATGGTTGCGGAAAGACCTGGGTCGACGATGATGGCGGTGGTCATGCGGTCACCATTGTGGGATATGATGACAGCGAGCCAAACCCGTACTGGGTCGTGCTGAATAGTTGGGGAACAGCCGGCGGAGGCCGTCCCAACGGGCTCTTCCGCCTTGATATGGACATGGACTACGGCTGCACATTTTATGACGGTGGCTGGTATTATAGTTACTACTGGCAGGTCCTTGATATAGACTGGGGCGCGATTTCCTCATATGACTACTGTTTCATCGGCGGCAGCACCGAATTGTATTTTGATTATGTCGCACCGTGGTGGCTTATCGGCGAGGCCAGGTCTTCAAGCTGTGGTACTGGAGACCTGATCGGAGTGGTTAGCCCCTGGGTTTATATTCTCAACAGAGACTGGCCTTCCGGCTCCGGCTGCACAGAGAGCGTTTTCTATATGGGTCACCTCTGGGACCTTTCCTACAATTGGATCAATCTCGGCGGCGGCACTGGAAGCGGCACCCTTGTTCCCTGTCCCACCACCGGGGAGGCCCCGGATGGCCAGGACGCAGGCACTGGTGCGGCTGATGTGGAATATACCTACTGTTTCCAAGACGATAACGGAATTGAGTACCAATTCAACTTCGATGGATACTACCTGTTGGGTCAAACCGACCATCCAACTTGCGGAGTCTGCCCTCTGCTTGGAGCTGTGGAGTACCCCGTCTTCTCCTGGTATGTGGATATTCCATCAGGGACTTCTGGTTGTTATGAGGGATACATCTATGCAGGCCTGCTCGACTCCCTGTCAGGAATCTGGCACAATAACGGCGCTCCAGGCGAGGGGAATTTCGTGCTGACGCCATGCTCCACAGGATCACCCCTTCTGAGCGCTGGCAAGCCAGACGCTTCATTGGATTCCTCCCTGAAGGGTGTCTTCCACATAGATGGCGCGGAAGCCTCTGCCCTGCCGGGAGTGATGAAATAATCGTCTCTTGTTGAACTGTTAACGAAAAGCCCTGAAGCCGAAAGCTTCGGGGCTTTATCGTCATTTCCCCGTTGCCCGCCCGCCTTTGCGTCAATAATGTTCAGCAATTCCCGACACAAAGCATTTTTGAGCGAATATCCTCATCAGCGTCCAAATTGCCAGTTAGCTTATGTAAAATAATACTCCAAAAAGCAAAAATAAACCAAAATTCCATCTGAAAATGCGTTTTGTGCCTAGATGAAATTGAAGTCGCCGATTCAAGTACATAGCTATCCATCAGACCTCACATCGATTTTTTTGCTACATCGATTTATCGGCCTATTGGGGCTGACTGGAAGTAATGCTTTGTGGCCTCAAACTACGGCAGGTGCATTACGAAGTATCATGCGTATCAATTAATTGTTCCAGAGGCTGAGTCCGGATACCATAGAGTAAGGCCATAAAGATCGCCTCCATCGATTTAACCAGGAAACATTTAAAATAAGACCTTATGCTTTCCCATAACAATTTTTTGCTTTTGAGTTTTTTCCATACAGACTGGAATAGAATACAGCACAGTTGCTGGATTTGATCCACAAGAAAGGCCAACATCATGAGCATCGCAAAAACTGCGGCTAAATGTTTCTCTCCGAGTCCATAATTATGTCCAAAATTGTAGCCTTGATTTTTAAGCGTGTTGAAAGTCTCATTCTCTATTTTCCATCGCGCCCGACCACCGCGCATAAGTATGTAAGCATTTTCTTTGGTCAGGGTAAAATCAGTTATCCATGTGTTATGATAAATTATTTTGTCCTTTCTTTTTGAATATTCCCAGTATTCTATAAAATTAACCAGTAATTCCTGGTTTGACTTATTCAGGGGAACTCCATTTAAGATGCGAAAACGATGTGTTCTATCGGGATTTTCTTTATCCTCAATTTCAAACTCGATGGTGCGTCCATCCCGGGCAGCATCTTCTACAAAATTAAAGAGAAATTCATGATCTCCAGGCTTGACACCAAGAATGTAGTGGAGGTTATGTTTCTTCAGGTCTCTTATGTGTGGTGCATTGGGACTTAAAGCATCCTCGTTGACAATGAGTTTCAAATGTGGATGATCTTTTCTTAATTGTTTAAAAAAGCGTTTGGCGGCATTACGTTCGCAATCATTTTTGGTCTGACCATCCTGTTTGATAATCATCTCAGGACATAGAGGGATGACCTCTTTGAAATCTGGATTAACGATTGCCGCTCCCAACATCTGAAGATGATAATGGGTTTCTCCAGTTTTTTTATGTACCTTTTCCATACAATATGGAGCGCTTATTTTTTTGGATGAGAAAAAACCGGTGCCGTCCAGATTTAAAAGATAACATCCTTCATAAAAAACCATTGGTTCCAGCACCTTGCCACGCTGGAGATGCCGGGAAAGAACTTTAAATATTGGAGACAGACATTTCTTTGGATCTATTTCGTCACAGATTTCACGCATCCTAGAATCACTGGGAATGTTCCGGATGCCGTAGATGCTTTTTAAATTTTGACATTCAGCCAGGTCTTTTCTTCTGCCATCAAACTGCAACAATGAAGAATCTTTGAGAGAAAACATGGCAAAAGCCGACATCAAGGCATCGCCCATGCTTATTCCTACATCTCCTGTCCGGAATTCTGGTATTTTCTCAAATTCACGGCGAACAGCCGTGAACAAGGCATCTGCATTGAGATGCTTTCGCAATTTAATTTTTGAGGGAGGTCCGCTCTTTTTTTGGCAACCGCGCTTTCTTCTTATTTTTTCTGGGCATGACACTCACTCCTGTGAATAGAGTTTGTCATGCTTACATAAAAAACTTTTCCGTTTTTGTCTACAAAAATTTGGTAAAATAATAGGAAAAATCGCTTGTTTTGGATTAAATTCAAGAAAAAGTTTACGAAAGACAAAATCCTTGTTTGGCTATTTTAGGGCATTTTGGGTACGATCGGGAATTGCTGATCTAACTCCAGATGGCGACAGGTTCAATGTTTTTCTCCTCCAATTCTTTCCTGGTTCCGTAGAAAAGATAGGGGAGCTTTAATGCCTCCATCTCCACCGTCTTCAGCATTTCCTCTTTCGTAGGGATCTTGATAAAGTTCCCTGCGTTATCAAGGCTAAATTCTCCTATTATTAAGATACCCCTGTCTGTTTTACAGAAAACAGGAACCTTCCATATCTGATTCTTAACATCAAATCTTGGGGTGCCAGGGCTGGTTAAATGTCCAATATTCTCAAATAAATATTTCTTTACTTTCTCATAGATTTCCATATCTTCACCCCTTTAAAAAAGCAGCTTTCCCATGCCTTAAAAAATTCATCAACATTTCTACAGAGATCTCTTTTTAAGTCAGGGTCATGATACTGAACCATACCCCTTTCTAACCCTGTAATTACTACAAAATGCCCAAAACCACGGATGCCATCATAAAGTATTGCAGGGTCTAAAAGGGCAATCAGAGGAATACCATCTTTTAAAAAATCCTCCAGGCCATCCTGGGTCAGATTTTCTACTACCTCTGCACTGAGGCCAAGTTCTTGAGATCCAGAGGCAAGTTCTTCACAGGTATTTCCCAGCCAACTTGTTTCACACAAATCCTCCAATTGCCCTTCAGATTGCTCAATGCCATTGTATGCCAGAACCATCCGCATGCAAGCCGGACCACAAATGGTAGACTTCTCCTGTCTAAAATACGGGACATCTAATTTCAAACGAGTAATCCTTTTTTTCTAACAATCGTACTGAGACCTTTGCAAAACCGGATTTCACGCCAGTACGATGGTTCCTACCTACCCCTGTACCATCTGCCGGAGCTACCCCGGTTAAATACGCTACGCTGTCCTTTGGAATTGAACGGGGCACGGCGGGACAGAGGGTTGGGTTAGGGAATTTTTCCCACCGTCAATTATATCCTTTGCAATTATTTTACAAACATCTTGCACGTTTTCATATTCCGGCTTTTTTATCCAGTTGATTTTGAATAATCTTCGCGTATCAAATTTATAAACCGATTGTGAAACTTCAATTTCATTCACCCATGTATCTTTCTGCCGG
>Ga0075115_10001756_pt1 | contig 10419 bp, 10 predicted proteins | sample AntAceMetag02UKH_FD_69785 | JGI IMG/M metagenome (GOLD analysis project Ga0075115, IMG submission 69785) | Saline lake microbial communities from Ace Lake, Antarctica - Antarctic Ace Lake Metagenome 02UKH | ecosystem: Environmental > Aquatic > Non-marine Saline and Alkaline > Saline | place... | reverse complement strand
TGTTTTTGAAATACTATCCGAATGTGATTTTAGAAATCGTATCATCTATGTTCATGCTGACCAATTACTATCTTCAAGTATTTACGGTAAATTACTGAATGATGTGAATTTGTCCGCAATACTAGTAATTGATGAATGTGACATACAACAACATGAGCATTTTGTTAGATCATTCTCAGGCCGGGGTCCACGGCTGGCGGTCTTTACTCTTTCGCCCGAGATGGGAAGAGTTCCTCCCCCTACTTTGCCATATCATTTGTCTTCTATGCACATGGAGCAGATTATTAAGAGTATCTCCTGGGGTAAGCTCTCAATCAGCTATGGACCGGGTTGACTGCACTGTCCGCCTTGACGACATAGAGCAGTGCCTGCTCCTTATCAGGAATATCGAGGTCATCAAGGCTAAGATTGCCGCTTTTAGCGATAGCCTGGAAGGAGTTCGGTAAGGTAATCAATCAACTCATACCCAGCAAGATTACTGTGGTAAAATAAGACCAGCCTCGAATATCCCAGGGAATCCATATGGCAAATAGAACCATTATTCATATTGACCTCGATGCTTTCTTCGTTTCGGTGGAACAGGTGCTTAATCCCGAACTCAAAGGTAAACCTGTTGTTGTCGGCGGCAAGCCTGACCGAAGAGGTGTCATTGCAACAGCTTCCTACGAAGCGCGAGCCTTCGGTCTTCACTCTGGTATACCACTGGTAACTGCCGCCCGATTATGCCCAGAAACCATCTTTATCGAAGGAAACTTTGCCAAGTACCGCGAATTCTCACGGAAGTTTATGGCAATTCTTAGTGACTTCTCCCCGTTTGTCGAACCGATGGGCATCGACGAAGCCTATCTGGATGTGACCGGATTTGAATCGATACATAGTTCCATTTGGCAAATGGCGGACAAGATGAAGCAGCGAATCCGGAGTGAATTGGGGCTCTGCGCTTCAGTCGGTATCGCCAGTTGCAAAGTGGTAGCCAAGGTCGCATCGGACCTCTCCAAACCGGATGGGCTCATCGAAGTAGCACCGGGTGAAGAGCGCGGCTTCCTGTCGCCGCTACCCGTAGAAAAACTTCCCGGAGTCGGAAAACAGACCGTGAAGATCATCAACGGGATAGGAGTACATACGATAGGCGGACTATCTCGAACGCCTTCGCATACCTTGAAAAGTCGCCTCGGTACGGCGGGAGAAACACTGCATCGTTTTGCCAACGGTATTGATAGCAGACAGGTATTGCCACCCGGCGAATCTAAGTCCATCAGTCGGGAGACTACTTTCGGGGAGGATACCCGAAGCCTTTCGTTTCTGAAGGCAACTTTATGGGCTCAAAGCGAGAAGATAGGCGCCGACCTTCGGGGGAAAGCCAAGCAGGCAAGATGTGTGACCCTGAAGGTAAGATACGCTGATTTTACGACCATTACTCGCAGCCACACACTTCGAGAAAGCGCCAGTACTGATCAGATGATATTTGAGGTGGGTATCGGGTTGCTCGAGCGGGCGCTGGTGATGGATAAACAAGCAGTACGGTTAATTGGCATCGGCGTGTCTAACCTGGTGGAGGCGAGCCGGCAGGCAACACTATTCGCTCCCTCCGCCCGAAAGCTGGAGGAATTGAACAAAGCCATCGATTGCATCAGGGACAGGTACGGTTTCGGAGCTATCCAGACCGGCCGGGTGATAAGGTTGAAGGATATTTCAACTCAGTCTTGAAGTGAAAAGTGCATAATGAACAATCCATCGTTTTGTTACCCGGGGATAGGATCGTTCCTCATGTAATTTTGTAAAGTATCCTTAACAAGCCATCAGTCCTAAGATAAGTTAGGGTAACAGTTGCTTGGATTGTTAAAGTTGGATAAAAAGGTTCGTTTTTTTAGGCATGAACCTTTAGAAATTCACTGCAATAAAAAAACGAACCTTTTTTCTACAGGTAACAGAACGCTAGATTGTGTGGTCAGGTAAATAGAAGGCTGGATATCGAACTCATAAGACTTCCAGCCTTAATGTTTCCATGTAACCAACCGAAACGACGTAGAAGAAATCTGGTTGATTTGCTCTGTATGGCTTTGATATAGCCGCTGGGTATACTACTACAAACACAGAATAAACCAATGTGCTAAAATGTTGAAGGTTGTACTTCTGCCGGGGGTGAAATATGCCAAATGTATTCGATTTATCCAAGATTTCCAGTTTAGTTGAGAACCAGCACCCGGCGCGGATACTAGTGATGGATACCAACATACTGATGAACGATCCTGACTTAAGTAATTGGAGTGTAAAATCCGATGGGCAAAACCTCTTCGTTCTTTCAGATACACTAATTCAGGAACTGGAATTCATTCGGCGAAAAGAAGGATCCAAGGAAAAGGCAGAATCCCGTGATAAGGCCACTACATCTATAAAGAGTCTGGCAACTTTGTTTGACCAAGGCACTATTACAGAGGGAATCCCTGTGAAGGCAGGCTGGGTCATAGGTGTCCCTTCTCCAAAGAAAGATGAACTCGATCCGGAACTCGAGCAACTCGAAGACATAGTGCGAGCGTTTAAACGTTCAGATACAAAACTGTTGCTACTCACTAGAGAGTGTCACCAGCTATTTAGATCTACCCCAGTAACCCTAATAACTGGAGATTGGAATTTCTTCAATGCAGTCCAAATGCAGGGGGTTCCCTGCCATCTATGTACTGGTTTCCCGATAGAAGGACTAAAGGAAGCTGCTGCAATAACCAAATCGGTGGATTGGGATCAATATCTTAAAGAAATACAGATCGACATAAAACAGAAAGCGGTCGTAGTAGAAGCTACTCTAACTGCTCAAAGGTTTGCGCCACCATGGCTTATGTTACTTGCAGGTACTAAACAGTTTATGATTGCCGAAGGGCAGGGAGTTATGCACACTGGTAACGAAGTTCGACCTTTCCTTTGGTCCATCCAATTCTATCCTCAGACTCTTGGGAACCGGTTATCGGATGATAATGAAGGCCTAACTGACCTTCCATCAATACATCTGGACTTTTCGGCGAAGACAACTTTGAACAGGGCTTATTTGATGGTATTGCCGACAGACTTCTAGATTGCACCAATGTAAGTTTTGAAGAAGGCACGCCTTCTCTTCAGAGTCCAGAATCTATAATGGAAATGCTTCTCTATTTTGAATACCTTAACAGGAAGGGCGTGTCTGAAAAAGCTCTTGAAATGCTGAGACAGGAGATAAAGGAATCAGAGGGTTTGATACATTATTGGACAAATTGGATTCTTGATACAGAAGATGAAGATGAACAGTACGCTTGTCTTGAGGGGTTCATCGAATCATTGAAAAATTGCTGGAAGATAGGTCAGGCTTACACTTTCAGTATCATAATGGGGGGGAAGGCACATCTTGAATAGCAATGTTTTCAAATCCTATCGAAAGCCGTATCCTCTTGCCGTTTCAAATTGACCCCGGAAGCGGAAGCGTAACCCTATACCAACGATAAGTATTGAACGGTTGGGATTATTATTTGTTGGTGCCCAGAAAATGCCGATTGAACAATCCCGAGGATTGTTTGACCCATGCCTGATGCGGTGTTCAGTAGGTCCCTGAGGTCCAGCCCTTGACATATCGTGAGCCACCGCAACATGTTTGACGGTCACAGATCGTAGACTCTACAATTCTAGGCGCGGTAGTGGATTTCTGGGGGTCTGAGTTCGCCTATGGATCTCTCCATACGCAGTCAGCTTTGGGGCACAAGGGCGCAGACCTCAGAAGTTAATATGGTATGAGGATAATGCTATGAACCAAGTTGAAATGGATAGAATCTACAGGGAAATGCCTTTGGAAAAGATTCCTTGGAATATTGAAGCTCCCCCAAGGGCTCTAGTTGAGTTAATCAAGAATGAAGGAGTGAAACGCTGCAAGACTATTGATTTGGGCTGCGGTGCCGGTAATTATGCTATCTATCTCGCCAGCGTAGGATTTGACGTTACAGGAGTCGATATTGCCCCAACGGCCATAGAGATTGCCAAAGAGAATGCAAAGAGGCAAGGGATCAAATGCACTTTTGTTGTCGCTGATGTTCTGGGCAATCTGGAAGAAGTTAGGGAAACTTTTGACTTTGCCTATGACTGGCAGTTGTTACATCACATGTTCCCCGAGCAACGGAAGAAATATGTTGAAAATGTGCACCGAATACTTGCTCCGCGAGGGAAATACCTTTCTGTTTGTTTCAGTGAAAAGGATCCCCAGTTTGGTGGCTCGGGGAAATACAGAGAAACTCCATTGGGTACCATTTTGTATTTTTCCTCTGAAGATGAATTGAGGGACCTTTTCAAGCCATACTTCAATATCAAAGAGCTCGGAACAATTGAGATCAGGGGTAAATTTTCACATCATCGTGCAAACTATGCTTTTGTGGAGAGGAAGTGATAAGGACTGAACAATAGTCAGTTTTGTTTAATCGCCAGTCGGCTGGGGGGATACTGGACTTATTACACGAAGCAACCTTCTGTTCAGGTGAGACAGCTATAGGGTCAAAGCGTGGTGGCGAGGATTTCCTCAGTAACTAGTTTTGCAATCAGATTAATGTTTTCGAAGGTATCTTCTTCAAGGACGTTGAATCCTTCATAGATTATCCTTTGAATTCCTGACCGAGCAACCAGAGTTACGTAGGCCAGCTTCTGTTCGATATATTGCCTGATTTCATCTCCAGACTTTTCATCATAGACTAAAGGTACTGCGCAACTTATGTCTCTTATAAGGGCAGCTAGGTAAAGGACCTCCTGTAGCTTATTCGTCGATGCTATTCTCCAAGCGATAACCTCTTCGCCGGTAGGCCCTAGAATGTACCTGGCATAAGCCACCTGTTCGTCAATAAAGCTCCTGCTGTACAAAAAATCAGTGACTTCATATTCTTTTGCTGACATCCCGATGCTGTAGAGTAGGCTATTTCCAAAATCATAAGTAAGCCCATATTGATGTAGTGCCTTCTTCAGAACGTCTGGGAATTTGATGAGATAGAACCTCAGAGAACCATGTAAAATAGAGTGCACAATCTGCCTTCTAATCCCCGCTGAGCCCACTAACTTCGTCAACGGTAGAAGTTTATTCACATAAACCCTAATTCGAGGTTTACCTTCTAAGGCATCATGTGTAGCGAAGAACTGTTCTTCCTCAGATTTTTCGAATACCTCTAAATCAACTGAACCACCCATGGGCTCGCCCAAAATCGTATAGGACTCATTTATCAGGATTGAAATCTCATCAAGCATAGATTGAGGGATTTCTCCGAATATAGTTAGGGACATATTCATCGCTTTCGTGCCTCTCTGTGCAAATGGCTAGTTCTAGTTGGATGCTGCCAGTTCCGATCGTCAGGTCAAAGCTATTTCTACTGTATTCCCAATCCCTATTGCTGATTTTAGCACTTACCTGTAAAAGTCGATATAGATGCTATCATACATCCTGAGAAGTAGCTAGACAATGATCTTGGCATTGACTACGAATGGTTATCATGCGAGGGGTAAGTTACTGCACAGACCGTCAAGATGTTACTCCTTTGTCACTCGGTATAGAATGTTCTATAATGTTTCACTGATAACAAAGGGGGACCTATGTTAGAAAGCTTTCGAAGGGTCTTAGTGACCGGTGGTACTGGCTTCATAGGGAGTCATCTTACCGCCACTCTCTTGTCCTTGGGCAAGGAGGTTGTGGTTTTTGATAATCTCTCCACCGGGCCTGAGGAAAACCTTCCTCAAGGAGCAACGCTAATTATTGGTGATGTGCGAAATCCTGACCAGGTTGCCCAGGCAGCGGAAGGTGCCGATTTGATTTTCCATGTGGCGGCTAATGCCAATGGAACCATCTCTATCAACGATCCCCACCTTGATTTTGAGTCGAATGTCTGCGGTACTTTCAATGTTTTGGTTGCTGCGCTGCAGGTGAAAGTGAAAAAGTTCGTGTACGTTTCTTCTGCCTCGGTTTATGGGGTACCTCAGCGTTTCCCAATAGGAGAGGAGCATCCGACAAATCCTTTCGTGCCCTATGGTGCATCCAAATTGGCTGGCGAAATCTGCTGTTGTTCCTTCTTCCATACATATGAATTACCAGTAGTCATCGGGCGGCCTTTTTGTGTCTATGGTGTTAGGGAAAACCCTGAGTCAGCTTTGGTTGAAGTATCACGGTATCTCCGTTGGCATCTCAACGGGAAAGCCATCCGAATAGTTGGTGACACTGACCGAAAGACCAGAGACTTTGTTCATGTTAGTGACGTTGTCCAGAGCTTGCTTTTGATTGCTGACCGTGCTGCTGAGGGTGAAACCTTTAACTTGGGGGCTGGGAAGGAAGTAACGATGCGGGAATTAGTAAATGTCATCGGTTCTGTCACGGGACGACAGCCCGTTATCGAGACGATAGCTAACATTACGGAAGATACCTATCGCCTCGTCAGTGATATTTCCAAGATCAGTGGTCTTGGGTATGTGCCGAGGGTATCCTTAGCAGAGGGCATAAAGTATTTGGCCGAGGAACTGGGCCCACACCCACAGCTGCCTGTAGGAGCCACCATTTTCAAGAAGGGCCAGCGCGGTGAAATGTAACCTACATTCACTCAAGATAGAGTGACCTCTCTAGGATCTACGCAATAATGCACACTGAACAAACAACCAAAATGCGATTTTTAGGTAGGTGCCCTCCCAATCAATAGAACAATCCTTCGGCGTTTTCTTCATATCGCGCCTGGTTCAGGTAGCCGCTGCCTCTTGGCACTCTTCCCTGACAGGGCAGCTAGAGCATCTTCTACGCTTGCAAAATTCCAAGTTTAATCTCACCAAAGCAGACTCCACAGCGGGGAGTCCCAGCTCCTCTTCGCCAAGTCCAAGCCTAGAGGCAATTTCTCTAGCTAGAGGGGAAGGCTGTGGTTTTGCCTTTTCCCAGACTACTTTTAGCTCCCTTAGAAAAATGTTCACCGTGGTTCGACCCACACCCTTCAATTCAAGTAGTCTCTTCTCCAAGTCCCTGCTATCCTCTGACTGAGTGTATAAGCCCTCCAATGAGCCGTATTTCTCCCCTAAGCTGGCTGCTATCTCAAGCAGGTTTGATGCGGTGGAGAAGTCGTAGCGAACATAGCCACCGGAGTCTAACACTCCTACCAGTTTATCCCAGCCAGCCTCTGTAATGCTCTCAGGTGTTATAATCCCCTCTTTTTCAAACTCTCTGTAAGTCCTTTTGGCTACTTCAGAGGAAATCCTCTTTGCAAAAAGGATAGAAGCCAGAAACCACTTGAATCTGTCCTCTTCTGTTTTTAAGTCTAGGCCTAGCTCCTGAGAATAGGTTATCAACCTCAAGACCTTTTCTTTCACACCCCTCATCGCTTCGCTCCTCTACTCCACCAATTGACTATCACCCTCTACGAGCTCCTTCAGCCTATCAACTGCTGGAGGCAATACCTCTCCTGTTCTTTCCTGAAACCGCAGGTGAGCAACTCGGTCGAAAGGGGTTTCACCTTTATTAATAATGACTAGCCGAGCTCCAGATTGAAGAGCCACCTCGGGCATATCAGTAGCCGGTGTAACAACCAGACTGGAACCGGCAACTATGAACAGGTCGCAATGTTGCGAATGCCAATCAGAATCAGCTAACTCCTTCCGCGGCAGTGATTGACCAAAGTTAACTACGCTGGAAGTAAGCTTGCCACCGCAAGAACAGGTATTCAAGTCGGCAGACCTATCTACTTGGGTCTCACAGCGGTTACACTGAAGCTTGGTAACATTGCCATGCAGCTCTGCCAGTAAATCCGGGCGGATTCCTGACCGCAAGTGGAGATTGTCTACATTTTGGGAGATAAGGAACCTTAACCTGCCGAGTTCCTGTAGCTGGACAATAGCCAGGTGCCCAGCACTAGGCTCCACTGATGAGAAATCTCGTGGCTTGGTGGGCAGTCCTTTTGTCTGACGCGTCCAGATGCCGTCTGGTCCTCGGAAATCAGGAAGTCCTGATTCCGTGCTGATGCCAGCACCGGTGAACACCACCAAGTGTTTTGACTCAAACATCCATTGAGCTAGGGTGTTAATTCGCTTGTCCAAGTCCGATAACACTATGGCCCCCAGTAAATTAGGGATAGCTCCCGGCAATAATTCCTACCAATCTGTCATCTCCATTTTACGACGGTGACTCCCTTATGGCAACGCCTAAGGCAGCCTTGTAGCAAAGCGGCACACTAAGCAAAACATCGCATTGTTCAATCTAGCGCCTTCCGCACACTTGGCTAGAAAATGCAGTGCGGTAACAAAAATAAGGCTTTAATTCAACATGCAAACGTCAACGAGAACATCATATCCTCATGATTCTATGAAATCAGATTGTTCAAGGCTTTTGGCGTTTCTATTGTATAATGGACTTAAAATAAGAAATGCTTGAGGAGAACTGGATGGAATTTCTGGAACTAGCTAAGAAAAGATACAGTTGCAGGGACTACAAATCCGACCCAGTAGAAGATGACAAATTGCAACAGATATTGGAAGCTGCACGTCTAGCACCAACCGCCTGTAATTTACAACCTTTTAAGCTGGTCGTGATACACACTAAGGGGCGTGAAGCAGAATTAAGACGTATCTACAGTTCATCGTGGTTTACGCAAGCCCCTGTAATTATCTGTGCTTGCGGCATTACATCCGAGAGCTGGAAGCGTCGAGATGGTAAGGACTACTGTGAGGTAGACGCGACTATTGCCATGGATCATCTGATACTGGCTGCCGCAAGCCTGGGGTTGGGTACCTGCTGGATCGGAGCGTTTAACCCTGATTCGGCTCGTGAAATACTCGGACTGCCAGGCAATGTTGAGCCGATTGCTTTCACACCACTTGGCTATCCCGCGGATCAGCCTGGAGGTAAGAGCAGAAAGTCATTGAATGAAATAGTTCGTCATGAGCGATGGTAAGCACAGGTTTGTCTCATATAGAAATACCTAGAACTATGTCAGAGGGGAATTGCTGTGGCTACAAGCAAGGAAAAAGCCTATTATAAGGCAATTAGTAGAGCGGTTGCTGCAGTCAATACTGACTCACTGCCGAAAGATGTCCTTAAAACGATCGTTAGAAGCATTGCTGTGGCTATGAAGGTTCGTGCTTCTATTCTCATATTCGATCCTGAGAATAAGAGGCTAGTCCATCGGTCTACATGGGGCCTACCCCATGCTTATCTGCACAAGGGTCTGCTCAGCGCTGATGCAAGTCTCGGTGAGGTATACGCTAGAGAACCCGTAGTTATTGTTGATTTGAGTCAGGATAAACGCGTTCAATATCCCCGAGAGGCTATCGAAGTGGGTATTAAGTCAGTAGTGGGAGTGTCGATAAAAATGGGTGAACTCATCTTAGGTAGTCTCAGGGTTTATGCTAAAGAACCATATGAATTCAGTAATCAGGATATCAAGTTCTTGAAGACTATGGCAGGACTAAGCGGTATAGCTTTGCACACTGAATCACTAAATTGGCTGGATAAGAGACAGAAAGTGAATGGTGAATTAGGAAGCATTGAGGTGGGGTCGCAACAAAGTAACATGGTTAACTTTGCTCATCCCAGTGAGAAGGAGTTTGCTGATATTCTGGACTTCTACCATATTGATTGGGTGTACGAACCTCGGTCATTTGCCCTGAAGTGGCAAGAAGAGAAGGTAGTAGAGATGTTCACCCCCGACTTCTATCTGCCTAAGCTTGATCTTTACGTTGAGCTGACAACAATGAGGCAGAGGCTGGTAACAGAAAAGAACCGTAAACTAAAGCGTCTAAGGCAGCTTTATCCTGATATCAACATTACTCTCTTGTACAAGAAAGACTGCGACCGTTTGTTAGCTAAGTATGGACACGGACCATTGGCCCAAACCAGGGCTCATGGGGTCGGTAGTGTACTATACTCGGCTCCACAAATTCAGGAAAGAGTAGGATCCTTGGCGAAGCAGATATCAACAGACTATACGGAACGCCGCCCGGTTATGGTTGGAATTCAACGTGGGTTCCTGTGTTTCATGGCTGATTTGATGAGGCAGATAACAGTTCCCCTTGATATAGACTTCATGGCCATATCTCATTATGGTGGAGACGAGTCCGTCATTAAGATAACCAAGGACTTAGACCTTAATATAACAAGCAGGCATGTCCTAATCATAGAAGATATTATCGATACAGGAATGACGCTGAGTTACCTGTTAAACCATCTAAACGCCAAAGGGCCCGCCAGTATCGAGGTATGCACTCTATTTGATAGGCCGGCCCGTAGGATTGCCAATATTCACCTTAACTATGTAGGTTTTCAAATACCCGACGAGTTTATAGTTGGCTATGGGCTAGACTACCAGGAAGAGTATAGGAATCTCCCCTTTGTGGGGATAGTAGATTTGGGAAAACAGATTCAGGAGAATCATCAGAAAGACACAAAGAAAAGCCCCAAGTGATTTT
>Ga0075115_10001749_pt1 | contig 10453 bp, 12 predicted proteins | sample AntAceMetag02UKH_FD_69785 | JGI IMG/M metagenome (GOLD analysis project Ga0075115, IMG submission 69785) | Saline lake microbial communities from Ace Lake, Antarctica - Antarctic Ace Lake Metagenome 02UKH | ecosystem: Environmental > Aquatic > Non-marine Saline and Alkaline > Saline | place... | reverse complement strand
CTCGCATAGTGCGTGGGCCGCTAGCTCAACTGGCAGAGCAGCTGACTCTTAATCAGCAGGTTAGAGGTTCGATTCCTCTGCGGCTCACCAAATTTCAAAGCTAAATTCACCATTGTTAAACCTTCACCTACTAGACATAACTAAAGTTTGCTAATAATTTGCTAATAATCATTTCTAACAGCCTCTTTTCTAGGCTCGACGGCAGTCTTTGGTAACACTATATCGTCAAAGCGATTAGCAGCTGCTTGTTGCAGGCCTGGAGCCACATGGCTATAGGTATCGAGGGTTATCTGAATACTTGAATGGCCTAATCGCTCCTGTACTATCTTAGGATGTACACCTTGTTTTAGCATTAATGAGGCGTGACTATGCCTGGCATCATGCAATCTGATACTCTTCAGCCCGGTACGTCTTGCCAACTTCATCCAGGCATGGGTTATGCTATCCGGTAAGAGTGGCTTACCATCTATCTGACAAAATATCAGGTCATCATCGGTAAGCGTTAGACCAAGAGACTGCCTTATTTTCTCTTGCTGTTCCCTGTGCTCTCTTAGAACTATGGCGGTAGAGGGTGAAAGGGATACCATACGGCGGCTTTTATCAGTCTTCGTTTGTTGGAATATGATTTCTCCGCTATGCAGTTGGTGAATAGTCCGGGTAACCGATAACTGGCATAGTAACAAATCAACGTCACACCACCGCAAAGCTAGAAGTTCTGACCGTCTCATACCGGTAAAGAGAGCTAGATAGAATAGGGCGTGATATTGGGTGGACTTTGCAAGTTCTAAAAAGATATGTATATCTGACTCATTCATGGTCTGCATTTCATTGTGTTGAGGTCGAGGGGGGGGGGTCCACCGCATCTGCGGGGTTTCGGCCTATTATACCTAACTTAATCGCATTTTTAAGGGCTTTATGAAGGGTGACATGTATATATTGAACGCTTCTTTCGCTAAGTCCGCCCTTACCATCAAAGCGCCCGGAGGATAACTTCTCTGAATATAAACGCTGTAAATGCTCCGGCTTTAGCTGAGTTAGGGGGATTTGACCTAATGAAGGTGTCAAATGACTTCGCACCATGTATTGATAACCTTCTGCCGTCCTGGGAGCCAAATTAGGCCAGACATATTCTTTTAGCCATATCTCCAGGTATTCCCCCAGTGTAGTTTTGCCAGGCGCAATGAAAGTCCCATTATCAAGCTGGTGTAGTAATTCGGAGAGGCGCTTTTCAGCATCCTTCTTTGTGCCCTTCACGCTTTCCCATTGCTGCTTATACTTGCCAGTAGCCTGATCCTTACCTAAACTGATAGCAATAGAATAACTATTTTTACCCCTCTTGGTTATGTGACCTCTCATTTTGCACCTCCTTCTCATATTCATCAGCTATACGTTTTGAATCCTTCCATTCATCACGAATTTCATTGGGTGTCCTCTCGGGACTCTTATATGGTTTATTAGCCTCCTTCTCAATTATTCGTTTTACTTCTTCTTTCGTATATCCATTTTCTAACATTTGATTAATGCCATGTAGGTTATAAACACTCATATCTCGTAACCAGAAGAGCCATTCATCTCTTACAACGCCATATACCTTACTTTCAAGTGCAGGGGTGATTTCTTGCCCTGTCACTTGGCTGAACAATTCCAAATCTCCAAAATCAGTAGAAAGAGCATGTTTCCTGCCAAATTCAGAAAGTTCCCTTATCCGCTCACCCAAAGAATGATGCATGGCAAATTCAGCAAGGGTAGCAATATCTTTGGTAGCAGCATACAAACGACTGACCCATAAGGCTTCACGAATAGTAAATGGCTCATCCAATTTTTCGCGAACATAAACCCACACTTGTAGCACTGAGGGCAATGCTTCTGGAGGGATGGGATATTTAGCTAGACTGTAGGTACCCCAAGACTCGTCAAGTCTCTTTGATTCGGGCGTTCTTGCATCGTTAATCTCACGTATTTTAGTCAATTCTTTTTGTACAGCTCTTAATCCAGGCCACTCGGGGTCTACATGTGAGTTTTCCCTACGCAACCGGGTATTTACCTCTTGCCGGACTTCTTTTGCACGCCAAGAGATATGCTGCAAATGTACTTCTGCAATAAGCTCTAGAACATCAGGGGTAATTATAGGTCCTTTTGCCATTTTCCCTCCTTATCTGTATATCCATCGAGTTATATTCTTTATCTATTTGACAGATATAATCTATGATATATAATGATATCATGTAGTAATACATTAGCATATCCAATATGAAATGTCAATAGGAGGTTGTATTGAGTATAGAAAAGTTGATACTGACAGTAGAAGAAACAGCACAGATTCTAGGTCTATCGAGAAATTCCACTTATCAGGGAGTTTCTACCGGAGAAATTCCCCATATCAAGGTTGGTAAGCGTATCCTAATTCCACGAATTGCTCTGGAAAAGATGCTGTCTGAAGGTAATCATGGTCACGAACATGGTTAATAATAGCGGGAAAGGAGGCTTTGCCTATGAGTTCTAGAAGAGTAAACAAAGTATGTGCTCAGTGTATCCACGAATGCAAACAACCCTGGTACATGGAAATAATTCAATGCCCGAAATTCAAGTCCCCCCAAACCAAAAACGCCCTACCCTCTAGGCGTGGGAAAAACGCTGTAGTCCAAAATAAGAGGCGTGTTATTGGTAAGTGATATCCAAGTACTCAGAGTACTCTCAAACCCCACATTGTCGACTACAGAGGCTTTTCAGGTTGCGGAAAAACTGCTAGGTCTTTACTTCATCGAAGGCTCCTATTACTATGAGGGTTTCATCAATTCAAAGGCCAAACAGTATCGGCACGTTAAGCAGCCAATTACGCTAGATAAGCTGATATCACATATACAAGGTGAGATTAGCATAGGTGCGCCGTCAGTCTTTGGGGATTTGAGTAAGTGGGTAAACGTTGATATCGATGAAAATGATGTTGATATGGCTATTAGAGGCAGGAACGCACTAATAGATAAAGGTATTCCAGTATATGTTTCTTTTTCAGGAAGAAAGGGATATCACTTAACTGTCTTCTTCCAGGGTGAAGTTCCCCTATTCACCACCCAGGCATTATCCGGAAGACTACGAGGGATATTAGAAGGTATCAAATACGATAAGATATCCCCTTCGCCATCAGGTAATGGTGGGGACTGCATAAAATTACCACTGGGGATCCACCCGGAAACACTAAACAGGTGTTATTTTCTTGATGATGACTTTTCTCCTGTTAATGACAGCATTAGCTTTCTAGAAGAACTCAAGTATTACGAGGCAAACAATAAGCCTTCGACCAACCTGGTCACTGGAGAGATAAAAACATCTTTACCAAGTGGAATCTCCCCCAGGTCATGTATAAACAGACTCTGGAGAGACGGTTTACAAGACGCAGGTACAAGGCATAGCGCTACCTGTGTTATCGCTAACTCATTACTCAGAAACCCTCAGATAAAGGATAAAGAGCAAGCGCTTCTGGAATGGGCTTATAGAGTGTATCCGAAATCTTCCGTGAATGGTTACGTAAATTCCGATATGCAAGAAATGGTTTCTGAAGTCAAAAGACTACTGACCTATTATCAGAAATACGGTCCTTTTGTCGAATCATGCCAAAATGAGGTTTTCAAAGTTGCCATGCGTTCAGCATGTGAGGATGAATTCCAGTGCCAGCTTCAACAAAACAAGGGTAATATAAACTTCAAACTATTAACCAGGTTAGGAGTGTTTAACGCTCATAACGCTAAACCTAGAGGCATAGGTAAATCAGCCTGGGCTATATACTGGGCTATTGAAGATATTGCCGCTGACTACTCCTCAATGGAGTGGAAAGGGATGCCGCTATTTACCCTTTCGAATCAGCAGCTTGTTTCCCTAGCTAACTGCTGCAAGACAACGGTTATTAAACATAAGAAAAGACTTGTTGAGCTAGGCTTAATCGTAAAGGTACCCGTTAGTGAACTACCCCGGCAACATAAAATCAATCCCCATTGGGATAACTTCTATGCCCTGCCCCAACTGGACAATGACTTAGTTAGCAATCTTCTAAGAGTACTAAGAGGAAGGGTATAGTTTTTAACCCCTTCATACGGGATATACGTATAATAGTATCAAAACCTATACCCCCCTTAATGATAGAAAGACAATAGGTTACGCATAAAAAACATCTGTCGCTCGGCGTATTTCGAGGTATTTGGCCTGTGTTTCCTTTATGTTAGATTACGAAAAAACCCGTGCCTAACCCCCCTTTAATTAGATACGATAATTAAGTAAAGTCCAGCAAAAATGATTAAAAGTCTCGCCGGGGGTTAAACCCCTTTTCCCTTTGTCTGTCTATGCGCCATGCCACTTCTTTTCAATGTATTTCTTTGGTCTCTTTATAACAAAATGTTTTTCAACGTGTGCGCGGGGCCGAGGTTAAACCTAACAGATACGTATATTCGTTTGTAAGGGGGCCTTCGTATCTAAAGGGTGTACTAATAGGCTCTATTTACTATACATAAAGCCAGATTGTTTTTTACTTTTTTTACTGAAATGTTTTTCATACTTGTGGTTTGAGGGTTTATCCATACGGGATGGCCTTTATAAAACCGTAACCCGACCTTCGTATCTAGCGAGGAGACATGTACTTACTATTCAGGTCTTCTTGGTGTGTCTCGTTGTTTTTCGGGATATTCTTTCCTGTCTTGCCATATCTTCCTTTTGACGCTCCTTCTCCCGCCATTCAAATATCTTATGTAATATATAGACTGCGAGGCCACCTGTGGAAATGTAGCCAAAGACCATCATGTCTTCACTGATGTCAATCCCCAATAAAAAGCTAATTCCCATAATTAATGGGGGCGTACCAATCCCCACTGCTGCCATTATGTTATATTGTCGGTTAAATCTCTTTTCCTCTGTCATTGTTTATACTCCATGTGTTGCAATTGATACTGCATTTAGCCTAGGAACTTACTCCTTCTTTAACAGATACACGGCTATCAACACCACAGCAACAGCCAAAGCAATAATTACCCCGGCTAGACTAGTCCTATGAACCCAGGTTAATTCATATATAGCTATAACGGAGGCGATTATTAGGGCAATCCATAGTAAAAGTTTCTTGTTCAATTCTAGTTCCTTTTAACCCAGGGCATTTACTCCTAATGTGTCCCGTTTCCCCTGACAATTTACACTCTACTCTTCTTTTGCTAAAAGCTTAACTTGTTTATTAAGCTTATGCTTATCAGAAAACCCCACATACTTATCTATTATGTTTGTATCCTTACGAAGCGCACGGAATTTGTTATCTATTATGGAAATTAGAGAATCCAAATTGCCATCAAGTTCCTTTAATGAATCAATCATTTTGTGAGAACTACTTATGCCTCCTATAAACCAATCGTCGACCTCTTTCAATTTCTCTTCATTAACTGTTATTTCCTTTGCATATTCATCAATATAGTCGAACTGATGGAATAGCACTATCTTTCTAGCATCGTCTTTTTGAATTTCCTTATTTCGATGTCCATCAAGATATTCAACTAGCTTCCTGAAACGCAAAACTTCTCTGCTATACAACGAGAGCCTCTTCTTATGCGACTTAATTTTCTTGATAACTTCCTTCTCTAAATCAATGATTTTGTAACGAATACCGTCTATTTTGGTGTAAGCAAAATCAAATTGTGAATCTGATAAGTAACCATAAGTTACTCTAGTGGTTTCCGTTGAGATAAAGCCTTCTTTAACGTGGTCAACTATACGACCAAATCTCATTACTACGTCGAATCCTAAAACCATAGCAGCAAGGTCAGTGTAGATTTCGTTATTGCTTTGCTTATACCCAATAGAATGCAATAGAATGTGGCAGAGTTCGTGAGCTATGAGCATAATGAACGTTTCTGGGTATTCTTTGCAGTTCTCGCTAGCTTTAATACTTATTGGGAAACCCTGTAATTGTGCTGAACCGTAGACAGGAAGATAACTTGGTATGGAGACCTGAGCAGTAATACCAGCTACCCCTTTTCCAGACTTGTCTGTTACTACCAAGTCATCACTTTCAAACCCACCGTAAGAAAGATTAACGGTAATAGGCAAACCCAAATACTCCGCAATCAGTTTTATTGCTTCTTCCACCTGCCCGTGCTTAATAGTGTTACACATATTCAGGTGCGGAATCGGCTCTTTCAATCCCACAACGGGTATCAAATCGTCAATCGCATTTTCTATGTATTCATTATCTATATTGTCCACACTTTACTCCCTGTTGGCTTTTTAAGAATCCCATGTCCAAGAAACAAAAGGCAAAAGGAGGTATATTCATACGCTTGTGTAATCCACCTGCCAATAGAAATACTTAAATCACAATTTCAAAATGTTAATCGGAGTACATGTTTTGATAGTCTGCTTAATAAGTGTCTTCGCTTCCGTATTATCTTCCGTTGTTTTCCCTAAACATACACCTTTCTTCCTAAGATACCCCACGCCCCTCAGGAGACAGTCCCAATCAAAATCGTTTATTTCAATTCCGTTAAAGATTGTGCCCCACAGAGAGCGTATTTTTCCTATAGTTACCTTAGGATGACTGTCCAAAAAATTCAATATGCGTACTAATGCGTGTAATGCTTTCTTTCTGACTATATCCCTTTTCCTTAAGGCCCTAAAATAGAAAAACAGGAATAGTAATCCTAAACAAATGCTACCAAATGCCCAATCTGGCAATTCACTAATCCCAACTAAGGGGGGAAGAAGCACTAGAGCAGCAGCAACCCCAAGTAGGGCTGATATAAAAGCCGCCATACCGAAGCGGTATTTTAGCTTATCCTTACGGTCTGCTTTAGTCGACATTTTGGGAATACTCCCATATCATGGCCAGTTGAATTACCCTTTTTATACTCCCGAATATCACTCCTGTCAATACATAAGTACCCAAATCTTTTTTGATTCACGCGTGAGCGACGGGTTCATACCACCCTTTTTGTAATCGCTAATCTCACCCGGGTCCTTCGTTTCTGGGGGTATTGACAAGCACTAATAGTGGGTGTACACTCTAGCCCTACAATAGAATATTGCATACGACTGGTGTGGAAGAGGGGGCGTTGAACCATCACCCTTAGCTGGGCACTTAGGTGACGGGGAGCCAATAGTGAAACCGATCTCAAAGGGTCGGTTTTGTGTTTTGGGATGGGGGAATTTCTAAATTGGAGAAAAATTTAAGGGCATAGTGAAATCAAATGGGATTTGCAGATTTATGGTTGTGGCTTGTATTCGTAATAGTTGGCCTCGTGCTTGTCTTGTTAGAAGTTCTCGGGGGTGCAGACACTAGCTTTGACCTGGTGTTCGTAGGCTCTGCCTTGATGATAGGAGGACTAGCAGGTCGGCTGTCTGACTCCTGGCTGGTGACGGTTATCGTCACCTGCGCTACCAGTGTAGCATATATAGCTATCGGCAGAAGGTATATCCACAAGAGGATGGCCATTAAGAAAGAACGAACGAATATTGATGCCATCATCGGCAAACAGGGAATTGTGCTGAAGAGTATCGCCAAACATGCCGATGGCTTGGTTAAGATTGATAATGAGAGGTGGAGAGCCAGGGCGGAGGAGCACATTGAGAAAGGAGAACAAGTAGTTGTTACTGATGTCAGCGGCGTTACCCTGATTGTCGGAAAAAACAAAGGAGGTGACTGAAAATGCATCCAGGTATCATAGCTCTCATAATAATCCTTGTAGTAGTTGCCATAGTCATGATAGCCAAGTCGGTGACCATCATTCACCAAGCAGAGAAAGGCATCATAGAGCGGTGGGGCAGATATAAAGAAACCTTGGACCCGGGACTCAGGTTCATTGTGCCTGTTGTAGACCGCTTAAGAGCTAGAGTAGACATGCGGGAGTCTGTCATCGATATACAACCCCAGCCTGTTATCACTAAGGACAATGTCACCGTAACCGTAGATGCCGTGATTTACTTTTTTGTGACAGAAGCCAAGGCTGTCACATACGAAGTGGCCAACTTCTTTGTTGCTATCAGCAAGCTGGCGCAGACAAACCTCAGAAACGTGATTGGTGACATGAGCCTTGATGAGACGTTGACCTCGAGGGAACGCATCAATGCTGCGCTGAGGGAAACCCTTGATGAGGCCACCGACAAGTGGGGAGTGAAGGTAACAAGAGTGGAGGTCAAGGAGATTGAGCCACCCAAGGATATCTCTGATTCTATGAGCAAGCAGATGAAAGCCGAGCGAGAGAAGAGGGCCACCATTCTGGACGCAGAGGCCTACCGGGAGAAACAGATACTGGAGGCTGAGGGGGATAAGCAGAATGCAATACTAGGGGCCGAGGGCGATAGGCAAGCCGCCATACTAAGGGCACAAGGAGAAGCTCAGGCGATAGAGAACGTATCGAAGGCAGCCGATAAGTTTTTTGTTGGCAATGCACAGTTGCTGAAACAACTCCAAGTGACTCAGGCTTCCCTGGAAGATAATACAAAGCTGGTTATGTCCGACCAGTCAAGACTGATTAATGTTCTTGGGCTTGGAGAGGCGTTAGATAAGATGAAGTCGGCACCGCAATCGAAGTCAGGGTAATTACTTATCCTAGTATGACACCTTCTCGATTGGATTAGAGTGCTATAGAGAAGGAAAAAGAGGTTGGGCATGCTGTGGTGTCCCAATCGATTTGATATAGGGTATTGACTAATTTCACGAGGAGGAGATGAATGGCAGAATACGAAAGAGACGCCGAACAACCAAGTATAGAGCCATTGGTAAACGGCCCTAATTATGTTAAAAATCTTAAAACCTTTACTAACTCAAAGGGAGAAGCTCTGCCAACGCAACCTGAGATGTATCTTTGCCGATGTGGTGGCTCTTCGAATAAGCCATTTTGTGACAAGACGCATCTGAAGATTGGCTTCCAAAGTGATAAGAGCCCGGATAGAGTTCCTGATAAGCAGGATAACTACACTGGTAAAGGTATCACCATTCATGACAATAGAGGAGTCTGTGCCCATTCTGGATATTGTACGGACAATTCACCGGCTGTTTTTCACACGGGGCAGGAACCATGGATTGACCCTGATGCGGATGATACAGAAAGGACAGCTAAGACGGTAAGGATGTGTCCGTCAGGGGCGTTAAGTTACACCAAGGGTGGAGTACAGTATAAGGACCAAGACCGTGAACCAAGCATTACGGTATCCAAAGATGGACCACATCGCGTTGTTGGGCAAATAAAGTTGAATGACCCTATGGGTTCCAAGCCTGAATCAAAAGAGCACTATACACTCTGTAGGTGTGGAGGTTCGAAGAACAAGCCATTCTGCAGTGGAGCTCACTGGGATGTCCAATTTAAGGACGATAAGAATTAACGTAAGCTAATAATGCCTTAATCTGAGACTCATTCTAACCCAAATCGGGAAGGTTAGTACGGGTTAGCTCATTCTCGTTATTGTATCTATTCTGTCCTAACCTTACCTAACAATCTTTTTTATGATTCTGGCAAACAAGAGATTATATCTGTAGTATCGTTGGGTCTCGTGGGGTTCGTGGGGTAGGGTTAAGTGATACCAAGTGTGAAGAGGCTAATTACTTCATTAGAGTCGCAAACGTGCCCACAGAAGCAATGTAGTGGGCAGGAGAGGGCTTCAGATAGTTGTGTAGTAATTCCCTGTCGACGGGTTCATCCATACCCTTTTCAGGTTTGATAGTTGAAATGGGAGCTTCGTATTATTAGTGCCATTTTTTGCATTTCCCTAAGAGCGGTTCAGTATTAATCAGAGTTTTTCCCTGCGAGGAAGCTACCCCCCTATTTCTCATTAACCCAAAGCATATAGTTGTAGATAAGAGCCGCCCGTGGGGTTCGTAAGGAGGGATATGGTATTAGATTGACTTACTGGACCACCTCGTGTATTTACGCCCCCTCTTCTGACTCTTGTATTTCCGCACACTGTCAGGGTTAATGTCCAGCTCCCCTTCAGGAGTTGTATTGGCAGAGAGCCTGCCTAGTTTCACTAAGCGGGGGACAACACACGGACAAACACTCAGTTCTTTGGCTGCTTCTCCCACTTTCATCTTTGCACCCTCCATGAGCTTTGGGGGTTTGTGTTATTTGAGATGCCTTTCCGTGTAGACATCGTTAAGCTATACGGTTACCCGATTCTTCGCGATAACGTCGCTAGTTAAAGCAACATATCTAACCATTAACTTTGGTATCAATTGTATAATCCTACAGGCTGTCGTGAAATTATTTAGCCCCCAATTGTGGTGAACAGGTTCATCCATACCCTTTTGGAATTGATTGTTTCATTGAGAAGCTTCGTATTTGGGGGGTATTGGGTCAATTTACAATAGAGGAGGGCTATTGACAATACGTACTAGCGGGCATACTATATTAAATAAAGAAAAGCAAGGCTTGGCTGTGTATGTCACTTCAACAAGGATTACATAATCTAAGGAGGGGAATCTAACATGCAA
>Ga0075115_10001740_pt1 | contig 10491 bp, 7 predicted proteins | sample AntAceMetag02UKH_FD_69785 | JGI IMG/M metagenome (GOLD analysis project Ga0075115, IMG submission 69785) | Saline lake microbial communities from Ace Lake, Antarctica - Antarctic Ace Lake Metagenome 02UKH | ecosystem: Environmental > Aquatic > Non-marine Saline and Alkaline > Saline | place... | reverse complement strand
ACTCTTTCAGAATCTCTCTTAATTTTTGAGACAATTCTTTGATCTTAAAGGGTTTCTGAATAAAACCGGTGCAGCCTCGATTCATTATCTCGCTTGCCCCACCATCGATGGTGTATCCACTGGAAAGGAGGACCTTTATCTTTGGATTTATAGCTTTGATCCTGTCATAAACCTCGCCGCCGCTCATATCCGGCATGATCATATCCAAAACCACCATATCAATCTGTTCTTTGTGCGCTTCATATACCTCGATGGCCTCTTTTCCGCTTCCGGCGATCAAGGTTTTATAACCCAGCCGCTTTAACAACTCTTCGCCCACTTCAATAATCATATCCTCGTCGTCCACAAAAAGGACCGTCTCAGTCCCCCGTAATATCTCCCCAGCCGGCCGCTTCTCCTCAATGACGTCCTTCAGAGAAGCCGGCAGATAGATATTAAAAATAGTCCCATGATCTTTTTCACTGTAAACATTGATGAATCCACCATGATTTTTGATGATGCCATATGCCGACGCCAACCCCAGACCGGTGCCCCGGCCCATCTCTTTGGTGGTAAAGAAGGGATCAAATATCCTTTCCCGGGTTGCTTTATCCATTCCGATGCCCGTGTCCCTGACGGATATTTTCACATACTTACCGGGTTCAATAGCGAACGGTTTCACGTAGTCCCCGCCAAGAACCACGTTCTCTGTTTCCAGATAAAGATCGCCGCCCCCGGGCATGGCCTGCCAGGCATTCACATAAAGATTTAAAAGAACCTGAGAAATCTGGCCCCGGTCAATCTCCGCAGGCCAGAGGTTTTCCTCGTACGTGCCATTTATGGTGATCTCTTTCTTGGCCCGGCCGAACATTCTATTTTGTTTTTGGATAAGTTCATTCAAATCAGTTGGTTTGACTTCATATTTTCCACCCCTGGCAAACCCTAAAAGTTGCCGGGTCAGGGCAACGGCACTTTCAACATGCTTCTCTATCCCCCTTAGGTGTTCAAAATCCGGATGAGAAGAATCTTTGTTCATCAATGTTATCGAGGCATGGCCCTGGATACCCATGAGCAGATTATTGAAGTCATGGGCGATACCACCGGCCAGGGTTCCCATGGCCTCCATCTTCTGGGCCTGTTGGAGTTGGGCTTCCAGTTTTTTTTGTTCGGTAATATCGCGAATCGATTCAATGGCCCCCATGATTTCACCGGCGCTGTCATAAAGCAGAGAAGCCTTGTTCCACAAAAATCCGCCCGGTTTAACCAAGGGGTCGTAGGTTTCGGAAACCAGTGATTCCCCCGTCTTTTTCACGAACTGATACTTCGCCCCTATCTCTGTATTCCATTGACCTACCAGGTCGATCAACACCGGCCGTCTCTCCCCATAGAAGGGGATGGCATATTCATAGTCTCCTTTTCCCAGCATATCCCGGGCCTTTACGCCGGTCATATGCTCAATAGCCCGGTTCCAGGCGATCACCTTCCCTTCCAGGTCAATCACCATGGTGGCATCGGGAAGAAAATCAATAATCCGGGTTAAACGCTGCCGTTCAAGCGCTTGGTGTTGTCTTTTAAGGAGGTCCTCGGCTTGGATGGCTTCGGTGATATCGTTGAGGACAACCATGATGGAAGTGGTTCCCTTTTCTTTGATCCACAACAGCCTGAGTGATATATGCCTTCTGTTCATGATCAAAGGGGTATCCAGAGTCACCCGCTCTGAACCACCGTTTATTTTTAAAAGCAATTTTTCAATTCTCCGGCGATCACGCCCATGGATCAATTCTACGAACGTTTCGCCCAGTAACACCTCCTCCGAAATGCCCATGAAAGAAACAGCCGCAGGATTGGCAAAAATTATCCTGCCTTCAGGGGCGAGTTCTATGATACCGTCGGATATGTTACCCAAAATCGTTTCAAGATGTCCTTTGGCCCATATGAGCTCCGTGGTTATCTCCCGTTTATAAACCCCTTTAGACCCCATTATTATTTCGGGCGCATCCGTTGAAACAGTCCGATCCGATTGTTCAATGGCAGCGAGGACATGTTTTGCCATCTGATCAAATGGCCCCTTTACGATAAAAGCATCGGCGCCCAGTTCATTAATGTCTCTGGAATTTTCGGCGATTGTCGCCGAGAGAATAACTTTATACGCATCCTTTATTTCCGGCATCTCCTGAATAATCCGGCATAATTGCGCTCCATCAATGTTGGGCATCACCAGGTCGATGAACATAACATGGGGGCTGTATGTCCTCAGAATATCAAGTGCGCAGAGACCGTCTCCCGCGATCTTGACCTGATGACCGTGTTTTTCAAGCAGGTGAACCATATACTTCAAAACAACCGGATGATTATCCACCACCAGAATTTTTTTCTTCATTTCGGGCACCCTGATTAAGGTACTTTGATACGGTCTGGGGGTTGTATCAAAATGTTTATAAAGATTGCAATGTTTTTAGTCTTTGTAGAATGTAAACATTCAAAACCCTTTTCCCACAATTTGAAAAAAGCGCAGATTTAAAGGTTGACATGTCTTTTTGGAAAGCCTGTTGTCCGACAACAGACATCAGACATCGAATTATCGGGAAATCAATTTATGCTGAACCGTAAAACGGCCCAATTCAGTTCCCTGAAAAAGCCTTCCCTTTCCAAAGAGGTGGAAAACAAACTGAGAGAGGCCATCAATACCGGCGTCTACCAACCAAACGACAAGCTGCCGGCCGAACGGGAACTGGTGGATCAATTCCAGGTCAGCCGAAGTACGGTTCGAGACGCCCTCAGGAATCTTCGCAACCAAGGCATGATTAACGTCATAAGGGGCGTAAACGCAGGCGCTTACGTGCTGGAGCCAACCCCCCAACCCATCACCCGAAGCATTCAAAATCTAATCCAGATGAGGAAAGTCAATTTTGCCCATCTGATTGAACTCAGGCTCTATATCGAACCGGATGTGGCCAAAACGGCTGCCCAATTCCGGACATCTGATGATGTGGAAGTTTTGACCGATCTTTTGGATCGTGCTGATATGGCCATTAAAAAATCGAGGAAAGAGGCACGCCTCATCAACGTGGGGTTTCACTTTGAAGTTGCCAAAATCACCCGGAACGCCCTCATTATTTTCCTTTGTGAATCCATTACCCAGGTTCATTCGGCCATGATCATTGAAATGACCCGTACCAAGTTGGACAAACAAGGCATCTCGAAACTCATTTCCGAACACAGATTGATTCTGGATGCCGTCGCGGATGGAAACCCCGAAGAGGCCTTTCTAAGAACCAAGAAACACCTGGTAGAAACCTACGCCACCTATACAAAAATTTTTCCGGATATTGTTGATCGCCTTGCCGCGAAGCGGATCAGGCGTTTTGCTGAACGTTAAATGGCCTTTCACGGGCTTATTCAGAAAGGAAAGAGGACGGGATATGGAGAAAACTCCGGATAAGTTGCCCCAATGTGCCCTTTGCAGGGTCAAAAACAAGATCTGTTCCCAAGAAGACGGCCATGGGCCTGATACCTGCCCCACCCTTAACCTCGCGCCTTTGATCAAGGAATCGCTTTCGGAATATGAACGTCCTGCCATAAAAGAATTTGCACGTTACGCCACCATCCAGGAAGGCGAATGTTATGCCGACAGGGGCCTTCAGGATCCGTATGTCATCCATCCCGTAAAGACCAGGATCCAGGAAACCATCGAGTTTGCTCATAAGATGGGATTTAAAAGACTGGGCATCGCTTTCTGCGGCGGGCTCAGGGAAGAGGCTAAGATTCTTTCGGAAGTGCTGAAAGAGCAGGCATTTGAGGTGGCATCCGTCATCTGCATGGTGGGGAGAACACCCAAGGAATTCCTTGGCATTCATGAGGAGCAAAAAGTTCATGTGGGCAAATTTGAAGCCATGTGCAGCCCCATAACGCAGGCCGCAGTCCTGAACCGGGTAAAAACCGAGTTTAACATTGTGTTTGGATTATGCGTCGGGCATGACTCCCTTTTTATGCATTACGCCGACGCGTTGTGTACCGTATTGGTGGCAAAGGACCGGGTCACGGGCCATAACCCCCTGGCCGCCTTGAACCTGCATCAGTCTTATTACAGGCGGTTGAAAAAAGAGACATTCAAAAAGGGAGGTTCGATCCGGATAATAAGGGAAGAAGCGGCGGAATAAAAAAAGAGAGGAGGTAAAAAGCTGGATTGTCCAAGTCGTCCGTACAAATGGAAATCTTTCTAATGGCAACAACCCATGATGGGGACCGAAAATCAAAAGAAGTGGGAGGAATCAAGATGAACAAGCCGGAAGGATTCCCATGGCCATGCGGTTTTCCCAACTACAAATGGACCATCACCTTCCGGCTTTTTTCTTCTCCCGTTCTCCCTTTACCATGGCCGGCACCATCTGCAGTCTGGAACAGTTCTGCAAATGGCTCATGAAGAAACCCGAACTCTGCCATCGTCTCATGGATTTCGCCCTGGACCACATTTTCGCCGTTCTCGATTACTGGGTGGAAACCTTCGGCGCGGATCACATATTTGCCTGGATGAGTTCTCCCAGTGAGTCCAACCAGGTGGTTTTTCACCAAAGCACGTGCAGCAGTTTGCCCTCCCCTACCACATGGCGTATCACGAAAGGCTGAATGCTCTCGGGATCAAGCGCTTTGGTTTTCATATCTGCGGGGACCAGAACCTCAACCTGCCCTTTCTTGCGGAGGCATGCCCCTGGAAACATCCCAGCGTCCTCAGTTTCAGCCACGAAGTCGATCTAGACGTTGCCGCCAAATACTTTCCCGAAGACATTATCTTTGGAAATATTGAGCCCGCCATCATTCAGATGGGCACACCCCGAAAGATCTACGAACTCTCTAAAATCGCCATCCATAAGGGAAAGAAGGCCCCCGGAGGCTTTATTCTGGGGCCGGGTTGCGGACTTCCCGCTACCGCGCCACCGGTCAACGTACATGCCATGACCAAAGCTGTTCATGACTTCGGGTGGTATGGTTAAATTTCCGAAAAATGCCTCACATTGCAGCAAAACAACTCAGGGATTTTGCTCTTTCGGCGTTTTAACCGCCAAGATAAGAATAATCCCCGCCGCCAACACAAACGCCGCCACATACAAACCACCCGAAAAAGAGCCGGTGGTATCCTTTATCCATCCCGTAAAAAACGGAGCAACCCAGGAACTCAGGAAGCCGATCAGATTCGCCAGACCGAATGTGGTTCCCACAATTCCTTTAGGCGCCAGTTCGCCCAGAAGCGCATAGTATGGCGGCCAGACCCCGAAAGCAAAGAACCCGGAAGTCAAATACAAAACGGTGATTAAAGTACTGGATGCCCGGATCTCCACCGCATAGGCCATGGCGAACATCAAAAGCGCCCAAATAAGAGCACTGGCGGCCACAAACCACTTCCGCCCCACTCCCCTTCTCGAAAACGAATCGCTCAACGTCCCGATGATATACAGGCCGGGAAGACCCACCAGACCCAGTATCCCGGAAAGAACGGAACTTGCGGTGATCGTCGAAATGCCCATTTCCATGTATATGGAGGGCATCCAGGTGGCCAGGAGCCAGTAAGCGTAGAGCATGGTGAAACCTAAGGTATACATGAGCCACAGATCACGGCCCATGAACGCCTTTCGGTAAGCCGCGCGAGTCTCGGCCGCATCTTCTTTTGGAACGGGTTTGGGATCCTGCACATATTTAAAAACCAGGAAACTGGTGATGATGGAAGGAAACGCAAAGACCACAAAAACCCACCGCCAGTTGTGGGTGTAATCGGCAATCATTCCTGAGAAAAACACCGCCAGGAAAAACCCGAAGGCAAGGCCCATAAACGATACGGCCTGGCCCTGGCCCATTTTTTCCGTGGGGGTAAAAGCCACGATGGTCGGTTTCTCATTTCCGAAATAGGCGCCATGGGCAAAACCGGTCAAAAAACGAACTGCCACCAGCATGGCGAAACTCTGGACCAGGGCGGTGCCGAGAGAGAAAAAAAACCACAGCACGGTGCTGATAATAAGGATCTTTCGTCTGCCGAAACGATCCCCGAGGTAGCCGGACGGCACCTGCATGAGGGTGTAAGAGAGAAAAATGGCGCTGAAAAGAGATCCGGCGGTGGCATAAGAGATATGGAATTCTTCCATGATCATGCCCAGCACTGGGGAAATCCCCATGCGCACCACATAGAGCGCCACCCACCCAAAAGCCATGACAAACCAGATTGTGTGATATTTCCGCCAGGGCATCCGGAAACCTCCTTGTTCTAATTCTTTCGGTTATGGATTTTCAATTCAAAAGCAGGGAAACGAAACAGATAGGCTGACGCTCCCGCATGGACACGTTGGTCGATCAGTTGACCCCGCTTTTTTGCCTCATTCAAAAAAGCCTTTTCATAATCCGTCCCGCCAAGACTTTTGGCATGACCGAATACCAGCCACACGCGTCCCGTGAGCGAACTCAGGTCTTCGGTAATTTTGTTTAGCGTCTGAGGTGTGAGCGCCTGGCTCACCCTTACGGCATCGGGGTCGATATGGAATCGCTTCTGATAATATGAAAAGGTGTGATACGCATGGTTGTGTACCAAAAACGTGTCGTCGGATTCGTGATGATCTGCCAGATAGGCCACCACTTGTTTCATTTCTTCGATTCTGATCGGGTAAACAAGACATTTGGCCGCTTCCACCGTAGGCTTTGCCAGGTTCAAGGCGATGAATAAAATGGCAGCGTACCTGAGCCACGAAAACCGCCATTTGTGGCGCCATAGCCATTCCAGGAATACAGCAATGGGAATATAAAGATTGAGAACACCATACAACAGCAATCGTTCTCCGAAGGGGTATTTGTGAAAACCGGAAACCGCTAGATTCAGGATTAAAGGCAGGAGTATCAAAGCCAGTAATGGCCGGTTCCTTTTCCAAATAAGGATGCAACCCATCAGGAAAAACAGAGCAGAGCCCCTGGCGCCCAGTGTCCATAAGGGGTTCTTGAAAACCCGTATGAGCACATCCGAGAAGAATTCCAAATCCCCCGGCACAAATGGCGGAAAAGGCATAAAATATCTGTCCCAGAAATTTAAGAGATACAGATCCTGCGTTTGTGATTGCAAAAACCGGTACTGAAGCCAGAAACTGAATATCCAGGCAAGGGAGACAGCCGAAAATAAAACAAGCCCTCTCCAATGACGGCTGAGGGTGCAGCGGATCATCACCACAGAACCGATCCCGAATAGGATAAAAACAGCTGAAAATGAAAACCACGGAGCGATACTTCCCCATAAACCAAGCCACAGAAGTTTTTTTCGAGAACAAACCGCAGACCCGCTTCCCCAGGCCAGCAGCATAAGCCCGATGGCGATGGCAAGATCCAGGGAATACGGTTTCATATTGTTTGCATGGTAGATGGCTTCGGGGATTACAGCCAGTTGTGCCAGGCACAAAACCGCACAGAAAGGGCCCACAACCCGGAGGGTAAACAGAAAAGCCAGGGGCAAAACAGCCACCCCGGCCACAATAGGGATAAATCGCAGCGATAACTCGTTATCGCCCAGAAGCTGAATAGAGACCCATTCAACCAGGCAAAATCCGATGGGCGCTATCTGGCCCACATCCAGGGGGCCGAAAAGAGCTGATAACGGTTTTGCAACCAGGTTCCCGGCCAGTGCCGCTTCGTCATTCCAGAGGGATATCCCGGCCAGGTAATTCCGGGTGCGCACCGCTGTGCCCAGACAGAGGAAGAAACAACCCATAAGAAACTCAGCGCGCTTAAGACCGAACTTGCAGCAAGCCGTGTTCAACAATTGCAGAGAATAAGGGTGCACTGTTAGCATAGGATCTTTTTATAATGGGTGGATATTTCCGCGCCTGTTTTAAACAGCTCTCTCACGCGAACGAAAGAAATCTATACACCTTTTTCCCGGCGCATTCAATTCAAAGGATTCAATGGCGGCAGTCTGAATTCAAATACCGTTTCAAAAACCACCTCTGGAAACGAAAGAAGAGCTGTGAGAATATCCGCTTGTCTGCTTTTCGAATATTCCTTGTAATTTTAAATGCAAAATCTTAAAATAGCATTGTATTTATGAATCTCATCTAATCTCCTGCTCGTGGATACCGGACAATGGAACGTTTGATCGACAGACAACTTACCAAATGGAAAAAAAACAAGTGCAGAAAACCACTGATTCTTCGGGGCGCGAGACAGGTCGGCAAGACTTATTCCCTGCGGAAATTTGGCGAAAAGAATTTTGAAACTTTCGTCGTCATTGATCTGGAACGAAATCCGGACTGGCACCGTATTTTCCATGAGAATCTGGATGCAAAACGGATCGTTTCCGACCTGGAAATCCTTTCAAAACAAAAAATCGTTCCTGGAAAATGCCTGGTTTTCTTCGACGAAATTCAGGCCTGTCCCAGGGCATTAACCGCCCTTCGCTATTTCTTTGAAGAAATACCCGAACTGCATGTGGCTGCGGCCGGCTCATTAATCGAATTCGCCATAAAAGATATTTCCTTTCCGGTTGGGCGAATTCAATTTCTGCACCTTTCTCCACTCTGTTTTGCGGAGTATCTTCGAGCAATTGGGAATGATCGCGCAGCTGAAGTGATCCTGTCTCCCCCCGGAAAAACATCGGAGGCGATTCACCAACTCCTTATGGAGGAACTCAGGCGATACTTTTTCATAGGGGGAATGCCTGAAAGCGTCAAGGCCTATGCCGAAACCGGTTCCATGAGGGAATCCTTTGAAATACAAGCGGAAATCTGTGAAACCTATCGCATGGATTTCGCCAAATACAGCCCGCAAGTGGACAAACGATGCCTGAATGCCGTATTGACATCGATCTCTCAGAATGTGGGAGGGCAAATCAAATACGCAAGGCTTTCCCGCGATTTCTCAAGTCCGACGGTCAAAAAGGCGTTTCATCTCCTTTGCCGGGCCAATGTTATTCGGAAGATCGCTTCAGCAAATCCATCCGGACTTCCATTGGGGTTAACATCCAGTGAAAAGGTTTTCAAGGCCGTTATGGTTGATATGGGACTCATGCGGTATCTTTCGGGCATGCCCACGGAGGTTGAATACGGGAAGACTGACCTCCTCGGCATCTACCAGGGCGCAACGGCAGAGCAATTTGTGGGGCAAGAGATGCTGTCCAACCGGGGTGAGGATCTTCACTATTGGTCAAGATCGGCAAAAAGCAGCACGGCGGAAGTGGATTACCTAGCAGTGATTGACGGTCGGATAACGCCTATCGAGGTAAAAAGCGGGGTTTCCGGAAAATTGAAAAGCCTCCATCTTTTTTTGAAGACCTACAAAAATTCCCCATGGGGCTTGGTGTTTTCTTCAAGGCCTTATGAAGAACTCCCTGAAGAGCGCATCCGATTTATTCCTCTCTATTTTGCCTTTTCGGCGTGTAGAGGTTCTGAAAATTTCTGAAGCAGAGGGTAGAAAAACCATGAAAAAGGAAGAGATCGCAAAAAGTTCGGTGGAAAAGATTGACCTGCGCTCCATGGATATCAGCGCTGAAAACCGGGCAAGAATGAAAGCCCTTTTTCCGTCTGTTTTCACTGAAACCCAAAACGAAAAGGGCGAACCCATGGAGGTCATTGATTTTGAAAAGCTCAAGGCCGAACTGGGGACCTTCAGCGATCTTTTCGAGACGCGCCGGGAGCGCTACGGCATGGACTGGCCCGGCAAAAAGGCCTGCATGAAGCTCCTCCAAGAGCCCTCGGTCGCCACCCTCAAGCCGTGCCGGGAGGAATCCGTGGGATTCGACCATACGGAAAATCTCTTTATCGAAGGCGACAACCTGGAAGTGCTCAAACTCCTTCAGAAATCCTACTACGGCAGGGTCAAGATGATCTATATCGACCCGCCCTATAACACGGGAAAGGAATTCATCTATCCGGACAACTATTCGGAAACCCTGGATACCTATCTGGCCTATGCCGGGCTGGCGGACGACCAGGGCAGGAAGTTTTCCACCAACACCCCCAATGAAGGCCGATTTCATACCAAGTGGCTCAATATGATGTACCCGAGACTCTATCTGGCTCGGAATCTGCTGCGAGAGGATGGAGTAATATTTATCTCCATTGATGATGGGGAAGTGAGTAATCTGAGGAAGTTGTGTGATGAGATCTTTGGCGAGGAAAATTTCATCGCCTCTGTAATTTGGCAGAGAGTTTACAGTCCAAAAAATAGCGCAAAGTATTTTTCTTACGATCATGATTATGTCCTTATTTATGCAGCTAATGCTGACATCTGGCGTCCCACTTTGTTACCCAGAACGGCGGAGGCGAATGCAAGATACAACAACCCAGACGATGATCCCAGGGGTCCGTGGAAATCCGGTGATTTGACAGCCAGAAACTATTATGGTGAAGGGATATATGAGATTGCAGGGCCTACTGGAAAAGTGTTTAGGCCGGGTAAAGGCAGGTACTGGCTTCAGTCGCATCAGAATTTTTTAGGAATGGATTTAGATAAAAGGATTTGGTGGGGTCCTAATGGAGACAGCATGCCCTC
>Ga0075115_10001738_pt1 | contig 10493 bp, 5 predicted proteins | sample AntAceMetag02UKH_FD_69785 | JGI IMG/M metagenome (GOLD analysis project Ga0075115, IMG submission 69785) | Saline lake microbial communities from Ace Lake, Antarctica - Antarctic Ace Lake Metagenome 02UKH | ecosystem: Environmental > Aquatic > Non-marine Saline and Alkaline > Saline | place... | reverse complement strand
AATTCCTTTTATGGGCTGTGAGAGTAATCCCGGTAATTATAACTTACGGCAGCGGATTGCCAAGGTTTATAGAAAAATGTTTGCGGAACAACCTTCCAGCCTGGGTAATCAACTTAGAGAAGATGAAAAAGCTCCAGCCTGGTTGCGGGGAAAGAGCTATCTAGACGTAACAGATGATTACGTAAGCACAACTGATATTACAGTATCTGTAGACAGCATTGCAACTCCCCCACAGCGCTTTTTGTATCTGGCAGTTTTTAATAATGGAAACTGGGAAGCAATTGCCTGGAGTAAACTTGAAGACGGGGAAGCAGAATTTAAAAACATGGGAATGGACCTGGTCTATTTGCCAGCATATTTTATTGATGATAAGCTGCTACCTGCAGGAGAAACATTTCTGCTAAATAATGAGGGTGAAAGGGAAGAATTGCGAGTGGCAGAAAGCTTTCAGAATATGGAAGTGCGATCTACTACCCGCATGAAGATAAGTAATTTAACAGGTGAAAACGATATTACTAACTTGAAGCCCGGTAAAGAATATGAGCTTTATTACTGGCATAAGGGTTGGAAGAATGCAGCAAAAGATACTTTTAATAAGAATGAGCTGCATTTCGAGCAAATACCAGAGAATGGATTGTATTGGCTGCGGGAAAAGGACTCTGAGAAAGAAGAGAGAATATTTATTTATCGCAATCAGCAGCAAATCTGGTATTAGGGGTATTGATGAATGATATAGGCAGATATTATAAACGGTTTAAGTTTGGTGAGGACAATTTTCATAGACTAATGAAGCAGAGGATCAGGACTATATTATTAGTATCCTCATTTTATGATGCTTTTATTTTTGAGCAGGATGGCAGACTAAGTGAACAGGTTTTTGGTGAATATCGACAATTGAATCTAAGCACAGCACCCCGAATAATTTCTGTTCCTACAGGTGAAGATGCACTTAGTATTCTTGACAGTTATAATTTTGACCTTGTTATTACGATGATGCGAATTGGTACTTTAAGTCCCTGGGATTTTGCTGAACGGATCAAGGCATTAAAACCAAATATGCCGGTGTTACTGCTTCTGAATGTTAAAAATGACCTGATGCTGATTGATAAAAACTCTACCGAGATGGAGCATATTGATGATGTGTTTTCCTGGAATGGAGATTCGACCTTACTGCTGGCAATGGTAAAAGAGATTGAGGATAAATGGAATGTTGCTAATGACACTCAGAATGGTTTGGTTAGAGTGATCATACTTGTGGAAGATTCGATCGAATACTATTCTAAGTTCTTACCAGTTCTCTATCAGGAAGTAATGAAGCAGACTCAGCGACTTATCAATACCGAGCTTGATGATGTAAATAAAAGACTGCAAATGAGAGCTCGTCCAAAAGTGCTATTATGTCATGATTATGAGAGTGCTGTGGAATATTTTGATAAGTATGAGGAATTCGTTATTGGAGTGATATCTGATGTGAAATTTCCTCAAAATAATGAATTAAATCTGGAAGCTGGTTTTAATCTTATCGAGTACATCAAATCTCACAATAGCACACTTCCAGCATTATTGAATTCATCTGAAACTGTAAATCGCGACCAGGCGGCGAAATTGGGCATTAGTTTTCTGAATAAAAGCTCAAAAAGTTATCTTGAAAAGATTCGTCACTTTATCAAAGGGAGCCTGGGATTTGGAGATTTTATATTTAGAGATAAAGCAGGAAACTATTTTGGCAAGGCAGATGATACGGCACGTTTTGAAGAGTTGCTGCGAAATATTCCTGTTGAATCACTCCTTTATCACAGTCGGCACAATCATTTTTCCGGCTGGTTGGCAGCACATGGTGAATTTCTGGTTGCCAAACGTATCCGTCATGTATCTGTGGAAGATTTTGATTCAACAGAAGCAATTCGTGAATTTTTGATCAATGCTTTTCATGAAGTGAAAGAATTACGTTTACGCGGGAAAATGGTACGCTTTGATCCCCAATATCTTGATATGGATGATGTTGTAATACGTCTTTCAGAAGGCTCAATGGGTGGCAAGGGAAGAGGATTAGCTTTCCTGAATGCTTTATTGGTCTCTATGGACTGGGAAAAACAGTATAAAGAACTTTTTGTTCGCATTCCCCGGACTTTTATCATCGGAACAAATGAGTTTGATGAATTCTGCGCAAAACACAATCTGGAAGAATTTCTGGAAATTGCTAATGATCAGAATATTAAAAGCTTCTTTCTGGAGAATTCTCTTTCTGAGGAATTAAAACATAATCTTCGAGAACTATTAGCTCATATAAATTATCCCCTGGCAGTTAGATCATCAGGTCTGCTGGAGGATTCTCAAAGTCAACCTTTTGCTGGAGTATATGAGACATATATGCTGCCAAATAATCATCCGGATATTGAAGTAAGGTTGTATCAACTTTGTACTGCAATAAAACTGATATTTGCCTCAGTATTTAAACAAGATGCCATTAATTATATCGAAGGATTTAATTTTAAAGTGGAAGAAGAAAAAATGGCTGTTGTTATTCAACAGATCGCTGGTTCAAAACAGGGTGATTTCTTTTATCCACATGTTTCAGGAGTTGCTCAATCATATAATTATTACCCTGTATTTCAGATGCAACATGAAGATGGTATTGCCAGTATTGTAGTTGGTATGGGTAAAGCAGTGGTAGATGGGCTTAAAACTTATAAATTTTCACCTTCCTGGCCTCGTATGAACATCTTAAAATCAGATGATCAGATCAGTGAGGCTCAACATGATTTTTATGCTGTTGAGCTTACTAATGACAATTTTGACCTTACTGAAGGTGAGATGAGCACATATAAACAAGTTATGATAGTTGATGCCGGGGACTATGACTGCCTGAAATATGTTACAGCATACTGGGATGCTTATAATCAGAAACTTGTAGATGGTAAATACGAGAAAGGATCACGAATTATATCTTTTGCCAATATACTGAAATATAATGATTTCCCCTTTGCTGATTCACTTAAGAAAATTCTGGAAATTGGTACTGCAGCCCTGGGTGTTCCAGTGGAAATTGAATTTGCACTCGATCTGGAACCTTTATGTCAAAATAAAAAAGCAGTGCTTTACATTCTGCAGATTAGACCAATGAATGTAAATCAAGACGTAATTACCTTAAAAAAGGATGATCTTCAGCTTGAACAAGCCTGGTTGTTTAGTGATAAAGCGATGGGCAATGGTAGATATGAGATGCAGGACATAGTAGTAGTTGATCCTGAGATGTTTGATATTACTAAAACCTTGGATATAGTTAATGAGATTGAGCAAGTAAATACTGAATTACGAACCGAAAATAAAAGCTACATCCTGATAGGACCAGGTCGTTGGGGAAGCAGTGACCGTTTCCTGGGAATTCCTGTAAAATGGAATCAAATAAATGGTGCCAAAATTATTGTGGAAACTACTTTAGAGAATTTCAGAATAGCTTTTTCACAAGGTACTCATTTTTTCCATAATCTGATTGCTCAAAACACTGGATATGTTTATCTGGATAAAGATGGACATCTTGACTGGGATTGGATTCTATCTCAAACTATTATTAATCGATACAAATACATAGTACACATTAGGACTAAAGTTCCTTTTCGAGCAGAATTGAGTGGAGTTAATGGACTGGCAATAATTTACAAACAATAATTAGTTTCCTTCTGTTAACTATTTAATTCCGACAATATTTCATTTGACAAGAATACTTTGATATAAAATGAGAGTATAAGAAATATTGAGAAAAGAGATAGTGTGAAAATATCGTAAATTAAATGTAAATTAGAAAGCAAAAATGACTTAGGAGAAAAAAGATGAAGAAACTTTTAGTTTTGTTTATTATTTTGATACTTAGTGTATCAGCCTTTGCAGTCTGGGAAGTTGGTGGCGTTATAGAAGACGACTACAGCTGGACAGATAATAGTGGTGAAGATCACTCGATCCATGAGCTTACCGAAGCCGGAAAAGCCGTGGTAATTTTCTGGGGAGGTTATGGTTGAGGTGGTTGTGAAGCGGCGGCGCCGCAATTAGCTACCTGGTGGACGAACCAGAATGAAGATGAAGTTTATGTGATATGTGAAACTAACTGGAGTAATGGATTACCCTACTCAGTAGATATTGATCCTTACTACTGGGATTTTGGAAATGGTTACATTCCATTTTTTGCAGTTGTAGGAGCATATAATGTATTATATTATGGGGATAATGCAGTTACTGGCGCAATGGGCATGGTACCTGATGCAGTTGATTCATTTAATAATCTTGGTTTAACAGGACCTGTTGAAGATCAGGTAATATTCTTTAATGAAGTTCTCTCAATTGATATTTCTGAAGTTTTCTCAAGTCCTAATGGCGATGTAACTGTAACAGTGGATGATAACACAAATCCATCAGTTGCAGGTGCTGAGATCACAGGAACTACTTTGACAATTACTGCTATGACAACTATGGGACAAACTATGATCACTTTGATGGGAGATGATGGTGTGATGACTGCTACTGATGATTTTTACGTAACAGTTCTTGATCCTAATCCCAATACAGAGACTCTGGAATTTACTTTAGAAGATACTCCTGAACAGCTGGATTGGCCAAATAATGTTAACCAATATGAAAATACATATACAGATTTAGGTTGGACATCAGTTACAGTCGAAGAAGATGCTGCTATTATCAGTATGCATATTACTGGTGACCTTTTCAGTGATAATTATGCTACTGAAGGTTCATTCTGGATGACTTCACCCACAGGAACCACTATAATGATCGCAGATGGTTTTTCAAGTGGAACTAATGCTGTTGATTTTGAAATAGGTGATTTTGTCACTCAGCCAAGCTGTGGTGAATGGATTATTTATTTTGAAGACAGTTATGGTGATGGTGGACATGCTCTTTATGATGGCACCTTCGTGATAGAAATAGCAGGAGCTGGTGCTCCAGTTGTTGCACCCACAAACCTGGAAGCTGCAGTTACTGATGACGATGTTCATCTTACCTGGGAATATGAAGCTGGCGGTGGAGAAGCCGTAATACTGGCTTGGGATAATGGAATTAATGATGATGCTATTGGGTTGACCAATGGTGGAGATTTCGCTGTTGCCAGTCGCTGGACTCCAACTGAACTGGTTAATTATCATAATATGCCCATTAATATGATCAGTCTTTTCCCAAATGAAGCTGGCTCAGTTATCACACTTAAAATATGGACTGGTGCTGATGCTGTTAATGAAGTATATTCACAAGACCTGAGTGATCTTGTAATTGCTGAATGGAACGAAATAGTTCTTGATACTCCTTATGTGATAGATGCTGCAGATGAACTCTGGTTCGGATATGCATTAGTTGGGCAACCTGCCAGCACATATCCTGCTGGTTGCGATGCTGGTCCAGCTGTTGCCGGATTTGGCGATATGATCACTATGGATGGAGTTGCCTGGGATCCACTGAGTGGCTATGGTCTTGATTATAACTGGAATCTGCAGGCTACTGCGGGTGGACGCGTTATGCAGCGTCATAGCATGCCTCAGGAAATTGAAGTTGCTAAACTTCATAATGATCTTTTCAGTCAGGCAAACCTGCATAATTCAAGTCTGAGAGACAGACTCCTGCTTGGATTCAAAGTATATCGCGATGAAGCAGAAATTGATTATATAGAAGATATGGATGCTCGTGAATATGATGATATGGATCTTGCTGATGGCACTTATGAATATTATGTTACTGCAGTATATGATACCACAGAATCAAATGCTTCTAATACCGTAGAAGTTGTTATCAACATGAATCCGACCTTAGATCCTCCAGCAGGTGTGAGTGTTGACGAAAATGGTCTGATCACCTGGATGGAACCCGGAACTGGATTAGGAAGTATATTGCTGGTAGATGATGATGGCAGTATAGATCTTGATTTCACTGATACAGTACCATATTATGAAACAATTCTTGATGCCAGTGGAATGGATTATGAAATTTATGAAATCACTACTGCAGGAAATGATGGACCAGATGCTGACTATATGGCAGATTATGATCTGGTTATCTGGGATTGTGGAGAACAGTGGGCAAGTGCTCGTACCCTTTCACAGACAGATGAAAGTGAATTAGGTGAATATCTTGATAATGGCGGATACCTGGTGCTTTGTGCTCATGATTATCTTTGGGATCGCTATCCAAGCGCTGGTTCATTCAGTGCCGGACAATTCCCTTATGATTATCTTGGTGTAGACTCTGCTATTCAGGATGCTTTCACAGTTGGTGTTTCTCAGGGTGGACCCGAAATGGTTGATATCGTTGGGCAAGGAGCTACTGCAGGATTGACAGTTGGATTACAGGATATTTTCTCAGCAATGCGTGATGGAGTTTATCTTGATTTCCTTACACCTAATGCAAATGGATCAGCTTACTCAACATATAATGATAATAATGTTGGTGTTCAAACTACCAATACTATCTTCACTACAGCCGGCTGGGCTGGATTGATTGATGGAGATAATACTGTATTGGAATATGCTCTGGCATCATTCAGCTATTTACGTCCATTAGAAAACTATAATGTTTATCTTGATGGAGAAATGGTTGGTGATACTACTGATCTTATGTATCAGTTAAATGACCTCGTGGACGGAGAAACTTATACAGCAGGTGTTAGCGCTAATTATACTGAAGGTGAATCAGGAATCGTAGAAGTAGAGTTCACTTATAATCCAAGTGCTAATGATGGCGAGATCACTGGAGTTAATTCTCTCATTGGTAATTATCCAAATCCATTCAATCCTGAATGTAAAATTGCTTTTGCTTTAGCTGAAGATGCTGAAGTTACGTTATCAATCTATAATGTTCGTGGTCAGAGAATTCGTACTCTGGTTAATGAAACTATGACTTCTGGAACTCACGATGTGATCTGGGATGGAACTGATGATAGAGGTGCAAGTGTTGCTTCTGGAGTTTATTATTATAAGATGGACTCAGGAAAATTCACTTCTTCTAAGAAAATGGTATTGATGAAATAATATTTGTCAATAATATAGAAGCCCCTGGATTTCCAGGGGCTTTTTTTGACTGTTCAATTCCCACCAGCCAAGATCTTGCGAATGGTCGATAGACCTCCGCAATGGTCGAACAGAAAATAGAAGTTTATAAATCTCAATAAATAAACAAGGTAGCAATGATATTTTCCTGGTCATTTCGGTCAACCATTGCGAAGGTCTATCGACCATACGCAAGGTCTTAGAAAGGTCAATTTCAATATCTATCCTCTTCAATCAGAAGATGTTCACTTTTATGCTGCAAAAATTATAACCTGCAAGGATATCAATAAGTTAGGTTGAAGAATCTCGGCTTTTTTTATTTCTTACGCAAAAAATATTTCTTGAGAATTGTTACATAATCATTGCTGTCTTCATCAAGTAGATCAAGCTGCTTTCTCACCTTATTGATCTTATCAGGATTCTGATCTCTGATAGCTATTGATGAATTGTGATAACCACTAAAGGAAATATAAGAGAACTCAACCTCTATATCTGATATTATGTGCAGGTGAATTTCTCGTTCAACATCAATTAGCTTAATTTGATTATCTGGCAATATCAATTCATCCAGAAATTGCGACCAACTGTATTCATCTCTCGAAAGCCAATGATTTTTATCCGTTAGTGATCTTAATATCAGATAAATATCACTTACTTTTGCAGGGAATGAAATTTCAAATTTCTGATGCCATTGATGATATCCACTCCTGCGATCTTTTCTTACTGGTAAAATTACACTTAGCTTATTATTACTATAGATTATCTGATCTGTTGAATATTCAGAAACTAAGAGCTTGATCCTCTCCTGACTCACAGAGCCTGATCCATGCTCTTCAATCTCCTTTATTTGTACCCTCAGATCATCTTTTATTATTCGATATTCCCATTTAAGTTTATGCATATTTCCACCATTATTTTATCTTGTTTAATCATAGTTTATCAAGTTTTGAAGTCAAGAATAATCTCATTTAGCCTGCGAAATTTCTATAATGAAACCATTTTATAAAAAAAACCTTTACAAAAATTTAAATTGTGAATGATATTGTTAATGAGAAGAAGTTTTAAAAAAAGAATCTATATAAGAGGTGCTTATGAAAAAAAGGTGGATGTTATTTTTAATTTTAATTAGTTCTTTTTTCTTATTTGGTCAAGATCAATCTGCTATGAATTACCGTGGTGAAATGAATATCTGGGGAACGACAGCAATGAGCTATGACAGTGACCTTGATATTTGGTCTGTAATAATCCAATCTGATGGCGATGATGATCCTTCAGAATACAAGTTTGATGACGAAGTGGATTGGGGTGAATATACATGGGGTTCAGGTACTACTCTTTTAGCGAATTCAAAAACGACTGCCTATCATAATGGTGGTAATGGACTATACAATGAAGTAAACAACAATTATTATATTTTTACAATTTATGATGTAACTGATGGAACTAATACGCAAACAGCACTTATGGAATTAAGTGCATCTCCAAATACAATCTCATCAATCACTGAGCCCTCTACAGTATATCAAGATCTAACACAAACAATTACAATTACACTTTCAGGTTCAAAATTAACAGAAGAAAAGGTTTATCTATGCTATACAACAGATGATTGGGTATCGAGAACAAATACGGAAGCGACAACAGGAAGTGGCTCGAACTGGAGTGTAACTATCCCGAAGCAAAATATTGGCACAAATGTGAGATATTACGCGATGACAACTACTGTAGATGAAGCTTCATGGGATGGAGAAGAAGAATTATTTACTATAGATCATAAATATTACCAGGCAAGTCCATATAGCTACACTGTTTCAGATCATAGTAACCAAACATATCACACCATTGAAATTGAGGGTCAAAACGATTTTAGTACAGCTAATGAAAGGACAGATGCCAGTGGTTCAGGAAATTACTGGTGGTACACATGGGATGAAACCAACTTTTATTTTGCTTTACAGCAGGGAGCATTAGATGAAGATTTATCATCTAAATGGGTAATTTTATACATAGATACTGATCCACAAATTAATCCAACTTCCGGTACGGGATCAACAACTGGATTGGCATATACATCTCAACAGGCTGACCTACCATTCTCAGCAAACTTTCAATTTCAGTGGAATACTGATGGATCAACATTATTGCTAAAAGAATATACGACATCATGGAATGATGTTACTCCTCATAACATGAATGTATATCTAAATTCTACCAGTGAATTTTTTGAAGTAAAAATTCCATTAGCATCTCTTGATTCTCCAAGTTTGCTTTATGTTTGCGGAAACATGTTGAATGAGCTGGATGGTGAATCAATGTGGGCATTTTCTCCTGATGATGTTTCCAGTGATGATACGGATGGTAATGATAAAGATCTTGATTCATATTGGGCTTTTGAACTTAATTCTGAAGAGACACCTAATGATCCTGGCAATGAAGATCATGCACTCCCAGTTACCTTAAGCAGTTTTAGTGCTGTTTTTGATGGTGAGGTTCCTATGCTCCAATGGGTAACTGCATCTGAGACAAATAATGCGGGTTGGAATGTTTACCGAGGAGAAATCAATGATGCTGCAATGAGTATGCAGGTTAATGCCGAATTGGTCGAAGGACAGGGGACAGTGACTTCCACTACTGATTACCAGTTTATTGATCTTTTCAGTACTGATTATGATCAAACTTATTATTATTGGCTTGAAAGTATTGATTACAATTCTCATTCAGAAGAATTCGGTCCGATAGCTCTTTATATTCCACTACCATATGATGAGAATAATAATTCACCTGTTGCACCTGTGATTTATGGGCTGCATCAGAATTATCCCAATCCCTTTAATCCCTCAACCGAGATAAGTTTCACGCTGGATTATAGCAGCACAGTATCTCTTAATATTTATAATCTTAAGGGTCATAAAGTAAGGACGCTGCTAATTGATGAACCAGTCACAAAATCACAGCAGTATTATCATGTTTGGGATGGTAAAGACGAGATGGGCATTCCGTGCGGTTCAGGAATTTATTTCTACCAGCTTAATACAACCAGAGAATCATTTAATCGAAAAATGATCCTGGTGAAATAAATAATATTGAGTTAAGATGAGAATGCAGATTGACTTAAGATTTGGCAGCAATGGTCGCTCTTAAGTCAATCTTATGAGTACATCATCTTAACTCAATAGCTTAGCTGGATAATTTATGACAGGTAAGTCAAAAATTTATACATTTCTAACTTCAACTGATATTGATAAGATACTAAAGCTATGGCAAACTGCAGGACTATCATACCGACCAAAGGGCAGAGATACAAAAGCAAATATCTTAAAACAAATGCAGAAAGAAAGTACTCAATTCATGGGAATTATCCAGAATGATGAGCTTATTGCAGTGGCAATTGCAAGTCACAATGGCAGGAAAGGCTGGGTTAATCGGCTTGCAGTACATTCAGATCATAGA
>Ga0075115_10001737_pt1 | contig 10493 bp, 10 predicted proteins | sample AntAceMetag02UKH_FD_69785 | JGI IMG/M metagenome (GOLD analysis project Ga0075115, IMG submission 69785) | Saline lake microbial communities from Ace Lake, Antarctica - Antarctic Ace Lake Metagenome 02UKH | ecosystem: Environmental > Aquatic > Non-marine Saline and Alkaline > Saline | place... | reverse complement strand
GGGCTAACCGCCGAAGGTATCGAGGCAGCAGTCCGCTCGGTGATAGCGCGAAAAAAGTAAAGTATACCGGGAGTAGTTCGGCACAGCCCATTTCCCAACCGCCCACTTTTCTTAAGCCACACTGAACCAGCAACGGGTAGTCATGCGCAATCAACCTCAAGCTACAGAAAATCTTGACCGAATCATTAATGACATGGTATGTTAACCACAGTAACTTAAAAACTGAATAGATACCCAAGAGCTATCGAGAGATGCGGTTAGGGAATTGGCCCGATGACCCGCACGGCAACCTTTGAGTCTTTCTTAAAGGTGCCAAAGCCAACCCAAAAGGGAATCGATAGGTCACACTGCGAGTGTGAAAAAGGAAGGCGATAAGCCTCCGTTCAGGAGGTTTTTTGTTACCTGGATTATAGCCGTTTTCTTGATAGCTTAAAGCTGAAAAGGAGGCGGCTTTTATTATTCATGGATTGTCATGAGCTCTTAACAATAAAAAAGGAGTAAGGAAATGGAATACTTGCAGAGTTCGGAATCAGTTTCTGAGGGGCATCCTGACAAGGTTGCTGATCAAATATCAGATGCATTGCTAGATGCATATATCGGTAAAGATCCTAATTCTAGAGTTGCTCTAGAAACAATGTTAGCAAAGAATCTGGTAGTAATTGCAGGGGAGGTCAGTAGTGAAGCAAACGTCGACATTAAGACAATAGTAAGAGAGACATTAAGAGATATAGGCTACACAGACGAAAGATTGGGAATGGACTGTTTTTCTTGCGAAATAATTACGTCAATATCCGAACAGTCATTGAATATAGCAAAGGCTGTCGGGAAAACAGATGGTAGAATCGGGGCAGGGGATCAGGGTTCAATGTATGGATACGCTACTAACGAAACTCCTGAACTAATGCCGCTTCCTATTAACTTGGCACATAAACTTGTGAAGAGAGTGGACGATTTAAGGAAGAACGGGACTATTCCATGGCTTGGGCCAGATGCAAAATCACAGGTAATTGTGGCTTATCGTGATGGCGTGCCTTACAAGATCGAAAGCGTCGTTCTATCAGCACAACACCAACCTGATATCACCGATAAAGAAATACACTATGATTTGCTAGAAAAGGTTATAACACCAGTCATTCCAGCACAGTTTGGCTCCGACGATTTCTTCGCTAATACATGCCTTATCAACCCCTCAGGACGATTTGAAACAGGTGGGCCCAAAGGTGACGTAGGACTTACAGGTCGAAAAATCATCGTTGATACCTATGGAGGCAGTTGCCCACATGGTGGGGGTGCTTTTTCAGGTAAGGATCCTACTAAGGTGGATCGTTCTGCGGCTTATATGGCACGCTATATTGCTAAAAACATTGTTGCTGCTGAATTAGCGGATAGATGCACAGTCCAACTTTCATACGCCATAGGGCGGCTTAAACCATTGGCCGTTAGTATAGATTTTCATGGATCGGGTATCGAATCAGAATCTAGGATCCGTAAATGCATAGAGGAATTATTCGAATTGGATCCCCTGGGAATTATTAATACTCTCAAGTTGCGCAGACCCATATATAAAAAGTCTGCTGTATATGGTCATTTCGGTAGAGAATTGCCAGATTTTACCTGGGAAAATACTGATAGGGTTGACGATATCTTGGACTGCGTATTTGGAGTGTGTAAAGATGAGCAATATTAGTAGTTATTCAAATTGAGCATTACTGCTGTTGATCGAAGCAAAACCGTCATTCGGAATCGATCATTGTACTGATACTTGGAGTCATACTCACTTATATTCAAAACTATATTTGTGTCCTGGAATAAAAGGTTTACAGATCGACTTGTCGAAAAAAGGCGTGTATCGAGTTTCCCTTATTGGTCGTGACGGCGAACGAATCAAGGTCTTCTACGCTGGTAGAGATAGGAAGTGGGCTGCAAGTCTGGCATGGTCATGTGCCTGCGAGATATTTCTAGGAGCACCTTTTTCGAGATTCCTCTGGAATGGTCTGAGTCAACAGCGACGGGATGATATAGTAAGAGCTGATGAAGAATGTCGGCGGAATATCGCAAGTATCCTAAAGGTAAAATTGGATGACATACCTGGAGGTATTAGAGGTATTAAAAGTAAAATGGCAAGTTCAAACTGGGACAGGTATATGTATGGAGTTAAATATGGGTATGGTTATATAAGGGGTCGTCCAAGAGGTCAGTCCCATTGAGCAGAAACACAACATGTGGCGTAAGTATTACAAATGGAGCAGATATGACCGATAGAGCCCAGAGGTGGAGCAGGAGGCTAGACGGACTCAATACTACTAGTCCTCCTGAGCCACTAATTCTCAATGAAACTATGATCAGCCAGTGGCTTAGAGACCATAGAACCAATTATACTAGTGCAACCAAAACAGTGAAGGCTTGTCTAGAGAACTTCAGACTGCACGGGAGACACAAAAAGTTGGTTTGGGATATTTACTCTAGGACTGATTTTAGCTATCAAAAATAGAAGTGGGGTTGAAATGAAAAGATATTTAACACCAATCCTGTTAGTCGTTTCAATTGTAACTGGTGTATTTAGTTTGAGTTGCACCAGTTCACCTAGCGCTTATCAAATAGCCTTTGATGACTTAGTTGAATGTGAGGCTAGACTGGGTGAAATGAATAAATCGGGCGAGTTCTACACACTGCGAGAATTCGGATATGACATAGCAAGACTTGCTGAGCCTATTCCTGATGATATGCTCACCGCAGAGTATGGCTTCTCTGAACTGGTAATATTCTACAAGTGGGCTGAAGTGTACTGGGAAGAATATAACAGACTGCCACTGGATATGGAGTCTACTATCGCTATTGTTGATGAAGAGCTATACGGGTCAGATGGTTACTGGGCGGGAGGGGTTCTTTGGTCTCAATATGATGAGCTACCGAGCACACCTACTAGTGTGAGAACAGAATACAGACTAAACGATCCTATACTAGATGCTCTTCTTCTATTTTGGGGCAAATCCACAGAGTCAGTATTCTACAGAGGATCTGAGGAATGGGAAGAGGCAAGCAACCTTCTCTTGGATTGGTTCAACGATTACAAGATTTACCAAAGTATGCACCCTGCATTTGCTGATTGGTCAGTATCCCAGAAATAGAGACTTGTCTGAAGTCTGAAAGCGAGGTTTAGGTCAAAAATGAGAGTAGCAGCAGGAATTCTCACGATAATTGGTGGATTGATAGGTGGTATTTTCTTCACGACAATTCTCAGTGAGCTAGGTATTCATGGAATGGTAGTCTACATACCGATGCTTCTAGCTTGGATAGGTGGTATCATGGCACTGAGGAAGATACACTACCAATGGGCCCTAGCTGGGGCTATCTGTGTCCTGTTCATGACAATTTGGCTTGCTATTGTCGTTGTCCCTCACTTTTTAATATATTCCCTGCTAGGGCTACTGCCAATCATATTATTGGCAAAGAGGAAAAGTGACTTCTTACCCCATGAAGCAGCAATTCAGGATGATGAGCACCACGACTGTTTAGCTTACTATCAAGAAGAGAAGAAACTACAACTAGTATTGGAGAGGGTAGGGCGGCTATTCAATAAGTGTTTGGGAAAATATGAAGATGAGTATTTCCAAGCTAGGAAACACCGTATAGATTTTTGGCCTAGTATGGATAAAATATCTGAAGTTAATGACTATTTTTCGGACGCGGCAACTGAGATTGTTAAGCGAAAAAGGGCAATGAGAACTGCACCCTCTCCTGCTTTAGCGATGTCTTCTGCCTGGTTAGCTGTGTATTTGGATTACGAAGCTACAAAAGACCCCTCCAATATCGCGGCAGGCTACGATAGTATGGAAGTACAGGCTAGGAAGGTAAGGCAAAAAGAGCTTGTTAAGAAGTTGAATAAATCATACTACAAGGCGTTGGAGGAAGAAAAAGAGTTCCGTAAACTCCTCAAGATTAGTAGTGGTGAGTATAAAAGAATAACCGATAATGTGACTAGAGCTGTTGCTTCTGACGAATGGTTACAGAAACTAGAAGAAGAATGTCCGTGACTAGTAGGTAGCTATTATAAGAGCCAATTTCAACTCCTGCTGAATTTTTCTACGAGACTAACTTCGGGTAGATAGGCTTAGGTCAAACCAATACCTACACAAACTATTCTTTAACCTTCCTCGTAGCTCTCTCTAATCTGGTATCACTCGCACCTAAATGTGTCCAAATAAGCCATTAGGTTTGCTATAGCTTTTTCACGATTGTTGACAGTACTATTAGTGTAGTAGAAAACAAAACATCGTTGACTATCCTCAGAGTACAAACCACCAGTAACGCCATGCAACGTGCCACCTGAATCTGATGTAACAGTGAAAGCCCGATAAATGAGATGATACCCTGACCTAGTGTCCTCATTCCAGTGACTGACCTCTTTCAAATCTGGGTCTGTAACAAACAAGTCTATGCGTTCCTCTAGAAACGAGTACGGCTCTTCATCGGGTTCTGCCTCCAACCAAAGAATGCCGAATGAGTTAATCCCCTCTGCTTGAGTCCGTACTACGACCGAGCCCTCTTGATAGGAATTGTCACCTTCAAGTGACCCCGTTTCCAAAAGCACGAAGTCACTAGGATACTCAAAAGAGAAGCCATAATTTGAAAAAGTTTGTGGTTCAGGAGACACAGTGCCATTCTGTACAGTGCAAGAGCAAACTACCAGTAGTCCAACTAAGCTTACACCTGCTAGAGATAATGTTACCCAACGTTTCATCTTCTGCTATCCTACTGCCATTCCATCATGCTCTTGGAGGCTAAAAAGCAAAGAAGCACAAATAGTGCCTTACTTTACTCATAAGTCAACTGCCTGAACTTTGCCTCCATTAGAATTATTCTGTACCTGGATTCTATCCCCCTCAGTAGTGGGTGTCAATGGCAGTGTGGTTACCTTTGCTCTAGTGTTCATGCTCCACTCTTCAAATAAGGCAGTAGTATAGATTATACAAACCACTCTCCGATTGACACTTCTTAAGCAAGGCAGTAGAATCTGTATACTTCGGTCAATAGAAGGTAGCAAAGATATGAGTCCATCTATCTGCATAGTCTTAGATACTTCAGTCCTGTATGACGATTACAAACTTGGACGAGCTCCACTCCGAGAGCTTCTGAATATTGCGAAATTGTGTAGTGCGCATGTGATATTACCGAAAGTTGTGTTTGATGAACAAGTGAACCATTTTGAAAGGGATTACCAGAATTCAGTTAAAAAGATAAAAAATGCAATCAAGAAGTTAAGGGAGCTCCCCCTAGTTGATAATGTTGATTCTAGTACTCCTGTTATCAGTGGTTCCTATGAAGAATTCTTGCAGCATACAGCACAAGAACACGATATTCAAATAGCTGATTATCCGAGTGTTAGCCATGAGGATGTTCTAAAAAGGACGCTCAAAAAACGCAAACCATTTGGTGATAAAGATAAAGGCTATAAAGATACTTTAATATGGGAAACAATATTGGAGTTGCTATCTAATCGCTGTGAAAGAGTTGTATTCATAGTAGCAAACCATACAGATTTTGCTGGATTACCAGCAGGGTCTTTGCACAGTGATTTGATTAAGGATTTAGGGGATCACGGGTTTACAGATGGTAGTGTAGCGTTAAAGCTGTCAATTAAGGAGGCTTCAAATTATCTTCGTGAGGTGGGCGGACTTAATGCAGCTAGTTTAATAGAATTAATAGCTGAACAGATCAAGGATAGTGTTGATTTCGATGACTTACTAACGGAGCATAGTAATGATATTGTTGAGTGCATAGAAACTGATTCAGGAGATATCCTAATTGGTGAAGGTGCTGATGAACCATCATTTCTTTGGAATGTTGAAGAAGCTGAGATAGAAATAGAGACTACTGAAGTAGTGGAAAATGGAGAAGTAGTGGTATATGCCAGCGCCGAATTTGAAAATGAGTTAATGTATTGGATGTTTCTTTCTTCATACTATACCAACGTGGATTATCTTGAGGTAGTTGGCATAACTCCTTGCGAGACAGATGAGAAGATAGATTCAGCTTGGGTTAGTGGAAATATGGTGTTGTCACTACATTTTAGCTTTGTATATAATCCTAGTAATCAACAAGTATCTGGCTTTGAAGCACTGCGCATCTACCGCGTTGATTTGGGCGCAGAGAACTGAGCAGAGCTAACTATAACCCTATGTCGTTCATCTGGATAAATCTTTTGTGAGTATTGACTGTATAACTCTAGAATATTTAACACTAACTATAATTTTTCTACGAGACCAACTTCGGGTATCTAGGCTTCAGTAAAACCAGTGCCCCAGGGGATACCCTCCCCATCAATAGCTGATAAGAGTAGATAGGGGAACTATTGGCTATAGAATCAGATATTCCCTCTTGCTTACCAATCCTTCCTTTGATGCTTACCAGTTTAGCTATGCACAACGGATTGCTAATCCATTATGGGCTTATAGAGCTTAAGACTATCATCAAATAGGACTGACCTCGTGTATCTCTAAGAATAGAGGGGTGTCATCTAGCTGGGTAGGGATAGGTTTGTTTAAGCAGCCTACCGTGTAAGACCCACATTACTATCCCTTTCCAAATAACAGAAGAAGTGTGTACCCGCTATAACTCCATAGACGGATATACCATCTATTCACCAAGTACTCTCGTATCTTAACTACAATTTTCTTGCGATGCTTTACTTAGGCAATTCCGAAGTGCAATTTGGGCATCGAGTGGCTTTGAGAGGGATGTCTGTTATGCAATAAGGACATTCCTTTGTTGCCGCAGCTGGCGGTTCCTCTTTTGTCCTTTTAACAATCTTTGCCACCCATATAATTACCAGTACGGCTACTACGGTAACAATAACTGCGTAGATAATCATAGCCGTAATATTTTCAGCAGTACCAAAAACCTCCTTAAATACTGCTATGATGGCACCATTCCATGCGAGTGCTGCAACAAGTCCAAAGGCAAATGTAAGTAAAGCCCCCAGCTTATCCCATAACACCGACTTCATATCCCACGACCTCCTTCGAAATATTTGGTTAATAGTATATACACTCTCTAATCAAACCACAAGGAGCGGATGATTTTAAGATAATTGACGGATTCACGGTGTTGTTTGCAGAAAATCAGTCTTCTACCCATATAAGTTGCATGTCTCAAGGTTTTATGCTTACCTTTTGTTTCTCCTTATTTACTCATCTACATATGACCCTACTTACTTTACAGATTTGAGAACTAGCTGATATTTCTCTATGAGACCAACTTCGGGTTGCCAGACTTAGGTCAAACCAGTGCCCCAGGGGATACCCTCCCCATTAATAGCTGATAAGAGTAGATAGGGGAGTTATGGCTATAGAATCGAATAGTTCCTCTTGCTTACCAATCCTTCCTTTGATGCTTACCAGTTTAGCTATGCACAACGGATTGCTAGTCCACAATGGAACTATAGAGCTTCAGGCTATCTTCAAACTGAACTGACCTGGTATATCGTTCCACCATTTGAATTGACTCCCACCTACCTAGCCTCATAATGTGTAGGGAATCTACACCACGCTTGCTAAGCACTGAGGCAAATGTTCTACGGAAAGTATGTGCATTGCAGGGCAAGCCAGTCTTATTTGCTAGTTTCCTAAGCATCCAGGCTATCCCCCATTCGCTAATATCCCATAGCTTATCACTAGTAGGACATTGTGTTAACCATTCACTAAGGAGTTTCTGAGTCCTGCTACCGAAAGGAGCATAACCTTCTTTGTTGCCTTTGCAGATGACCTTAATCAACCGAGTCTGCCAGTCTATATTGTGGCGATTGATATTGGCTAATTCTGACAATCTGAGTCCACTATCAGCAAATAGGGATATTATAGCTTTGTCTCGGTTACATTCAGCCTGGTCTATAAGTAAGTCCAGTTGCTCTTGTGTCAGTGAAGGTAATACCCTCTTGCCTACTTTTGGAGCATCAACAGCCAGAATGGGATTATCCTGAGAATCAAGTTTATAGCCAGACTTTCGGGAATATAGCCAGTTGTAAAATGCTCTCAGTACTCGGTAGTAAGCGTGTTTACCACCGTTACCACAACCTAGATTGTCTAAGAATAGGGCTATATCTTGTCCTGTAACATGAAACCCTATTACGGGATTTGCACGACTTAGATAACCATCATAGAACTCTAATGAGTGGGGACTTAGACCTTCCCGTCTTGACTTGAGGAAGTTGCTTACCAGTTGCTTAACATTATGCTTACCACTTTCTGGTAAATGCTGAGGGATATTGGTTGAAATCACCGGATTATTGCTGGTGCCGAGGGTGGGACTCGAACCCACAAGGATGTTACTCCGGCGGATTTTAAGTCCGCTGCGTCTGCCGATTCCGCCACCCCGGCAAAAAAATTGGAGGCGACGACCGGATTCGAACCGGTGAATAGCGGTTTTGCAAACCGCCGCCTTAACCACTTGGCTACGTCGCCCCACGGGCTTGCTCTATTGGAGCGGAAGACGAGATTCGAACTCGCGACCTTTTCCTTGGCAAGGAAACGTTCTACCACTGAACTACTTCCGCATATTCAAGCTATGCTGGAATCCCTTTCGCCCTTCTCTCTTTCCTGGCAGCAGAGCCAGGTTCTTGGTGCCGGGGGGGAGATTTGAACTCCCACGAGCTTGCGCTCACTAGCCCCTCAAGCTAGCGCGTCTGCCAATTCCGCCACCTCGGCCCAAAGCTGGCAGGAGTGGGAGGGCTCGAACCCCCGACCTGCGGTTTTGGAGACCGCTGCTCTCCCAACTGAGCTACACTCCTACACTAGCTCTTATTTTAACATAACTCAGCACAAAAATTAACCTCTTGAGCCACCACAACCGAATCCGTTATTCTATCGGGCGTTCTGGAAGTGGCTTGAAGACTACATCCGAGCCGACTCCGGGTAAGGGCGCTACCGGTTCGGTCAGCAGGAACTCCCCGCTCAGTATCCATTCCTTAAGAGTAGTGGCAATCTCTACTGCCCTCGAATAGCTGGACAGCGAAGCGGTTGGTACCTTCTTACCCCGAATTACTATTGTGCCGCTCTTTAGCTGGGCGTAACTAACCTCAGCCAGGATGTCCGGCTTCAAGTTGGGATATGCCTCTGAGTAGTCCACCACAGCGGCAAAGATATCCTCATCACTCACTGCCGTATAGCGCAGGATTTCCTCGGAGAGTATCGGGATGGGTATTCCCACCCCCACCGCTAAGGTACAGCCATATCCCATCATGCTTGCCCCGACCAGCCAGCGCGGCTTCATCTGCTTCAGATCGCCGATTACGGCAAGGGTGCCAGCCCCACTTCTCGGAGTCCCGTTGTCCGAGCGGGGCACATTGGGGTTATGCTGAGTGCCCTGCCAGGCGATAAAGCCGGTGCCGCCACCTAAGAATATCCTGGTGCCGATACCGATGGTCTTGTAGTACGGGTCGTTGAACAACGGGGAGAGCTGTCCGGCACTGGAAAAGTGGGCATTAGCCAGCCTGGGTTTCAATACCCCCATATAGGTGTAAATCGTCTTATCCGAGAGATTCACCGCAACATTATAGTTCTGGTAAGCATTCCGGATGTTGAACAGTACGGCTTCATTAAGGTCTTTGATGTTTATCCAGGTCTCGAGCTTTTTCCGGGGGTAGCAGTCTGTACCGTAAGCGGTGGCTGCCAGCCTGATATCCTTCCCGGCTGCCAGTTCTTCAATGACATGCCCGCCGCCATAGTTGAAATCACCGGGATGGGACCTGTTCCTGGGGTCATCATCGGGCAGGGCGTTAGACCCGATATAGAGGTCTGCCGCAGCAAACCCGGTGTAGGCCAGAACATCATTAAGGTAGGTTCGACCGCCACCCAGCTTTATCCTTGGCTTGGAGTGCCCGATATTAATGTAAGCGCCGGAGGAGCACATCGGACCGAAGGTGCCGGTGGTAACTACATCCACCTCCTGAGCCGCCTTTTTGGCGCCCTTCTCCTTAACGATGCCAATTATATCTTCAGCGGTAACTACTACCGCCTTACCCTCTCGTATCTTTTCGTTTATCTCTGCGATTGTCTTTGCCATATCATAAAGATAATAATGTTTAAAGGCTGGATTTGTCAATTTGCCCCGAGTGGAAAGACTCGCTTCAGGTATTCCCCTGTGCCAATAGCAGTATTGACATATCACCAGAGATGCGATACAAATAGAGTAATTCGGCACTATCGAGGGGCCTTAAGTATGGAATCTTATGAACTGCTCAAACGGATGGTAGAGACGGGGGCTTCCGACCTGCACCTTCAGCCCCCCGGCTACCCGGTACTTCGCATCGATGGGTATCTGGCGCGGCAGACGGACATGCCCCTCTTCACCCCGGAAGACGTTGAGCAGGTATTTGAGAGTATCACCACCCCGGAACAGAGAAGTACCTTTCTCAATGAACAGGAGCTGGACTTTGCCTACAGTGTTGCCAAACTGGCTAGATTCCGGGTTAATGTGTTAAGACAGAGGGGGACGCT
>Ga0075115_10001735_pt1 | contig 10494 bp, 10 predicted proteins | sample AntAceMetag02UKH_FD_69785 | JGI IMG/M metagenome (GOLD analysis project Ga0075115, IMG submission 69785) | Saline lake microbial communities from Ace Lake, Antarctica - Antarctic Ace Lake Metagenome 02UKH | ecosystem: Environmental > Aquatic > Non-marine Saline and Alkaline > Saline | place... | reverse complement strand
TAGACAATTAAAAATAAAATAAATCGTTGTTTCTTCCTCTAGCTTTCTATAACGAACAGATATTAAATCATTTACCTCTATGCTCCCATTTATTTCTTCTTTAACTTCTCTTTTTATAGCTTCAGACGGAGACTCGCCTTGATCAACATATCCTTCTGGAAAAGTCCATTTATCTTTTATTGGTCCATAATTCTTCTTGCTCAATAAAACAGAATTATCGCCTTTATCAATAACCAACGCCCCAACTCCAATTTTAGCTATTAAATGAGTACTCATATTCTATATTATAAGATATTATCCAATCCAACACAAACACACCTCATGGCTTTTGTTGCGGATTTATGTTATAATTTATTTAATGACTATTCAGCAATTTATTAAAAAAAGAAAATACCTCGTTTGGTATGTAAAGAATCCAGAGGAACTTGATAATGAAGCAATTATTGAGGCTGTTTTGAATTACGGCGATTGGGATGATGTCCAAAAGATGATTAAGATTTTAGGAATAAAAAAAATAGCTGTAATTTTTCGAAAGAAATCCAAAGAAAAAAGATGTAATTATCATCCAAAAACAAAAAATTATTTTAATTTATATTTCAACAAATATGCTTAATACAACAATGCTACATAAGGAAATCTTGACAAAAGAGCAAGAAGAACTATTGCCTTTGGCAAAGAAATTTTACAAGGATTTTGGATTAGTTGGCGGAACAGCAATTGCCTTACACATCGGACACAGAGAATCAATTGATTTTGACTTTTTTTCTTTTGAAAAATTCAAAAATGTTAATATAAAAAAAAGAATTTCAAGAGACAGAAAAATAGATAAAGTTATCCGAGATGAAGCAGAACAATTTACTTTTATAATCAATAAAGTTTTATTTACTTTTTTTCGTTACCCGTTTGAAATTAACTACAAAATTGATTTTAACAAAACTTTAAAAATGCCTTCTTTGCTAACTCTTGCCGCTATGAAAATATTTGCATTAGGAAGACGCGCTAAATGGAAAGATTATGTTGATTTGTATTTTATTATAAAAGATTTTCATTCCCTTCTAGAAATAGTTAAACAAGCAGAAAATATGTTTGGAAATGAATTTAATGAAAAAATATGTCGTGAACAACTCGCGTATTTTAAGGATATTAACTACTCAGAAAAAATAATTTATAAAGAAGGATTTGAAATTAACGATGATGTGATAAAAAAAAGGTTGATTGATTTTAGTTTAAAACTGTAATTTACCAATCTCTTTGACAATAATTTCTGTTGCTTTTCTAAAATCATCGTTTGTATAATCGTTTTTTTCGCCAATTTGTTCATTTAATAAAAATGGCTTGCCTATAATAATTTTGATTTGTCTTTTTCTTAAAAATAGTTTCTTTAAACTGCCAGGATGAGAATCAATAATTTTAATTGGCAAAATTGGCGTATTGTTTGTTAGAGCTAAAATTGCTGTTCCAACCTTGCTTTTTCTCTTGTGAAGGCGTTTTATTCTTTTCCCCCTGGGGAATATAAGAAGCGAATTACCTTGTTCAATAATCTTCTTAGGAATTTTTAAAGATGTATTTAATCCTCTGCCGTGAAAGGTTGGAAAGCATCCCCAACGCTTTATAATAAAACCAAATTTTTTCATTAAAACATCTGCCGTCATAAATCTAATAAAGTGAACTCTCGAATTAAAAGGGAAACAAATACAAAGAAGAAACGGATCTAAAAAACTAAGATGATTAGATGCTAAAATCAATGGTTTTTTAAGAGGAAATGAAATTAAAGTTTTAACTTTAAGCCTAATAAAAAATTTAACAAACAGCCAAAATAAAAAGCGCGACAAAGTATAGATTATTTTTGAAAATATTCCAAAATTATAATATTTGCTAAATTCTCTATTCTTTTTATTGCGCATTATAAATATATCTTTAATTATTTTAACATTCCTCTCTTTTTAAGCCAAACCAAAAAGATACCAATACTGTCGATAGCAACATCGTGGAAGACTCCTGTTCTTTCAAGAATAAAACTTTGATGGTATTCATCTGAAAAGGCATACAAAATAGCCAGAGAAACAGAAAAAATTAATACTTTCTTTGCGCTTAATTGATGTTGATTCAAGGCCTTTATTAATAAGAAAGTCAAAACAGCATATTCAAAAATATGAGCTAATTTACGCAAAATAAAATCGTATTCGCTTGGAAAATTAGATTTAAGATCTGGCTGATGAGAAAGAAAAAAAATAATCCCAGCCCAAAGAACAACTAAAAACCAATTTAATATTTTTTTATTCATTTTTTAAAATACTTCAAAAAATTATCCAAAGAACTGCTATTTAAAATGTCTTTTCTTTCTGCCCAGCCACGACGCGCTTGAGCAATGCCTAATTCCATCATTTTAAAATAATTTACATTATGAACGTCCGTGCCAATAGTCATTTTTACACCCACCTCAACTGCTTGACGAATATGGATGTCTCTTAAATCCAGGCGCTTTTCATGTGCGTTAATCTCTAAAGCTGTTTTTGTTTTTTTAGCAACTTTTAAAATCTCAGGAAAATCTAATTGATATCCTTCTCTTTTCTGGATAACTCTGCCAGAAGGATGCGCAATGGCGTCAATGTGAGGATTCTTCATCGCCTTAATTAATCGTTCTGTTGCGGTTTTTTTATCCATCTTAAATCCTGAATGAATTGCTCCTAAGACAAAATCCAATTGGGAGAGAACTTTATCTTCTATAAATAAGCTCCCATCAGCTTTAATATCAACTTCAACTCCTTTTAATATTTTAATTCCAGAAACTTTCTGATTAACTCTATCTATCTCTTCTATCTGTTTTAAAATCCGTTCTTCATTTAATCCATGAATTATCCCTAAAGGACTAGCATGATCAGTGATCACTAAATATTCATATCCTATTTCTTTTGCTATTTTAGCTAAATTTTCTATTGTTGCTGAACCATCACTCCAATCACTATGACAATGAGTCTCTCCTTTGATATCATTATATTTAATTAATTTAGGCAACTGATTAAGTTCACCCTGAGCTTGTCGAAGGGAAGCTTCTATCTCTCCAGTGTTAGTTCTCAATTCTGGTTCAATATACTGCAAACCTATTGATTTGTAAACCTCTTTTTCATTTTTGCCAGCTATTTGTTTATCTTTATTGTAAACTCCATATTCATTAAGCTTTAATTTATTCTTGATAGCTATCCGCCTCGTCATTATATTGTGCTCTTTACTGCCGGTAAAATATTGTAAAGCGGCGCCAAAACTATCTTTCTTGACAACTCTTAAATCACAATCAAAGCCAGTTCTAAATCTAACTGATGATTTAGTTTTTCCTTTAGCCCAAACTTTAATAACTCCTTTCATTTGAACAAAATAATCCATTATTTTTTCAGATTTTGAAGAAACAATTAAAATATCAACATCGCCAACTGTTTCTTTCATTCTTCTAACTGAACCAGCAATACTTATTTTATTCACTTCAGGAAGTTCCTTAAATTCATTAATAATTTTTCTAACTATCGGTAGAATTCTCCCAAGAAGAAATCTGCCTTTATCTGACTTGGCTATTTCAATGCTTTGTAAAATGTTTTTTTCGCTTTTTTCTCCAAAACCATCCAACTCTCCTATCTTACCCGCCTTAGCCGCTTTTTCTAAATTTTTTAAATTCTTAATCTTTAATTTCTCGTATAAGATTTTAATTTTTCTAGCGCCAAGACCTTCAATTTTTTTTAATTCTCCCAAATCAACTGGACATTCTTTTTTGAGTCTTTGATAAGCTTTAATTTTGTTTGTTCTAATAAACTCTTCAATATTACCAGCAATTGCCTCACCTATTCCAGGAAATTTTTTTAATTCTTTTACTCCTCCTTTGTAATAAACATCCTCAATATCCTGTTCTAATGAATTCAAAAAACGACTAACTCTTCGATAAGCTCTAGATTTAAATGAAATTTCTTTCATTTCAATAAAATCAGCCATTTCATTAAAAATTTTAGCTATTTCTAAATTTTTCATTTAATTTATTTTATTGTTGGGATATGTGGAATTTCTTTATCTTTTAAACATATCTTTTTGTAAATTAAAACAGGTAAAGCAGCACTAACTAGAATTAGGATTAAAACTCCAATAAAGAGAACATCAAAACCAAAACGATAGGCAATTATACCGCCTAATCCTCCTGCCACACCTGCGCCTACACCCATTAAAGCGGCTCTAACACTCCAATCAAATGCTTCTTTGCCTTTATCAATATGTCTTGTAAAGATAGCTCCGTAAGCAGATATATTCATGCTCATGCCAAAAGCATAAAATATATGAAAAAGATAAATATGCCAAGTTAACGAAGATATAATATATCCAAAAACAGCTCCTGCCGCTAAAAGATTGCCAATAATAATAAACCAGAAATCATCCTTCTCGCCATGGTTTTTATCTAAATAGCGACCGAAAGGCACCACTGTTAAAGAAATAATAATCCAATAAATAGCTGCGACATAACCAGCTACTTCAACATTACCACCTTTTATTTGTTCCGTTAGAAAGATAGCAAAGATTGGTGTAACAAAACCAAAACCGGAAGCTAAGGCTACATCAGAAAGAATTAAAATTTTAATAACCTTATTAATTGATTTCATATCTTTATTATAGACTTCTTCCCCAAGGATGACAATTTGAAAGCTGTTTTAATCCCATACCAAGACCTTTAAAAACTCCGTATTTTTCTATTGATTGGTAAGTGTATTGCGAACATGTTGGATAATGACGACATTGACCTAAAATCCGTAGAATTGGAAAATAACCATGATCCGGAGATATGGTTTTCTGATATATTTTAATTAAAAATAGAATAATTTGTTTCATTTAATTATTTTAACTGTAAATACATACATATCAACTTCTCCTGTTTTCCAACAATCTTTTTCTAAACCAGCTTTTTGAGAACAAAGTTCGCCCATAAATTTATTAAGATTCCAATTGTTTTCAGTTGCTACTTGCGGAAGAAAGACTCCTGAACTTGATCCCTTTTTTATTTGAACCCCATGTTTGCCAATTTCTATCTCTTTCCAGCTATCTATTTTCTTCAGAGAACTCAAAACTGAAATTTCGTATTCTAAATCATTTAATTCATCTTGATTAACAGGATTAAATCGTTTATCTTTTACGGCAGCTGATACAGCCATTTGAGAAACAACTTGATATAGGGGAATATTTGGCTCAAATGAACCAATGCATCCCCTTAATTGGCTATTTTTCTTTAAAGTAACAAAAGCTCCTAATTTCTTATTCAATAACTCATCTTCTGTATTAAAATCAGCTAATTTACCTTCTAAAACATATTTTTCAACTGATGTTCTAGCAATTTCTAAAAGTTTGTTTTTTTGTTCTTGGTTTAAATAATTCTCTGGCTTTTTTGTAAAAATAAAAGAACCATAACCAACAACTCTTGATTTATCTCCAATCTCTATATCCCCAGAATTAACATATTTTAATAATTTAACACTATCAACCCCTATTTTCTCTGTTAATTTCATAACAACATCAACGGCTGACTGGCTACATAAGCAAGTGCTTAAATTAAGAATGTTTTCCTCTTTTATTTGTTTAATTACTTCTTGAAAAATAGAGAATTGTCCTGATAAAATTGCATCGGCAACTTTTTTATCTGCATAATTTGCTTTTTCATAATCAGGATAATGTGACATATCTGAGCTAGCCACAATTAATGTTTTTTCATCAATATATTCAGATAAGACATTACTAATTTCTTCTAATTCATTTTCTTTTAACTCATGACTTATTAAAATCGGTAAAAGTTTAAAATCTTTTAAAACAGTTTGCAAAAAAGGAACTTCAACTTCTAAAGAATATTCTAGCTCATGTGGAACTGAATCAATTTTAAAAAGCTCACTATCTTTAATAAGTAAATCTCGCAAATCATTATCTAAATTAACATTACCTATTGGAGTCTTCCAGGAATCATTTCCATCAATAATCGCACCTTGCAGATATTCTTGATGACTTGAACCAATTAAAATAACTTTATCAATATCCTGTCCTTGAACCGCTTTAAAAGCATAGGCAGCTGTTTGCCCTGAAAAATCATAACCAGCATGAGGTGCTATTAGCATTTTTATCTCTCCATCTATTTCTGGTAATTCTACTTGATTCAAGAACTGATTAATTGTCTTTATCAATTCTTCTTTATTAGATGGATAAAATTGACCGGCTGTAATTGGTTCACGAATAGATACATTATCTATATTTGTTTTTTTTGAATCTTTGAACATAGAAGCTAATTGACTTGTTTCTTTTCTTTCATAAAAAAAAATAACCATAAAAATCCTCCTATAAAAATAATTAGAAATAAGAACCACCAGAATTTATTCATATTATTACTTTAATCCATATCTTTCTAAATAAATATTTTTTGCTTCTTTATCGCTGATAAAAATAGCATTAATCCACCTAATAGCATTTTCTGTATCTCCTTGGCTTAAATAAAGAAGGATTAAATTTTCATAAACGCCCTCGTAAGGAGGCCAATTTTTAATCGCCTTGAAATACTGCTCTTTAGCCTTATTATATTCTTCTTTTTTCCAATAAATCAAGCCCAAATTATTGACTGCTTTTGAATATTTATCATAAATCTGATGAGCTTCTAATATTTCTTCTTCAGCTTCTTTGTATTCCTCTTCGAAATAATAAACTGTCCCCATATTAGAACGAGATAAAACGCTATCAGGAGCGCACTGAGCTGCGGAAATAAAAAGATTTTTTTCGGTAAGCCAATCAAAGCTTCTAATAAAACTTTTTGCTCCATAAGAACAAATTAAACCAATAATTAAAACGATTGATAGAAAGTGAAAAACTTTACTACTTTTAATCTTATACAACCAGATTAATCCTTGTGTTAAATAAAGACAAAGTCCGACTGAGGGGAAAAACATCAATCGTTCCCCAGCGATCGTCCCCATAGGAAAAATTAAATTTGAAACAGGTAAGAATGAAAAAAGAAAAAATGCTGAACCCAAAGCCAAAACAGGAGCTCTTCTTAAAAAAAATATTAAACTAAAAATAAAAAATAAAAAAATACTTAATCCTAATAATGTTTTAAAATTAAAAAAACTTTCTGGAACAGGTATTTGATTATATGAATAATCAGAACAAAGATTAAATCCTAAAAATGATTTTTTAATATAGAGAAATAGAATTGCAAAACTAGTGGCAATTCTTTCTCCAAAAGAAACAAATTTTAATGGATTTTCTGTCAAAGTAGCATTATTAGAAAAGAAATACTGTCCTAAAACTAAAAATCTAACTGAGAAATATACAAAAGCTGAAGTGAATAAAATAATTAATGGAGAAAAATAATCTCCAATATTTTTTTTATTAAAACAGCATTTGTTTTTATAAAAAAGAATAAATAAAGCTATAGGCAAAACAGCAATCGCTACTTCTTTGCTTCCAAGAGCTAAAAGAAACCACAACCCTGCTTTCCAAAAATTACTTTTAGATTTGGCTAATTCTAAAAAAGCTAAAAGAGAGAACAATAAGGCCAATATTTCTGCTCTGCCAACTACATTAGCAACAACTTCAGTATGGATAGGTAGAACTAAGAATAAGATTGGAAATAAATATGCAAGTTTTTCTTTTTTTGGAAAAATTCTTCTAATAAGAAGATAAAGTAAATATCCTATAAAAGAGTAAAGAATAAGATTAATTAAATGAAAACTAAATGGTGAAGGACCAAAAAACGCAGAATTAAGCGCGTAGCTAATTAAAACTACTGGACGATAAAGACCAGATTCCTCTGTCCAATAGCCCATTAAGACAACTTCCGGTAAATTATTAATATCTTTGAGAAGAGAGTAATGGCTGACAATTGACCTGTCATCAAAAACAAAATCTCCAGAAAGCGTATTGCCGTAAATTAGAAAAACTACAACAAAGCAAATGCATAAAAATACAAGTTTTTTCTGTTTTTTATTCATATACAAATCCTATCAATCCCAAAGCAATCCAAAATATTAATTGACCCTGCTGTAACGTCCAGAAAAAATGGTCGAATAAACCAAAAATTAAAAATGCACAGACAACAAGAAGTAATAAATAGCTTTTTTTATCTTTTAATTTTTTACTAAATTGCCTTAATAATTGATAAAGAAACATTAGGAATATAAATAATCCGATCAAACCCGTTTCAGAAGCGATTAATAAATAAATATTATGAACTGGCTGATGTATCCATGAACTCAATAAATCAAGTATTTGCCTAATTTCCCAAACAAAATTACCTACGCCAATTCCTAATAAAGGATATTCCTGAATAATCAAAAAAGATGTTTGACTGTAAAATAAACGAAGACTAATAGATTGTTCACCTGCTGAAATATTAAAACGAGATAAAACTTCAGGCCAAGCAAAATAAGTCATTATAAGTAAACAGATAATAATCAATAAGAATAAGCTCAAGACCTGTTTTTTATGTTTTTTAAATGAAAGAATAAAATAAATTACGCTGGATAGTAAGAAAATAAAAATAACTAAACGCGAATATGTTAAAAAGAGAGTGAAAAAGAAAAGAAATAATGTGATTAACAAGAATACATAATTTTTAAAAGAATTTTTTTTATTTAAAAAAAGATAAAAAGTGAAAAAAAGACAAACAAACATAAAAACAGCTAAGACATTGGGATGAGGAAATGTTCCATAGGCCCGAATCATTTTTGTTCCCTCAACAACAATTTTTGCCACACCTGCTATTTCGGGGTTCAATGGACTTTCTGCAAGAAATTTCAAACCTAAGCTTTTTTGTTGAACATATTGGCTAATAGCAATAAAAGATTGACATAATCCACTGGCAATAAAAACATATGCTAATTTTTTAAAGTTAAATAATTCTTTAAAATTATATTTCAAATAAAAGAACAAACCAATCATTTCTAATAACTTAATCCAGTGATAAAAACCAAGCTCTATATTCCTTGCTTGAACTAAAGAAATCAGGCTAAAAATTAAAAAAGTTCCTAACCAAAAACCAGGACTTTTAACTTGAATCAATTTTAATGGCTCTTTTAAAAATCTTTGCTTTCTTTTTCTCCAAATAAATAATAAAAAAACTGACAATAATAAAATATCAGTTAAATAAACATAAATACTTGTCCACTCGTTAAAACCCTCTCCCCCAAATTGATATATTATCTTTCGCGTCTGAAAAGCAAAACAGAAAATAAAAAGATAAAAAATAAATTTTTCTAATTTAAGCATATAACTTTCCGAGTTCCTCCCTAACAACTCTTCGATCGTCCCATGGAATACTATTTGAACCAACAACCATTGTTGCTTCAGTGCCTTTGCCCAATATTAAAACGATATCTTTTTCTTTTGCCAGACTTAATGCTTTATTAATAGCCTGACGTCTATCCATAATTTTTTCGAAATTAACAGAATCACCTATCCCTTGCTTAATACTATCAACTATAGAAACTGGATCTTCACTATAAGGATCTTCATTGGTTAAAATTATATAATCAGAATACCGTGAAGCAATTTTGCCTAATTCTGGCCTTTTCCATTTATCACGTCCACCGCCAGCCGAACCAAAAACTGAAATAATTCTTCCACGAGAAAGCTTCTTAGCTAATTTAAAAACTTGTTCAAAAGAATCAGGCGTATGAGCTAAATCAACAAAAACTCGAAAATTTTGATTTTGTGAAATTTCTTCCATGCGCCCTGGAATTACTTTTATACTTTCTAGAGCCAACTTAATTTCATTCAAAGAAATTTTTTCTAATAAACCAATAGAAATAGCTGATAAAGCGTTATATATATTAAATATCCCCAAAAGTTTTAAATTGAATCTTGTGTCTTTAACTATAAAACTTATTCCGGTTTTCTCTATCTTACAGTCAACTCCTAATATTATTTTATCAACTTTTAATTTCTTGCTTTCTGTCCTAATAGAAAAACCTATTTTTTCTTTTGCCTTAAATTGTGAAAAATAATCAACATTATTATCATCAAGATTAATAATTGATTTACCGTTTCTTTTTAATGATTTAAATAACTTTCCCTTTGCTTTTTTGTAATTCTCAAATCCACCATGAGCTTCCAAGTGTTCTGGCGCTAAATTAGTAAAAACAGCTGTATCAAAATCAATAAAATTATGGCGATGTTGCTTTATCCCTTCTGAAGTTACTTCAATTAATGCATACTCGCATCCAACTTTAACCATTTCTTTTAATGTTTTTTGGATAAACATTCTGCCGGGCATTGTTAAATGATATGGATTAAGCCATTCTTTATCTGCTATTTTAATAGAAAGCGATGAAATCCAACCAACCTTAAATCCAGCTTCTTCTAATGTTTTACCAGCTAAATAAAGTGTAGTTGATTTGCCCTTAGTTCCAGTAATGCCAATTACTTTTAATTTTCTAGAAGGAAATCTGTATAAAAAAACAGCTAAAAGACCCAAAGAGAGATGATAGATAGGCT
>Ga0075115_10001732_pt1 | contig 10503 bp, 6 predicted proteins | sample AntAceMetag02UKH_FD_69785 | JGI IMG/M metagenome (GOLD analysis project Ga0075115, IMG submission 69785) | Saline lake microbial communities from Ace Lake, Antarctica - Antarctic Ace Lake Metagenome 02UKH | ecosystem: Environmental > Aquatic > Non-marine Saline and Alkaline > Saline | place... | reverse complement strand
GCGCGATCCTTGAGACGGCCCCAAGAAGCGACTGCCGGCGACCGATTAGGAGATGAAAAACGAAGTTAGTGAGTGGAAATGCTGATCGTCGCCGATCAGCGTGATCTTGCATGGCACGGCTGGCGATCTCACCAATGAGTGTCGAGAGCAACCTCACGCACGACGGGAGTGACAGCTAATGGTCTGCCCCAAGCACATGAGGTCGAACTGACTCATGTAGCGCCGTCGGGCACGTAGCGGGCGTAAATCTCGTCGAACTTGGCCCAGCCCTTTGCATTCAGGTGATTGTTCAGAGCTTCCTGGACGATCCATAGCTCGAATGGGCTGAGGTCGTCGCCATCGTGCGTATTCTGAATAATCTGAATGGTTTTGTCGTAACGATCCGACCTTGCAGAATCTTTCTCGGTTTTTCCGTTCGTGTAATGTGCGTTGAACATGTTGTTCTCCTTTTCTTTGTTTGCACCCCTCACCCAACGATGGGGACAAACAAAGAGAAGGACGGTCAATGCTCGTATGCAATACGAATGAAAACTGAAGAGCATGTTTCGTGCGATATCATCGAAGACAAAAAAAAGAGAACGGAGGGGGCATCCGTTCTCTTTAGATAATTTGTTACGCGATGCTATTTGGTTTTGCGATCGCGTATCTGAAGTTTTCCCGATACGGGGAAAGCGTTGAGGATCACGTTCAGGGAGCCGTCCTTGTTGGGGAAGGCAACACCGACGTTGGTCCAGATGTTCTTCTTTGAATCGTCCTTGGTTTCCGTGATTGTGAATACGTCCTTTGCGATTTTCTTTTCCATCTTTTTTCTCCTTTGTTTTTGGGCTTTTTGCCCCCTCACCTACTTGCGGGGGGCAAAAGAGCAGAAAACAAGGTCTGCAAGCCTTTCGGACGAGACCAGCCCAAACCATCAAACCGAGTGACAACAGCTTTTAGTTGGCGCGATGTTTGAGTGGGCCGAGGACGGAAGGCTTCAATTACCGGAGGAGGAAAAGAGGAAAGAAAGAGCATAGGCGGAAGATCCGAAGATCGCGGGAAACGATGATTCTAAGGGGATTTGTACCTGCGGATCAGGGCGTGTTTCATTTCCAGGAAACCGTACACGTAAAGCCGAACATGTGCTTCGTATAAGCTCTGTAACTGCCCGTATTATATAGAGATCGCACATGGCACAGAGCGTGCAAATAAGTGCATTATGAAAATCTTTTTCGCTCAAAAAGGTTGGTCAGAGCTGTATCTGCCTGCGCAGACAGATTACAAGATGGCCTATGATTTGGTTCAATCGCTTTATATTCGGTTTCCATGTGCGAGTATCTATATCGACCGTGGCAACGGCGTTGAATTCGTCAATAAAGCTCGATTCAAAGCACTCAAGCCATATAAATGGAGGTCAATATTGACGTCGCCTCTATGGCAAATGGCATCAGCAAATTTCGAATATCTAACTTAACAAGGGGGAGGGCACCTTTCGAAATCAGTGTTCGCTAACTTCCAATATCATGTGCCGCACACCATTGAGGTCATGATAATTCAGTTTCACATGACCCGATCGCATCAACGCTAGTATATCGTGCAGCTTCGATATCTCGTCATCATCGACGATACTCTCCGCTTTGGGGTTTCGGTATTTCAGAGCTGCGAACATTTCGCTATACGTATCGTCCAACACCCGCTGGATTTCAGTATCCTCCTCGACCATATATACCTTCTTCATTCATTTCCTACCTTCCCTCCCCCGCTATCCTTGCCGATGATGAGACAAATGTTTCGTTTATCGACTACGAGTCACATCTAATGAAGGACAACAAGGCCCATAACATAACATGCTCGACCCTATAGATTACTAACAAAAGATCTCTACCCTTTCCGAACCGGCATGCCGAATATCATGCCCATCTATTTGTTTTCAGCATATAGATAAGGAAGATCCTTATTGTCGTCCCATCCACAGGGCCAATAACCCATTCTAACAAAAGGCATTAGATCTAGAAAAAAATGAATATCTTTTTCTACTTGGGCCAATTCCGATGATGCAGCGCCTGCAATGATTCCAGCATTAGGACCACCGATTTTCTCCACAACTTTCAATGCATCATACCATACGTTTGACAAAAAAGAATCACCAGAGCGCTCTCTAATACCTGCTTTTTCAAGAGCCTCATCCCATTTAATGCTCTTTTCATACATACCGCTATCGCTGTATGATTTGGTGCCTGCAATCTTCGATCTGAGTTCGTCTGGGAAACTCGTTGCCTCACTCCTTCGCCAAGGTATATTCTTCCAACTCTGCATAAAGAGTCCTGCGGCAATACCGTTAGATCCATAATTATCTAATGTATCCCCTTTAGTTGGTTTACCACGTAAAACAGCCTTACTAAGAGTGACTATTTTTTCTGCTTCAGATCCAAAGATTGTGATGGCTTGGTTCGCACTTAATTTCTCAATCCACATAGGCTCTCCTACTTAAGGGAGTTGTAGCTTTGTTCCAAAAAGTCCTTTAATGGCAACCCTTATCATCCTCAACAAAGACGAGGCCACAAGTTACATAGAAGTAATTGTTCTCAGCCATCAATTTTATCGCGAAATGTGATGTGCCAACATGCTCGGTGATAAATGGATGTACTTCGGGACAAGATTGATAATCCAACACTTCCCATCTTGATACGCGCAACGATGTTGGAATATTCATATATGTTACGTCTTGAAAGCGAATATTGGCATGCTTATTTCTGTCTAAAATGCTCTCTGCACGCATTATTAATTCTCTATGTGAAGTAGAATACGACTCTATAACGCAATTACATTCGCCATATTTGCTTAATGCATCATTGCGTTGGTTTAGATAATCAGCTCTGTTATGCATATTGACCATATCATTTTAGAAAATTTGTTATCTCCTTACCAGTGGCTATAACATCACTATTTCTGTAGAATGTTGTTTTTCCTAGCAAGCTAGCATCGTTCACCGTAGAATATAACTCCGCGTTTGTCATGTTGTATTTAAGGAACCCCCTACTTCCACTGCCGTAAGCGCTTTTTAGATCATCAACGCCATCTAGATTAAAATGGATACTATCTGCTTTATGAGCAGCCTTATAAAAGGCCTTTCTAAAATGCGTTAAGTCTTCGAAATGAACAATCCCATTTGGCTCCCAATCTGTCCATGTTAGTGCACCAATTTTATTGGCAAACTTCCTTAGTGCGCCATGGCCCGTGTGTCCAAGGGCAATATTGAACTTTGCCAATTGTTTTGCACCACGATATGCGGCACCGCTCCCAATTATTAGGCCGAATGCTGAGAACATTCTGCCAGTTAAGCCGATGTCATTGCCTGTTATTAAATCACGACCACTGGCAAGTTCATATGCATCTCTGAAATCATTGACTATTGGTACTAGAGCCGTAGCTGCTTGAGGTCCTGCTTCCAATAATTTTTGTGTATAAGCGCGTTCTGTCGCATTACTGGGAACGGCTTTGCGGAAATCTAGTCTACCCTTTCCCTTTCCTTCAAAAAATCCATTTGGATCAATCAAATTGATAGGGTTGTTGCGAACATATGTGTAAAGATTTGAGGATATAGGATTTTCAACTGCCTTAGTTGGCTCATTAAGATATAATGGATCCGGTGTGATCCAGCGGCCTAGCTCTGGCGCGTAATAGCGACCGCCAAAATAGATCAACCCTGTCTCAGCGTCGTACTCCTTACCCGTATAAACATAATCGGCGGTAGTTGCTTCGCTGGTGGTGTCGCGTTCAAGGCCATACGGAAAACGAGACTCCTCACGAACAACGTTTCCTAGAGAATCCGTGATGAGATGGCTACTGCCGAGATGGTCATCGATGTAATAAATGACACCAGGTTGGGGACCGGTTGATAATGATGGGTTAGCGGATCCACTGCCGCCGCAACCAGTGGTTGTGGGCAAGCCAGTGACAGTGAGGAGGATGAGAGCCACAAAAGAGGCAAGGGCTCGGGTCGCAGGCATGAAAACCTCTACTCCACCTAGCCTCCCCTCGCCACGGCGGGCAAGCTTGCAAAGGGGAGGAATTATCATGAGGAAAAGACCAATGAGGAAAGCGATCACCCTCACCCCGACCCTCTCCCCTTGGGGGAGAGGGAGAAAGGATTGCTGCCAGCCCTCCAGACGATTTCGAACGAGGGTGCGCCATTCTTGGCCGGGCCAGATGGTTGGGGGAAGTTGAGAGCCAAAGGCAAGAGCATTCATCCTCCCCCAGCCCCTCCCCCCAAGGGAGGGGTGAGATTGCTTCGCTGCGCTCGCAATGACAGCGTTTGAGTCAGTTTGTTCGCGGGCGATGCGTTTGCCGTCCGCCCAGATGTACTTGTAGTGCGCTTCGCCGCGGATTTCGTAGTTGGGATCGATGTAGAGGGTTGAAGTATCGCCAGCCCTCTTGATTTTGCGCTGGCCGGTATGGTCGTAGATCATTTCCACGACGGTGCCGTCGTCTTTGGTGACGGTCGTGAGGCGGTCCTCGGGGTCGAAGGCGAGCGATTGGCCTGGCATAGAAACGAGATTGCCGTTGACGCCATAGGAATATGTCTTGTCGCCGTGCGTAGTCAGAGCGTATGGGCCTGCACCGTTCTGGCCATAGAGAATATTGGGTGCGTTGAAGCGTGAGTCATCCAGCGTAGTGCTCTTACCCGTAATGTTACCTACGTCGTTATAGGCCCACGAAATACTGCCGTCGTTCAGATTGGCTGTAGTGAGACGGTAGAGATCGTCATAATCAAACGACTGCGTTTGAGATTGGACTGCATCTATGCCCGTTCTCAGATCATTGATTTGCGTAACATTGCTTGCCGCATCGAAGTCATAACCAAACTGCTGGATAACATTTCCATCCACATCCGTTGTTGCGCTGCCCGCCATCCTCCTGCGGCTGTCATACTCATAACTCCTGCTTATCCCGTCACCAAACAGTTCAGTCTCGACCTGCCCTGCTGCGTTATAGGCACGATCTATCAGGTAGGGACCGATAACCTTCGCAAGACCGCGCGCATTGTATTTCGTGAGCAGCGTTGAACCATCGGGATAGATAGCATTTGTTTGACGGTCCATCGAATCATATTCATAACTGAGGTCGTAACCCGCACCATCAACAACACGTTGCTTGGCGATGACATTGCCACGTGCATCATAGCCGTAGTATTCCGCACCTGCCGCGTCCTCGATCCATGCCAACCGCCCCTTGACGTAGTTGCCGTGGCGGTCCCAGCTGCTCGACGCATAGTCATAATGATATTTTACTTCCCACGTATCGTCACCAGCAGTGGTAACGAGATTCTTTGCTATAACGCGATTGGTAGTCAGTTCGTAGGTAAACTTAACGCTCTTGCCGTCCGGTTTGACCTTTTGGACAAGGTTGCCAACCCCATCATAGCTATATTCTCTATGGCCGGCGTTGGGATCGTCCTGCGCTACCATCCTCCCCATCGTGTCATGCTGGATCGTGCGCGTATTGCCCGCTGGATCTACAATTGACATGAGATTACCGACAGCATCATAGCCAAAGCCCGTGGTGAGACCGCGTGTGCCGTCCTTGAATGACGTCGCAATCAGACGGCCCTGGCCGTCGTAGGTCTTCGTCGTAGGGGTGTTATGGTGTTTGGAGCTTCCATCGGCATCGTTTTCATCAAAGAGACGCTGCATGAATGGAAGATATTCCAGCATGCTGTTCGTTCCGTCGGGATTGATCGTCTGTGTAACACGCCCCAAGGCATCATAATAGATCCGAGTACCGCTCTGACTTGTGAGGTTGCTCCCATACAGAACGCAGTTCTCTCCGCAACGGAAAGGCTCGGCAGAAAATGACTCCTTGCCACGCGCATTGTAGTTCACCGCATTTGTGACTGCGAAATCGCCGCCCTCGTCCTTAATGAGCTCCGCTCGCTGTCGCCCCAAACCGTCGACATAGCGAAATGTATCCACGGTCTCCGGCAAGCCGGTGTTCTCTAGCGCCTTTATAGCAATACTGGATACCGGCGCTGCAATGTTATACTCGTATGCGACGGTAGGATACGAAGACGAATCGCCAGGCTTCACGACTGCCTGAATACGACCGAACACATCATATGAATAGGACGTTACTGCGTTGTTAGGATCGGTAATGCTGCTTATCTTGCCAAACGTCGTGTCGTAGTTCGCCGAAAAATCGAGTGCATACGAACCAGTAAAAATTCGCTCGCGCACGGGATACGTGTGAGTATCCGAATCATAGAATATCTCGCGGCGCCCGTCATTTGCATCCAGAATGGCTGTTACGTTGCCCCACTCATCATAGCGATTGCGCATTGTTGAGATATAGGCGTTTTCCGTATCGAGCCAGCGATCCTCATGCATAAGGTTGCCACGATCGACCTGACCAAAGGACAAACCGTTGAATACCTCACCATCGTAGTAGCGAACGACATCCGAAACTCGTGTGCCCTGCGCATCACGCACACGCTCACGACTTGCGCGGTCGAGAACCCAATTCGCTTCGTTTATGGCATAGTCACGATGGATGAAGACCTCGTCGTCACCAGTCGGCGTAGAACCGTCATCCACAGCCGAAGATACGATACCGTGATTGAGTTCATCGGTTACATTGCCATAATCGTCATAGAGATAATCGCTGCGTGTATGTTTAGGCGATCCGCTGCCCTCGATGTGAGAGACAATCGTTATATCTACTTTTGGAAAAACAACATCGCGCCCATCCACTCCGTTTTCGAGAATTGCAGTGCTCCACGTGTTTACTGAACGCTTAAGAACTACATCTGCATCGGTAGTAGATTCCTCACTCAGAACGTTCCCCTTCAAAGCCTCGACAACCTTGCCGACGTCGAAAACGCGCGTCGTGAGAAGGCTTGCGATGGAATCGTCACCGGGCGAAGTTATCGTAGCACCTGCAAACCCCCTAAACTCGCGCTCCACGCCGTCATAATAGCCGTCGCGATAGGTATGCTGCGTAACGCTCCGCGCTCCCAAATTATCATCGACGGCAAGGCCAGCAATTACCGTTACAGGAAACGGCATCGGCGTTGTCCACGGATCGCCTGCGGCTGCGGCCGCAATCATCTGGTCGGTCGAACTCTCATAAGCAACCGTCACCACCTTGCCGAGGCCATTGTCCACGCGCGTAATGAGCCCGGCATACTGATTGCCAATGGGGTCGAGATATTGCCACGCACCGTCCGGCCCACCACTGACATCTACCCATACGATGTCCGTCGTACCGTTGCCGTTCATATCGGCAAACTGAACAGCTGTATTGATGGGATCGACCGAAGGCGTGCCTGTGATATCAACCTCTGCATCAAATGAGTTATCACCGCGGTTGAGCCAATAGCCAACATAGTTGATGCCCAGGTAGACGATATCTGAGAGCCCATCACCGTTGAGATCCAGCGTATGCAAGCGCGTCTCATCATCTACATGCGGCGCATCGGTCATAATGACGGGGTCGTCAAAGAGTCCGTATCCCATGGACGGCCAGTACACGAGGCTTCCTGAGCGCAATCGCGCTACATCCAGGAGGCCATCGCCGTTGAAGTCGGCTTGTTGTATCTGAGAGTCGGAAAAAAGGATCTGTTCGCTGTCGTCTATGCGCGGCAAACTTCCCAGGCGCATGTATGCACCGTCGCCTTCGTGAATCCATGCGTTAACACCGGTAAGATTCGTGCGCATCACGTCGATCAAGCGATCGCCGTTGAGATCGACAAAGCGCGTATTATCATTTGAGGGGTCAAAACCCACCGGATTGGTATCGAACGGGACGCTCGCCTCCCAGCTCTCATCGCCCGTACCAGCAAAATAGGCATTGCCGGTTACACCACGCGCCACCACCAGATCCGAGATGCCGTCACCGGTGAGGTCTGCCAAGCGTACACCATCCTGCGAAAGCTCATACGATGGGTTTGCAGCCATGCCATACTGTGCAGTCCAATTCACACCGTCTTCATTGATGTAGTAGCGATGATCGCCAACCTCGGTCACGACGAAATCGGGAAGACTGTCGCCATTGAGATCGACAAGTGCATTATTTGGATCATTGAGCGCCCTACCCGGAGCATTCTGCATCTCAATCACGGGCTGATTGGCTGGTGAAAATTGCGTGTAGTCAAAAACCAGTGATGGCATCTCACTTGAACCATCGCTGCCCACAAGTGTTATTCTTGCCAAGCGCGAAAGTGATGTCGATGCCTCCTTAGAATATGCGAGACGATACGCCCTGCCCAGATTACCTCCATTGCGAACAGAGATATTAGTCAGGCGCAGTGCAGTGACGATAGGGAAAGTTGCCCTATAATCCACTAATGCATCGGAGCGACCTTCGTAGGTAAATGAAACCTCTGCTGCAACGCCGCTACCGTAATCATTATATGTGATCTTTGAAAGATAGAGCTGGTTGCCATCCTCAAACCACTCATACGCAATGCTATTGCCGTTGGTGTCTTGGGCTTCTGAGATGTTCCATGCAAATGTCTTGGTATTAGCGGCGTCCTTAACACGTGCCGCGCTGACTTGGCCTAAACGATAGATGATGCCGCTCTTGGTGCGCACTTCCCACCCGCCACCGTCACGTGCTGCGCGGATGAAAGCGCCCTCGTTCTTGAGGCGATAGTTGCCGTCTGCAAGAGGCACCAACTCTTCACGCGTTGCGCCATCCTGATAGATATAGGTGTCGGATCCGTCGTAACGCGGCAAGCCTTTGTCAGTCTGGCGCTGAATGCGCGGCAACGGCATGGACCAACCAAATCCAACCGCTGAGTTACCGTTACCACCGCTATAGATGAGCTGAACAGCTGGCTTGAAGCCACCGCTGCCTTCGGGAACTGCGATGGGTACGCCATAGGTTGCGGTACCGGTGTTGGCAGATGCCTCGAATTCTTCACCCAAACCCTCAATAGATCCAGGACCGTCAGGCAGCGAAATCACATTAGGCGAAACACCCGATTCACCCGCAAGGGCTGAGATAGGAAGAAAGAACATCGCAAAAGCAAGCAGAATGCCAATTCCCTTCTTTTGCAGTGATCGTGCTATTTTCATCGTGTATGACATTGCCACCCTCACCTAGCTTCTCCCCGATTACCATCCTCACACAACCCTTCCCCTCAAAGAATCTATATACTACACTGCCCAAACACCGATGCCGATGTATTGCCGTTAAGCGTTCGGGCTTCATGCGTTATTTCAATCACGATATCGTCGATATTCAGCAAATCGATATCACTATTAACCGGCTCCTCGTCATCTGTGGGAATAATCAGAACCCAGCGATCGGATGCCACGCTTATACCCTCCAAAGCAGTGTTGGAAGTGGACAACCCAAAGCTGTTTACGCCAGCCGGTATGGTGGCTCTTTTCTTATCCAGATGGTACGTATTGAGAATATCCTCGCCAATTGCAGGATCTACAGAACAATCCCTTAGGTATGAATCGCCTTCTTGCATAAGCTGGACCTTCGCTTCATTATCACCCAAAAAATCACCAACGAGCATAACTCTCACGCTCTCGATACGATCGTTGCACACCCGTGAGGAAAAGTGTTTGTTCCCACCAGCGATACTCGTAACGAACGGGAACTCTACAGCGCCTGATTGCGAGATATGCTTGGGATTTAGCAAGATCCGGCGAAAAATCTCCTGAGGCATAATGACTTCTCCGCTTACTTCATCAGTAACCGGTTCACTAAAGCCAAGTATGTCCTCACGCAAACTGAGCTGAGTCACCTCCTGATGGGAGGACCCGTAGGCAATTGCATAGTCGTAATACCAACCCTCAAGACAATCTCTAAAGTCGTGAAGCTGCTGAGCGCTGTTTGCTTGAAATAGCTGCGATTCTATCTGGGGAAGCTCGACATTCAGCTCGTATTCCAATCCGCGCGCAGCGAGATACACATCTTCCAATGCCTCTTCAAATTTATTGGAAGCCATCAGCACCGCATGATCGCGCTTGAGACGAAACGACAGGTTGGAAAACGGGTTGCTCACACTTTCTGACGCCTGCGCCATTAGAACCTCGCGCTGATGCATAAGGTAGTCGACGCGCGCAAGCAGCGTGGTCAAGCGGATCACCTGCTGATCAAGTCGCAGATGAGCACTTTCGAGATTTAGATTCATCTGCGCCATTTCGATGAGGAGTATTTTCACTTCCGCCGCCGCCTGAACCGCAGCGATCTCCATACCCTCCTCATGTAATCTGAGCTGCTGTTGATTTTGCAGATGCCTCTTTTGTGCCTGCACTCTGGCCATTTTTTGGGCCATGGATGCACTGTTTGCAGCGGATGCCGCGCCAAGGCCTGCATTGATCATACTTGATGCACCGCCAGCGATAGCACCTACACCCATCTGAGCAGGTTCAAAGCCACTCTTTCCCGCCCCCTGAGCAACTCCGCCGATAATACTCGCCGCTCCGCTAACAAATCCTCCGATGGATCCAAACATCCCGCTTTTTCTTAGCATCGCCGCCCTTATCTCGCCCTCCGCGATATCCAGGGATT
>Ga0075115_10001724_pt1 | contig 10538 bp, 7 predicted proteins | sample AntAceMetag02UKH_FD_69785 | JGI IMG/M metagenome (GOLD analysis project Ga0075115, IMG submission 69785) | Saline lake microbial communities from Ace Lake, Antarctica - Antarctic Ace Lake Metagenome 02UKH | ecosystem: Environmental > Aquatic > Non-marine Saline and Alkaline > Saline | place... | reverse complement strand
GTTGGGTAGAGTAAGCTGCTTAACACAATCACAAAATTTTATCTCTTTCTTAGTCAAACCAAGCACCAAATTTAAATTGTAATATGCTATAGCGTGTCACCTGTAAACTGTCCAAATCAAACGGTATGCAATCCGGCTCGTGGTGGGTAAGCGTCTGTAATATTTTTTGTCGAGGTGTTATATGTTTTGACATAGATTAAAATATTCTTTCTACAAATTGTTAGTGACGCCTTGTAGGGTTAGTTGATCAGCAAAGTGACAAGCAACGTAATGGTCATTGCCTACATTCCGCCATTTAGGTATTTCTTTACTACAAATTTCACGAGCATAGCGACAACGAGGATGGAATTTACACCCTGAAGGCGGATTTGAAGGATTCGGCACCTCACCGGGAAGAATAATTCTGTGGGTTTCCATATCTGGTTTAAATTTGGGCACCGCGGAGAGAAGTGCCTCTGTATATGGATGGAGCGGATGAAGATATAATTCTTCGGAATTGACAAGTTCAGCCATACTACCCAGATACATCACAAGAACCCGGTCACTAATGTGCTCAACTATAGACAAATCATGAGCAATAAACAGATAAGTCAAATTATATTCTTGTTGTAAATCTTTCATCAGATTGACAACCTGCGCCTGTATGGACACATCCAGTGCGGAGACCGGTTCATCGGCAATGATTAATTTGGGTTTCAAAGCCAGTGCGCGGGCAATGCCAATGCGTTGGCGCTGACCACCGCTAAATGCATTCGGATAGCGGGTTATATACTTAACGGACAATCCAACCCGATTAAGTAACTCTTTGACCTGACTTTTTATCTCTCTCCCCTGTGCGATTCTATGGATCTTGAGCGGCTCACCAACGATATCTAACACGGTCATGTATGGGTTCAACGATGAAAACGGGTCCTGGAAAATCATTTGAATATCACGGCGGTATGGCTTTAACTTTTTGTAAGAAATTTTGGCCAAGTCAACATATTCATCACCTTTATGGTAGAGTACCTCTCCATTGGTAGGTTGATAAGCGCGCACGATACAGCGTCCCAAGGTCGTCTTTCCGCAGCCCGATTCGCCCACCAAACCGAGCGTCTCACCCTTACGAATAAAAAAATTTATTCCATCAACTGCTTTGATATGACCAACTAACCTGCGTAGTAGTCCCTGGTAAATAGGAAAATACATTTTTAAGTTTTTTACTTCAAGCAGCTTAGAATTATCTGATTCTATCATTCTTTATAATCCTTTCACTGTAGTTCAGGCACAAAATTCATAAATTTCGTTATACAATTGGTGTTACTCGATTGTTTTTTAAAAAATATAAAAATATTAATATGATTTTAGACAAGTGCATTACTTCTATAAATCTTCACTCCGCCTACAGCCCACCCCCAGGATTGCTTTTAAGCTTCCGGCGATAAACGCCGCCTGAAGTTGGATGACCGATTCACGGTAGTGCACATGATCAGAGTACAAGTCTCCACCTAATACGCGGGTGAATCCATTCAAGTCAATTTGGTCAATACCTGCAGCAGTCATAATTCTGGAAGCGGCTGCATTATAGTCATTTACATCGGCATCAAAACGTAAAAATTTATCTTGAGACTTGTTATGACGATTATCTTCGACCGGTGTGGTGGTAATCCATATAAATCTGGCAACTAGTGGTAGTATCAGAGCTAAAATCTGTCGCAAGTTTGCAATATAACACTTGAGTGTGACTTGTCTTTTTCCTGTCTGATGGTCGATCTTAATATCGTGCAACCCGCAGTTAAATAACAGCACTTTGCCTTTCAGGGCAGCCCGTTGGATTGTTAGGTATTCAAGAGCCATACGGCTGTCACCGCCATTACAATGGTCAGGTTCATCAACAACAGGTACCACTGGTAGGTCCCCCTTACGCATGATTTCTGCCCACCCTTGCAAATATTGCCGCAAGAAAAGTGTATAGTACATTGAGATGCTGTCACCTAAGATAAAAATCGCGTGTTGTGTCATAAACAGGACCTCCTTTTAGTCATCGTACAAACTGCAACGCACAAAGTGGTCGGGTTCGACTTCTATTAGTGGAATATCGATAAATTTAGTGCAATTTTCGCTACCCGGAGCAGAACAGCGCGGTGCAAACGCGCATCCTTTTGGAATAGCAAATGGGTCTGGCACATTACCAACGATTGGCACCAATCGTTTTTTCACATCACTGCCTATTTTGGGAATCGAGTGCATCAACCCAACAGTGTAAGGATGCAGTGGGCGTTGGAATAGGGTGACAGATTTACCAAACTCGATCACCTTACCCATATACATCACTGCGATTCGGTCTGCCATCTCGGCGATTACCCCTAAGTTATGGGTAATCATCAAAATAGCAGTGTGATACTGGGTTTGTAAGTCTTTCATTAGATCCAAAATTTGTGCCTGGATAGTTACATCGAGTGCCGTAGTTGGTTCATCGGCGATTAAAAGTGATGGATTACAGGAGAGTGCCATGGCAATCATCACGCGTTGACGCTGCCCGCCTGACATCTTGTGCGGGTAGGTGTCAACTATTTTTTCCGCCATACCTAAACCAACCGAGGTTAGCATTTCGATTGTTTTTTCGCGCGCCTGCTTTTTAGTTATACCCTGATGTAGTTCGAACACCTCGCCGATTTGGTCGCCGATCGTATGAACTGGTGAAAGCGAAGTCATTGGTTCCTGGAAAATCATCGCAATCTCATTACCACGAATATCATAGAGTAAATCACTCTGTGGGTCAAGTTTCGCAAGATCAATTTGCTCACCTTTTCGGCTCTTGAACATTATCTTCCCATTGACAATTTTACTGTTCTTAGATAACAGCCTTAAAATCGAAAGGGCAGTAACACTCTTACCACATCCCGATTCGCCGACCAGCCCAAGAGTTTCGTTAGGTTTAATCTCAAATGAAACACCATTGACCGCCCGTACTACCCCGTCAAGGGTATTGAAATAGGTTTTTAAATCTTTAACCTGGAGCAAATAATTATTGTTTTCCATAATCTATTTCCCTTGTTTATATTGTATAAGGATCCAAAGCATCACGCAAGCCGTCCCCCATGAAGTTAAAGGAAAGAATTGACACAGCGACAAAAATACCCGGAGTCAACAGCCAGGGATATAATACCAGCGTTTGAATATTTTGCGCTTCTTTTAATAAGACGCCCCAGCTAGTTATAGGCGGGCGCAAACCCAAACCTAAAAAGCTCATCGAGGACTCCGCCAGAATCATAGCAGGCATCGAAAGAGTGCTAATGACAATAATGTTACTAAAGGTCGCCGGAATCAGATGGTGAATAATGATCCACCAATTGCTGGCGCCGGTCAGGCGGGCTGCCATGACAAAATCTTCCTCACGAGTAGCAAGTACTTTACCACGCAGTTGACGTGCTAACCATGTCCAGGCGACTAGAGAAAGGATGACAGTGATGGCGAAATATACTTTGCCGACAGACCAATTAGATGGTAACGCAGCGGTCAACGCCATCCACAGCGGAATCACCGGGAAGGAACGAACGACCTCTATCACACGCTGGATTAAATTATCCACCCAACCACCAAAATAACCCGATGCCACCCCCAAAATTGAACCTAAAATCAAGCTCAATAACACACCGATTAATCCGATTGTCAGCGAAATCTGGCTGCCATATACTATGCGCGAGAATAAATCTCGTCCCTGACTATCGGTGCCGAAAATGGAAATAATTCCTTCATCCACACCGTATAAATGCATCTTAGACGGAATTAACTTGAATAATTTATAGTGTTCACCTTTAACAAAATAGCGTATCGGGGTGATTTTGGAAGTGTCTTCCTTATAGATCTTTTTCAACGTTACTGGATCACGCGAGCCAGAGATACTGTAAACAAAGAGCCCAAACTTGCCCTCATGAAAGAAATGTACCTTTTGAGGAGGCATTAATAAATACTTAACATTACGAGTTTCTAAATCATAGGGGGCAATAAAATCGCCAAACAATACAACTAAGTAAAAGAGAAAAACCACTATCACGCCAATAATAGCTACTTTATTACATCTAAATTTACGCCAGGCTAAGCCCCACTGTGTAACAGCGTAATGGGCTTCTTCTGCAGCCAACATTTCTTCTTCTGCCAAGTTACCTTTTTTTTGCATATTTTGCTCATATATAGAACGCAGCATGTTAGATTTTTCTTGTAAATCGTTTCGCTCTTTCATTAGTAACGTATCCTTGGATCAATAAGTAATAGAGTAATATCTGCCAGGAGATTACCAATCAATAACATAATAGCCATGACCATTAACAGCCCGCCTGCTAGATACATATCTTGCGTAGTGAGAGCGCGTAAAAACAGCGGTCCGACCGTCGGAATAGACATAACCACACCAATAATAATTGAACTGGAAATCAATTTTGGAATCTGCATGCCCAAAACGCTAATCATCGGGTTTATTGCCACCCGCACAGCATATTTGGTTTGGACAATTTTTTCTTTTAAGCCTTTAGCACGAGCAGTAGTGATGAATTGCTGCTGTAACACATCGAGCATACTACTGCGCATAATTCGGATCAGTTCAGCCGTGCCTGCCACAGCCAAAATGAGTACCGGAGCCCACAAGTGGTTTAATAAATCAAGAATTTTAGCAATATTCCAAGGCGAATATTCCAAGTCCAGGCTACTATACAAACCTGTTGGAGAACCGCCAAAATATAATGAAATAACAACTATATAAATGAGAGCAAGTAAAAAATCTGGAATAGACAAGCCAACAAAGCCCAGAAAAGTGAATATATTATCAGCAAGAGAATATTGGTGGTTTGCCGAATAAATTGCAATTGGAAGGGAAACCACCCACATTAAAATAAGCGCTAATCCTGATATCAAAATAGTAAATCCAACCCGTCCGGCAATTAAACTTTTAACGGGGGCGTTCCATTCCATAGAATAACCAAAATCACCTCTCGGAAAACCAGATATCCAGCGCCAATACTGGACAACTATCGGTTTGTCCATACCGTAACGGTGACGTAAAGCCTCAAGTGTTTTAGCATCCTGCCCACCGCCAGATGCTGCGATATCAGCCTGTAGAGAGGTCATAAAATCACCTGGCGGAAGTTGAATAATTATAAAACTAATGACAGAGATAAAAATTAGTGTGGGAATCATTCCTAAAACGCGTCTCATTATATAATTTAACAAAGTATACCCCCTTGAGTAGATAATTCTTGCAGGGCTCACGGAGTGCGAGAGCCCTGCTTTTTTAAAACTTGCTCGAAATAATAAAACTAATTGTCAAAGTAAAAATGACATGGTTCGAGCGTGCCTGGAGCCATATAGATCCAGTCGGTTGTAAAGTTTTTGGGTATATTCTTGAAATTATTTTTCACAACAACTACATTCGGAAGCAGACCTACGGTACCGATATCGTTTACATTTTCAGCTGACCATTTAACCAATTCTTTCGCAATAGAAAGTTGTTCAGCAGGATCAACAGAGACTTTGAATTTATCATACATGTCCATTGCGACTTTAATTTCAGCTGGGGGTTCTTCACCTAATTTGCCCCCAGATTTGTACCAAATGCCATAAGCAGGAGCTGCCCAAGATCGTTCGTCGAACGGAAAAACCCAAATTGGGTCAACCATCGGATCAATCGCTCGGGATTCCGTCCAAATGGCAACTTGAACCTTATTGGATGTAGCACGCGGCCAGTAGATAGCACGATTCATCAGTTTAAGATTAGTCTTGATACCAACGGCATTCCAGTAGGAGACAACCAATTGCACTTCATCTGTGGAAGCCTTATCCCAATCCATACCTTCGATAGTGATTTCCAATGGGCTGCCATCTTTACAGGTGCGGAACCCGTCAGCCCCCTTTGCAAGACCGATTTCATCAAGCAGCGCTTCAGCTTGTTCTACATCGTAGGAGGCATACAGTTTCTCTAACTCTTGCTGGTAATATGGTGAATCAGGCACTACTGTAAAGGCTCGCGGTGTACCCAAACCAAGGTAAGAAACTTCTTGAATTTCCTCGCGGTTAATTGCAAGAGACATCGCCTTGCGAAATTTCACATTTTGAAAAATTTCGCGTAGACCTAGGTCGTCAATAGATTGATTAAAGTAGTAAACTATTTTTGAAGGAACAGCATCTAACCATGTTAAGATGTGGTAATCACCTTTAATTTCGTTCTCTTTAAAGACAGGATAATTCGAAAGGCTCATGCGGCGGAATTGGAAGTCAATATTACCATTGATGGCTTCAAGGTTCAGCGCTTGTACATCTTCGAAGAGAGTAAGTGAAATTTTATCAATATATGGAAGCTGCTGACCTTCGGGGTCAACTTTCCAATAGTAGGGGTTACGGGTCGCAACAAGGTGGGTAGCGGCAGGGCTCCACTCAGTAATCTGCCAGGCAGTCATCACTGGACGCTCAGTATTAAAGTCAAATGACTTTTCCTCGAAGATAGTGTAGTCCGTTAGTTCTTTGTTATATTTCGGGTGGAATTGCTCAAGATAATGGCGCGGGGCAAAGAAGCCAAAGCGTTCGAAACCCAAAGGCCATTGGCAGCCATGGAATGCCAAGCCAACACGTTCCGCCAAACCGTTCGGAGCATCGAATTTCAATTTAACGGTCGCGTTATCAATCACTTCTAGGTCCATCGGTTTGCCGTTAATAACCCATTCAGTGTGGGGTCCGGCAGGGGTGATGTCGGGGTTACTTTCGATATCATTCCACCAGAAAGTGATGTCGGCAGTAGTGAAAGGCTCGCCATCAGACCACTTCAAACCCTTGCGTAAATAGATTGTCAACTCTTTACCATCAACTGACCATTCCCATCTTTCTGCAAGACCAGGTTGAATCTCATCTTTTGGATTGATTGGCCAACGCAAAATTGGATCGTAAACCTGACGTCCATAAGCATGAAAATCTTTGATGCCAGTAAAAGCACGCCGCCATGTACCACCATATTTACCGATGCTTTCTACCGGCTGGACAACCAATGGATTTTCGGGAAGCCGATCCCCAACTTTAGGAAGTGTCCCAGCTTCGACCATCAGTTTCAGTTCAGGCGCCTCAGTGTATTTTTCAGCAGCCATAGTGCTTATCGAAAAAATCATAGTTAAGACCACTAAAACCATTAAAGAAACTAAAATTATTCCCTGTACTTTATATTTTCTATTTTTCATTTTAAATAATACTCCTTTAAACATTTTTTAAAATACATTATCCCTAAAAACCTTACTTATAAAATAAATTATTTCTTTTGATCACCTCCTTCATACTTTTATGAAAACAATACTATTCTAGTTTAAATCATTCTACCCTATATTCGTTTAGGAGATATTACTGATTAATATTTACTAATTTATTTTCTAATAGTTAATAATTATTTATAAAGTGTATTATCTTTATTTATTTTTTAGTTAATCTTTTAACGGTTTCTAAAAATGCAATGATATTTTTTGTTGGAACACCAGGAGGCATCCCTCCACCACAAGAAAGAATGATTTTCGATTTATCTTGAACCATACCAAGGGTCTGTTTAACACTTTCTGCCACTATTTGTGGTGTTCCCTCTGCCATGACTTCTCGTGGTGGTATATTCCCAAGAAGTACAATCTCATTTCTAGTGGCTTCTTTCATTTCCTGAAGCGAATGTTGAAAGCTAAAATTATACAGATTAATTCCAATCTCTTTTAAATAGGGAACCGAAACCATTCCTGGCGTATCATTATGAAAAAACTTTACCGAAACACCCAGGGAATGAAAGATCTTTGTAAGAAAAGGAAGAGCAAATGTACAAAAATCGCTTTCCCCTAGAAAACCCACCATATCATCTAACAAAAATATTCCATCGATTGAGGAAAACGTCTTTTTCTGAAACCAAAGCCATTCTATAATAAAATTGGTGATACGTTTAAGAAGGAGTTTTATTTCTTTTGGTTGAATTTTTAGTGCTATCAGAAAATCTGTGCTTCCCATAAGAAAAGAAGCAATATTAAGCGGACCTCGGGAAACGGCAAAACGAATCTTGTGCCCTTCTTCCTCAATACGCTTTTGAAATTGAATAGGTCTTTTAATTATAAAGGGGAGTAAACCATCTTTATGCACATCAGGATGAGGAAGAATAGACACATCGCCGATATCTTGGAGAACTTTTTCGGCAAAGGGAAATTCATTTTCGCCCCAAATACATCGGGAGCCAAAAGAAGAAGGCTCTGAACACATTCCATACTCTGACCAAAAACCAGGGAAAAAAAGTACTTCTGGAAAAGTCTTAATAACTTTTACATTTGCCAAAAACCAAAGCTCAGGATTTGAAAAATAATCAAAAATGCTTATTCCTGCCCAGTTAGGAATCCAGGGACTGTCAATTATAAAACCAACAGGAATAGGTTTAATATTTTCACCCTTGATTATAGCAAGTAAAATTTGCCACTGCTTATCTGTCATATGAAATTTCTCCTTCAATGGAATTTTAGGCTAAATAGTTACCCCTATCTTTACAAGCGTGCTACTTTCAAAACTCAAGCTTTACTTGTCCTGCTTTTTCCTTTTCTTGTAGTTTTACGCATCTTCGGATCACTTCTTTGTTTATCCCTACCGTAGATAGAAAATAACCTTTTCCCTAAATGCCCTTTCTGTCCCAATATACCTTTTCCAAGAAAGCAAACTTCCTGTTTAGGGATCTACCGGTATTCTTTTTGATGGTTTCTACTTCTTTACTTACTGCTTATTTTGGTGAAATTACCATATATAAATGAACATGATCATTCTTTATCTCTTTTTTATATTCCTAATAAGAATCAGGATGATATTTTTTTATTTCCTAAAGTTTTATTTTCGGATAATTTTTTACTTCTGTCATCAAAACCTTTCTTCGTTATCTGTTTATCCAAGTAATATCATATTTTTGTTTTAATGAGTCAACTTTTTTAAATTCATGCTTTTATTACGTAGGCCAAGAAAGAGAAGAAATAACAAACTACTTTCATCTTTATTTTTGCGAGTAGGAAAATTTCCATTAAATTAAGAAAGAGGAGAATTTAATTTTTTGAACTAATCTAAGATTTTTTATTTTAGTGTACAATGCCTCGTATCTTTTTTATAAAAAATAAATTGTTTGTTCATTAAACATTTAAATTATATAATCATTCTTATAAAATGTCAAAAAATATTTTAATATTTTAATATTTCCTCTAACTACCCCATTAAAATTTACACTAACTTTAATATTGTTATTTTAACATTATTTATTAAAAGCGTATTACTTAGAAAAAATCTCAAAAGATATACCGATTAACTACCAGAACTACAGTTACATAAAATATTTTTTAAAAGACATATGGAGTTAAATTTGCTGCTTAAATTAAATATGTTGCATTAAATAGTTATTTTTGGAAGATAATCATATTGTTTCTAATAATAAATCCATTAGACAAATCTTTTCCTATATTCATCTACAGTTTCAATCATAGTAAGAATATTTTTGTCAGGAACATCCCACCCCATATTAATACAGCAAATCCCGGTTTTCTCCAGATTTCCTGATTGTTTAAGCATCTTATTTATATCCTCTTTCACCTCTCCCGGTTCTACTTTCCGTATCTTTGCCGGATCGTAACGTAGGTTTAAAAATGCTTTAGGTAGTTTTTCGCGGCAGATGGCAATATCAGATCCCCATCCCACATCAAAAAATGAAACACCGGGCACTTTAGCATAACTATCTGCATAAATATGCATGTTATTTCCACAGTGATGTATCCCGTAAGGCTGCAGAACCTTTGCTAATTTAATATCATATTCTAAAAGTGTATCTCGATAAGTATTAGCGGAAATCATAACTACTGAACAATTCGAATGTAGATTAATTTCTGGATTAACAAATTTTACCGCTCTATTTACTGAAATAGATGATGTACCAGTTTCACTTTTAACATAATTAACAAAATTTTTAATCGTCTCTGTGATAGCATTAAAAATTCTCCTTGCTCGTTTCGGATTCTTTAACATATCGATAAAAATTTCATCTCCACGTATATCTAGGGCTACATTTAAAACTCCCTGCCAGTTTATATCACCTACAACATAACCAAATTTCTCTTTAAGTTGTTGAACCAACTTTTTTAATTCTTGAAATGTCTCGTTATTATTAAAATTCACAGGTTCAATCTTGTCGGCTTCCTCATCAGATATATTTTTCGATATAACCTGTGGTGAGGAATCTCTAGTATAATTTACCTCACAGCCAAACATCTCTGATATTATATATCCCGCTGCCAGATGAACTGCCCCAATACAGGGTCGGGATTCTATGTGAGCCTCCTTTTCTATATTATATTTACCGAAACGTTCATTAAGTATTTTACGCATCCTTAAATCAGCTTCTACCCGAGTATCCGGGTCATAGAAAAAGTCTCTTTCAAAACTCAAGCCATAGTTTTTATACCACCACTCGGGGTGAAAAACAAAAGTAACGGGCAATAAATTCTTTGATTGTTTACTATTCACTATCAAAATCTTTCCTC
>Ga0075115_10001715_pt1 | contig 10563 bp, 11 predicted proteins | sample AntAceMetag02UKH_FD_69785 | JGI IMG/M metagenome (GOLD analysis project Ga0075115, IMG submission 69785) | Saline lake microbial communities from Ace Lake, Antarctica - Antarctic Ace Lake Metagenome 02UKH | ecosystem: Environmental > Aquatic > Non-marine Saline and Alkaline > Saline | place... | reverse complement strand
CTTGAGGAACAGAAGCTTACGGTAAGGTTTGAAGATAGAGCCATCGACTATGACTGGGGTGAGTTGGATGAATTGGTATTAGCCTATGCTATCTCTATACATAAATCGCAGGGAAGTGAATATCCGGCGGTAGTTATTCCGCTTCTACCCCAGCACTATATCATGCTGCAGCGCAATCTCCTGTATACGGCCATTACTCGGGCTAAACGTTTGGTAGTACTGGTTGGGAGTAAACGCGCTATTGCAATTGCCATCAAGAACAATAAAGTCCAGTTCAGGTATACAAATCTGAGCCAGAGACTGATAGATGGGTAGCATTTATAGCTTAGCTATGATAAGCTGCTGCAAGGTCGGGATAAGTTGCTTCTTCTCAAATAAGAGTTCGGGAACTGTTCCGAATGGCCCACCATACAGGACTCGAACCTTCGCGACAATTCCCGGTTAGATGCTAAGACTGAAAATCAAATCGAAATCCTTGGTAGTACCACTCGTTAATGCCCACATTCCGTCTTTGTTGTCAAAGGTCTATAATAGAACTAAGTTTATTGCCGATGAGCGCTAGATGAACGAAGAAGAGTTTGCAGCACTATTAGCCATGGGACACGAGGTCACCGGTACCGAGTTCAAAGGACCTGGCCCAATTTCTGATCGGCAGTTATTTGCACAGGTAACTAAAGCAGTTCTTGGAATGACCAATAGACGAGACGGGGGCCGAGTAATCATCGGTGTTGAAGACAACGGTGGTATACCAAATCCGATCGGCTTGACCAAACCTGACGTAGATACATGGAAATACGATGATGTCGCAGCGAAACTCGCAGAGTACGCAGACCCTAGTGTGAGCTTTGACCTGAAGATAGAGAAGAACAATGGCAAAGATTACGTTATCCTCTACATTGGAGAGTTCGACGATATACCCATTCTGTGTAAGAAGGATTATCAAGACGTTCTCCGGAAGGGTGCCTGCTATGTGAGGCCTCGAAGGAAGCCGGAGACTACGGAGATTCCTACCCAAGAAGATATGCGTGACCTATTGGATCTCGCTGCTGAAAAGCGGCTTAGAAAACACTTGGAGCAAACAAAACGCGCGGGTGGCTTAGTTGTACCCTTTCAAATGGAGTGTATAGCCCCGTCTTCGCAAGAACAGTATGATAGGCAATTAGGTGGCCTCTGATGACACTACTTGAAAAGATAAAATCGCGGGGACATTGGCGAGTGGTGATTCGCCCTGGTCGATTTGTTGAGCAGCGAATCCCACAGATTTCTTCCCTTTATCCGATTATTCAGAAAACGGCCGTTCAATTGCGTGGCTGGGATTTCCCTCACGTTGATACACATACTAACCCGCATATAAACGTTGATTGGTTAGGGCAGGAGTCTGAATGGCAGGAGCATTTAGAGATATGGCGGTTTTATCAGAGCGGTCAATTTGTTGATATAGCTGGGATATGGGAGGATTGGCGCGACAGGTCTGATCCCGCACGGGAGTCCGGTGTATTGCTTGGAATCGGAGACACGCTATTCAGGTTTACCGAGATTTTTGAATTCGCTGCACGTCTAGCTCTCACCGAAGTAGGTGATGAGCTCATGTATATTGAAGTTACGATAAATGGTCTTGCCGGACGCAAACTTTGGAGTGACAGTCACGATTCGGGGCGTGTGTACAATCAATATGTGGCATCACTTCAGGAGTTTCCGTTTAAACAAGAATTACCTCGTGATGAACTGGTAGCGCAACCTCGGGAGTTAGCTCTTAGGCCTGCTATAGAGCTGTTTGCTCGTTTTGGGTGGACAGCCGATGCGGCTGCTTTACGAGACATGCAGAAGAACTTACGAGTAAGGTAATAATAAAAAAACAATTCGATACCTATTCGAGGGAGAACGTGACTGTGAAAGTACCACCTATTGATACCTCGGCTCCAGCCGAGGTATTATAGCCTTATAGTTGCATCTACTCAATCTTTGTGGGACACAAGCAACTGCTGTAACGCTGGTATAAGTTGCTTCTTCTCAAACAGGAGTTCGGGAACTTACTCTTCTCCACCAGTGCTACTGAACTACTCCTCGCCCTCTACTCCCGGCGGAAGAACCTCACCGAACTGGGCGTGAGCTTGTCGCCAACCGCCGTGTCTTTAAGCATTATATTCATCGTTGCCGTATACGCTGATAGTCAGCACCAAGGCGATTTATTTTCCCCCGGGACTTACCCTAATTGACAAAACCGCTGCCGCTGGCTAAAGTGTAAGTTAATTATCAAGCAGTCTGAAAGCCGTCAGAGAGGTATATACAGACGAAGGTATCTCTCTGACTAATTTTATTAGTCCCGATATTGTAGTACTTGCTGGCATGCTTTAGCGTGTCTTAATGCTCTTTTTACATAAATCCGGTTATCACTATCACATCAATTTTAATGGGAACGGAGTTTTTTTGTTTTACGGTTGGTATATCGTAACAGCCGGCGGTATCCTCAGTGCTATAGTTGGCGGGATGATTATTTATGGGTTTACCGCCATGGTAAACCCACTGGCTACCATCTTTGGTTGGAGCTATGCCCAGATATCTCTGGCCATGACATTCCGGGGTCTGGAAATGGGTGTCCTTAATCCGCTCGTGGGCTTCCTGGCCGACCGCTGGCCGGCCAGGAAGCTGGTACTGGCTGGAGTAATAGTTACCGGGGCCGGTCTATTATGTTTCAGCCAGATATCCAGCCTGCCTTTATTTTATGTCAGTTTCCTCGTGATTGCGCTCGGCGTTTCCCTCAGCACCAATGTGGTGTTAATGACGGTAGTTGCCAGGTGGTTTAGCAGTAACGTGGGTAAGGCGAGCAGCCTGTTGACGGTGGGGATTGGGTTGGGGGGGCTGATGGTGCCCCTGGTTACGATGGGTATTGATGCCTGGGGCTTTCAAAAATCCGTGATGATTATGGCAGCCGGGGTGCTGGCCATAGGCATCCCGCTATCCTTCGTTTTCCGTGACAGGCCGGAAGATTACGGGCTTCTGCCCGATGGGGAAAGGGTTCCCCGCTCCCCGGATACCGGTAATCCTGTGACTATAGAGACTGGAAAGGGAGTGAAGGAGGCGCTGTCTACCCGGGCTTTCTGGCACATCGGTATCGCTTTTATGCTGCAGGCTGCTGGACTCAGTGCCGTAATGCTGCACATCATGCCCTGCCTGGTGAGCAAAGAAATCGCCCGAAACACGGCCAGTATTATCGCCATGGTTATACCCGTGTTAAGTATCCCCATGCGTTTTGTCTTCGGCTGGCTCAGCGACATGTTCCGGAAGAGCTATGTTATTGCCGTATCCATGACTATGACGGGTTGCGGTCTTTTCCTTTTCTCAATAGTTAACGGTGAGTCATGGGGACTGCTGATTGCTTTTGTTATCGTTTACAGTACCGGCCTCGCCGGGTTTAGCCCGCTCATGCCGCCCATAGTCAGGGAGTATTTTGGCACTAAAAAATTCGGTTCAATCTTTGGTCTGGCCGGGTTTTTCCTGACCGTCGGTGGAGTCATCGCTCCGTATATAGCCGGGCTGGTCTTTGATGTCCGGGGCACCTATGACCCGATGTGGTCTGTGCTCGGTGGGGCTGCCATACTGGGGGCGGTTTCCATACTGACCCTGCCGCGGGCTACTACGGGCATGGGAAGAAATACGGAATAGCTCGGGAACAGGCAGTTTGTGTTGACCATGCAGCCTTCTTGAATGTCTGCCGCTTGCCTGAAAAACAAGCCTGCCCATACGTGAGATATAGTGGCCTTTGCCGCATCTGTTTCCGTCAAGCTTCACGTGACGGGCTTACCGTTAAAACACCGGACAGGCTATGGCATTATACGCTTGACTTATTTATGGCAGATGCTAAACTTGGGTTTACTGACGGTAAAGAAATAATATAAAATAACGTCACCAAGATACACGTTTTCAGGGGTGAGATAAAGATACGGAGCAGGCCAGGAAAAGGCCGCGGGCACCCGGTAGAAAGGAACCAAGCGTAAGGAGGAATAATATGGAATCCAAGGTATTTAGCGATAAGTTACTGGATCTTTGTGAGACGCGCGCTGAAGATATTGCCCGGCGCTGGTACAAAGCAATATGTAATAATCCCCACACTCCCTCATATCATGATATTAACGGTGAAAAACTTATTACGCTATCGGCCCCCTTTTACAGGGACCTGAAGGTAATATTTTTCTCCGAGAACCCCTATGAAGAGGTTGAGCGGTTCCTGGATGGCCTACAGTACGTGGAGCAATTAAATGCTCAGGGTATTCCTCTATCGGAAATGATTTATTCATTAATCTTGATGCGAAGGCATATCTGGCTATACGCCGAGCTGCAGGGGTTATTTTTTGACTTCGCAACGGATATATACCAGGCCGTGGCCAGTATTAACCGGGTACTGCTCCTCTTTGATTACATTATGTACACTGTAATCGGGAGGTACGAAAAAATAAGCAAGTAATATATCCGGGGCTGCCTGACAGGCAAAACCCGGCAATATATCCATATGCTTACTTGCTCAGCTTTAGAAAGGGGGTGACGGCATGATGACTTTGAACAGACGGATCTGAAACGTTACCGGCATGATACGCGTGATGTATCACTGCTTTAGTTACGCCGTGTTGGTAGCTCATAACGTCACCCGCACCACCATCTTTATCTGATTCTGCTGGCTCCGATGTTATGGCTTTCAGGCATTTGCGGAAAATCATAACGAAAGGAGCGTTTATGCTTTCGCTATCACGATTTATGTCCTCCCGCTGGGGGCCGGTCCTTACCGGAATAATTGTCGGTATTTTTGCGCCTCTACTGGTTAAGCTGGGTAATCCACCCAACATGGGCATCTGCATGGTCTGCTTTAACCGTGATATTGCCGGGGCGCTCGGCCTGCACCATGCCGGCGCTGTGCAGTATATCCGCCCTGAAATCATCGGCTGTTTTTGCGGAGCCTTTATTGCCGCCTTCGTTTTCCGGGAGTTTAGGCCCCGCACCGGCTCTGCCCCGCTGGTGCGCTTTCTGCTGGGTATGCTGGCTACGTTCGGGGCGCTGGTATTCCTGGGTTGCCCCTGGCGTGCCTATCTGCGTCTGAGCGGCGGTGACATGACTGCCGTCTTCGGCATACTGGGACTCACGGCAGGTATTGGCATTGGGGCCTTCTTTTTAAAACGGGGGTTCAGTCTTGGCCGCAGCTACCCGGCACCCCGAGCCTTGGGCTGGGTAATGCTTGCCGTAATGCTAGCCTTGCTGGTTCTGCTGATTGTAGCCCCTCAATTCGGTAGGGACACCGGTGGCAATACCACCGGCCCTATCTTTTTCTCCCGGAGCGGGCCGGGTAGTCAACATGCACCGCTCGTTATTTCTCTCGTCGTCGGGCTTGTTATCGGTTTTTTAGCGCAGCGCAGCCGCTTCTGTACCGTTGGCGCTGTACGTGACATGATTTTGATGCGTGATAGCCACCTGCTGAACGGTATTCTCACGTTTATAGTTACCGCCTTCATTGCCAATCTCGTACTCGGGCAGTTTAATGCCGGGTTTGACAACCAGCCGGTAGCTCACACCGATAATTTATGGAACTTTGGCGGTATGGCCCTTGCCGGGCTCGCTTTCACCCTGGCTGGCGGTTGCCCGGGCAGGCAGCTATTCCTGGCCGGAGAGGGTGACGGCGATGCTGCCGTTTTTGTTGTCGGCATGATGGTCGGTGCCGGCTTTGCCCATAACTTTTCCATAGCCAGTAGCTCCGGTGGCACGGCCGTATTCGGGCCGGTTACGGTAATCGTTGGTCTGGCCATGTGTATCATAATCGGGTTTACCATGCGCGAGGCTAGAGTAAGGAGAGAAGCTATATGAGCTATATAGAAACGGTAGATGCCCGCGGTCTTTCCTGCCCGCAGCCGGTAATGCTGGCTCGCCAGGCTCTAAAAAATATCGCCAGGGGAAAGATAGAAGTCCTGGTGGATTCCAGAACTGCCCTGGAAAACGTCTCGCGTCTAGCGGGGCATGAAAACTGGGAGGTGGTGGTGGAGGCTTTATCAGGAGGCAATTTCCGGATTATACTGAAGAAATGATTTACCTGGATAATGCAGCCACATCGTGGCCCAAACCGCCTCCGGTACTGAAAGCCATGACGGATGTGCTGGAAAGTGCCGGGGGTAATCCCGGCCGTTCCGGACACAGGCTATCCATTGCGGCAGCCCGGGTCATGTACGATACGCGGGAAGACATTGCCAGATTTTTCCACGCTCCGGACCCGATGCATGTTATTTTCACGGGCAACGCTACCCAGGCCATCAATATCGCTCTGAGGGGGCTGCTTAAGCCGGGTGATAGCGTTATTACCAGCTCAATGGAGCATAACGCCGTCATGAGGCCGCTAAGGAGCCTGGAGAAAAGGGGTATTCTGGTTAAAGTTATTCCCGCTGCCCGTGACGGCAGCCTGAAAGTTGAGGATATGTCCGGAGCGATAAGCCCCGGTACACGTCTCGTGGTTATAAATCACGCGAGTAACGTGGCCGGTACCCTGCTGCCGGTTAGCGAGGTTTCGGCTATTGCCCGCAGAGCTAATGCCCTGCTGCTGGTTGATGCGGCGCAAACAGCCGGCGTTATTCCTATAGACATGCAGGCTATGGGAATCGACCTTCTCGCCTTTACCGGGCACAAGGGGTTACAGGGCCCGCCCGGCACCGGCGGTCTGGTGATAGGTAGCGGTGTTGATGTCTCTCGGATTGAGCCCCTGATGTACGGTGGTACGGGCAGCCAGTCCGAGCTGGAAGAGCAGCCCCCCTTCCTTCCCGACAAGTTTGAAAGCGGGACGCCCAACATATCCGGCATCGCCGGTCTCCGTGCCGCCCTTGGCTGGCTTACGGACAGGGGTGTTGAGAGCGTCCGTGCCCGGGAAAAGGAGCTTACCCGTGCCCTGATTGACGGTCTGTCCGGCTTACCGGGTGTCAGCGTTTACGGGCCGCTCGATCCTGAAAGGTCGGTAGCCATAGTATCCATTACTATTAAAGGCAGGCAAAACTCAGAGGTCGGACTCAGGCTGGACGAGGAGCATGGTATTCTGTCCCGTGTCGGATTGCACTGTGCTCCCGCGGCTCATAAGACCATTGGCTCGTTCCCGGAGGGGACAGTACGGTTTGCCCCCGGTGTATTCACTACCATAGCCGATATTCATACAGTTATAAAAGCGGTCGGGGAGGTAATCCGCTCGTGGAAAGCTACGGGGTAATCCTGTTTCATACAACGTCATCCGTCATGTGTGCTGAGAAAGCGCTGGCCGGGGAAGGATGCGTGGTGAAGTTGATACCCACACCCCGTGAGTTCTCAAGCGATTGCGGTATCGCTCTGCGCTTCGATTGGGATGAATATGAAAAGGTCACCTCGTTAGTGGCGGCGGCACAGCTGGAGATAAACGCTATTCACCGGATGTGACCTAACAGGTTTTAAAGCGGATAAAGGATATAAACCGCAAGCAGCAATATTGCCGGCTAATAAAGTAGGAAAACGCCATACTGTATGCCAACTGTCTCTGGGACGGGCCATTTTAAATATTTAATATCTCCGGTCTAATACCAGTGATCGGATACTCTATTTATGTACCAGTTCTTTGAGCGCTTTTTCTATGTCGGTTAAAACAGTGGCGTCGTCAATAGTGGATGGGACTTGATACTCTTGCCTGTCGGCAATCTTTCTCATAGTACTTCTAAGTATCTTGCCCGATCTGGTTTTGGGTAGTGACTTTACCACCACTATCTGCTTTAGAGACGCGATAGCGCCGATTTCCTCTCTTACCATGCTGATAAGGCTATCGATTATTACCTGATGCTCGGTTTTCACACCGGCCTTCAGTACCACCAGCGCCAGCGGTAGCTGGCCTTTAAAATCATCGGCAACACCGATAACGGCGCATTCCGCTACATCGGAATGCGTGGCTATGACCTCCTCCATGGCACCGGTTGACAGCCGGTGACCGGCCACGTTAATGACATCGTCTACTCTGCCCATCACGAAGATATAGCCGTCACTGTCAATATGGCCGCCGTCGCTGGTAAAATAGTAGCCGGGGAACGGGGCCAGGTAGGACTCAACGAACTTATCATCGTCTTGCCACAGTGTGGTTAGCGTGCCGGGCGGCAGGGGCATCTTGATAGCTATAATACCTTCGGCATCCGGAGGTAAAATCTGGCCATTGTTATCCAGAATGGTCACCTGGTAGCCCGGGGCTGCCCTGGTTGGTGAGCCGGCTTTTATGGGGAGCAGCTCAATGCCTGTGCAGTTAGCCGCGATAGCCCAGCCGGTCTCCGTCTGCCACCAGTGGTCAATTACCGGGACGTGCAGCAGATCCTTTGCCCAGAAGTAGGTATCCGGGTCAAGCCTCTCACCGGCGAGGAATAGGTATTTAAGGCAGGAAACGTCGTATTTCTTCAGGTAGCTGCCGGCGGCGTCCTCTTTCTTAATAGCCCTGATGGCGGTAGGTGCCGTAAACAGTGCCCTGACGTTGTGCTGGGATATAACCCGCCAGAAAGCACCCGGGTCAGGTGTGCCCACCGGTTTGCCCTCGTATAGTACCGTAGTGCAGCCGTAAAGGAGAGGGGCATAAACGATATATGAGTGTCCGACAACCCAACCTACGTCAGACGCTGCCCAGAATACGTCGCCCGGATTCATCCCGTATATATGTTTCATGCTCCATTTCATGGCGACAGCATGCCCGCCATTATCTCTGACCACGCCTTTGGGCTTGCCTGTTGTCCCTGAGGTGTAGAGAATGTAGAGAGGGTCTGTTGATTTAACGGGAGTACAGCCGGCAGGTTCGGCATCCTGTACTAAAGCGGCCCAGTCAAAATCACGTCCGTTTATCAAATTAGCCTGTGCCTGTTCTCTCTGGTAAATAATGCATTTTTCAGGCTTGTGACTTGCTATCTGGATGGCCTTATCCAGGAGCGGCTTGTATTTGATTACCTTCTTCCCCTCAATACCGCACGAAGCAGAAAGGATCAGTTTAGGTCTGGCATCATCAATTCGGATAGCCAGTTCGTGCGGGGCGAACCCCCCGAAGACCACCGAATGTATTGCCCCAATGCGAGCACAGGCAAGCATGGCTGTCACCGCTTCGGGAATCATGGGCATGTATATTATCACCCGGTCTCCCCGGGATACTCCCTGTGTGGTGAGAGCTCCTGCCAGCTTTGATACCCTGTCCAGGAGCTCTTTATAGGTAATTTTCTGGCAGGTACCTGTAACCGGGCTATCGTAAATGATGGCTACCTGTTCGGCGCGCCCGTTTTCGACGTGATAGTCAACCGCGTTATAGCAAGTATTCAATTCTCCGTCCGGGAACCACCTGTAAAACGGCTTGTTTGTGTCGTCAAGAACTGATGAGTATTTTTTATGCCATACTATTTCCTGGGCAGCCTTTCCCCAAAAATTATCAGGGTCGCTGATGGACTCCTCGTAGGTTTCCTGGTAGCTTCTATCCAATTTACTCTCCTTTAAAATCATATCGTTATATTATTTTCCGATCTGTTGTGCGCGGGCGTACCTCCGCTCACTTGAGCCATACGCATGGAAATTGAAATCAGATAGCGCAGCGTCACGGTATGGGAACAACCTGGCGCTATCACGTAGAAGGAGGTAATAATATCATGGAGGTACGTGCTCTACCATCGAATATACAGGATTATACTCCCAATTTATTAAAAGTAAAATACCTGTTAACATTTTTCCGCGAGTATATTCACCACATAAATCTCCTGGGTTACAGGAAAAAAGTAGGGGGGACTAATTGACGGGAAGATACTGCGCGGTTCCTCATAGCTCAGGCGGGCAGGGTGGCGGGACGGGTATGGCTCATTTCAGCCGCGCCGCACGGTGATAGCGATACGGTAAATATAAACATAAATATTGCCGTATCCAAGGCTCGAAATCTACGGCGTATATTCTCCCCCTTTCTTGTAAGGCTATTGACATGGTTTAGTCCTTATGTGTATAATGATATGCGGTAAATATTTACCGCATTATTTAGGTGAGGAATACTTATACCGCCGATGAAACGTATATATGTCAATGAGCAGGTCTGTATCGGTTGCGGGCTGTGCCTGGTCTATTGCCAGGTCGAGCATTCGCCTTCAAAAGACGTGATTAAAGCCTTCAAGCAGGGAAGCACGCCGCCGTTAGCGTATGTTGCGGTGGAGTGCCGGGGGCCGGTTTCATTTGCCGTGCAATGCCGTCACTGTGAGGATGCCCCCTGTGTTTATGCCTGTCTCACCGGCGCCTTGCAGAAGGACCCGGATAGTGGCCTGGTGACGGTTGATACGAGCCGGTGTATCGGGTGCTGGACATGCATGTTGTTTTGTCCCTACGGTGCCGTAAGACAGGCACCGGATAGAAAGACCATCGCCAAATGTGACTATTGTGGTGACAGGGAAATACCGGCCTGTGTAGCCAACTGCCCGAATGAGGCGCTCGTTTATGCCGAGGCAGATGATACTGTCCTTGATTTCATGGGGGAAGGTCTGAAATGATTGCCGTTATTGATTATGGTGCCGGCAACCTGCGTAGCGTGGT
>Ga0075115_10001710_pt1 | contig 10584 bp, 9 predicted proteins | sample AntAceMetag02UKH_FD_69785 | JGI IMG/M metagenome (GOLD analysis project Ga0075115, IMG submission 69785) | Saline lake microbial communities from Ace Lake, Antarctica - Antarctic Ace Lake Metagenome 02UKH | ecosystem: Environmental > Aquatic > Non-marine Saline and Alkaline > Saline | place... | reverse complement strand
ATTACCGGCAGCCCCCCCGCTCGTAATATTAAAGCTACCGCCTCCTGAGGGGTCATCTTATCCCGCTCCACGTAGGCTGGCCCCCAGCGCCCTATATAGCTCGAAAAAGCCTCTTTAAGTGATGATATATATCCCTTTTCCAGCATAGCTTGAGCCACATGCGGACGCCCGATAGCACCGCTACCGGCTATTTCCTTTACCCGCGCCCACTCGACGTGTATTCCCAGGCTATTCAACTTAGCTACCATCTTCTCGGCACGCGTGGCCCGGGAGTTACGAAACCTGTCCAGATGGGACTTTAAGTAAGGGTCGGTATATTCTATGTAGTAGCCCAGAATGTGTACCTCGCCGCTGGGGACGTCCGTACTGATTTCAACACCGGGTATGACGGTAAGTCCAGGGAAGGCTGCGGCCGTTTCCAGGGCAGTGGCAATGCCGTCCACGGTATCATGGTCGGTTATAGCTATAACCGATAGCCCCAGCTCCACAGCCCGCCTGACAACTTCAGCCGGGCTGAGTTTGCCGTCAGAGGCGGTGCTGTGTATATGCAGGTCTACCTGAGTCACTAATCAACTTCCTGATAAATTCGGTTGATATCCAACGCCCGCCCGCTATAATCATCGACTTTGACCAGGATAGCATTAAGCATGGTCCTGCCCTTGGCTACTGTTAAACGGCTTGGCATTTTGGATAGAAAGCGGCGCAGTACAGACTCGGTCTCATCACCGATAATGGAGTCTATAGGTCCCGTCATGCCGATATCGGTAACATAAGCAGTACCATTTTTAAATATCTGGGCATCAATAGTGCCCACGTGGGTGTGCGTGCCAAGAACAGCGCTTACCCGGCCGTCCAGATAGCGGCCGAGCGCCATCTTTTCGGATGTTGCCTCAGCATGAAAGTCGACTATGATAATGGGTGGTCTGTTTTCAAAGCTGGCGAGCAGCGTATCCATGGCCCGGAACGGGCAATCGAACTCGCCAATAAAAGTGCGGCCTATCAAATTGACCACCATAACCTTGCTGTCCGCTATATAGCCTTTGCCGGGAACTTCCGGCGGGTAATTTAAGGGACGCAGCACCGGCATCTCGCCGTTCAGGTAGGGGATAATCTCCTTCTGTGCCCAAATATGATTACCTGAGGTAAGGATATCTACACCCGCGTCCAGCAGTTCTCTGGCGGTAGCGGGGGTTAAACCGAACCCCCCGGCCACATTCTCACCATTGGCAACAACCAGGTCCACCTCATTTTCCTCACGCAGGGCAGGCAGAAGCTGCTGGACTGCCTGCCTGCCCGGCCGGCCGATTATATCGCCGAGAGCCAGTATTAACACGGTCTTCTCCTATTTAGCATAGTCTACAGCCCTGGTTTCCCGGAGTACGGTTACCTTGATTTGTCCCGGGTATTCCATCCCCTCTTCTATCTTCTTGACAATGTCCCGAGCGAGCCTCATGGCTCCCAGATCATCGATTTCTTCCGGCTTGACGAGAATACGTATTTCACGTCCGGCTTGGATAGCATAGGACTTTTCCACCCCTTTAAAGCCGTTGGCTATGTCCTCCAGTGCTTTCAGTCTCTTAATGTAATTTTCCAGAGATTCACGTCTGGCACCCGGTCTGGCGCCGCTGATGGCATCGGCCGCCGAGACGATAAAGCCCCAGGTGCTCATATTTTCCGTTTCGCCATGGTGCTCGGCAATACCCTGGACTACTTCGGGAGATCTTTCCCATTGCTTGACCAGGTCGGCTCCGATGGCGGCGTGGCTGCCCTCCACCTCGCGGTCTACCGCTTTACCAATGTCATGGAGCAGCCCGGCCTTCTTGGCTATGGCGACGTCGGCACCCAGCTCCGCGGCTATCATGGCGGACAGGTGTGCTACCTCAATGCTATGGCCTAAAACGTTCTGCCCGTAGCTGGTGCGGTATTTTAAGCGGCCAAGTAGCCTTATCAGCTCCGGTCGCAGGCCCTGTACCCCTACCTGGAAAGCTGTCTGTTCGCCGGTACTCTGTATGGCCGCTTCTACTTCCTCTTTGGTCTTGTTTACTACCTCTTCGATACGGGCCGGATGGATACGGCCGTCCAGTATGAGCTTGCTTAATGCCAGACGGGCTATTTCTCGCCGTACCGCGTCAAAGCTGGACAGGGTAACTGTCTCCGGAGTGTCGTCAATAATCAGGTCAACCCCTGTTGCCTGCTCCAGAGCCCTGATGTTCCGGCCTTCTCGCCCGATTAGCCTGCCTTTCATCTCATCGTTGGGTAATGGTACCACGGATACGGTGGTTTCGGAGACCACTTCAGCCGCAGAGCGCTGGATAGCCTGCGAGAGAATACTCTGTGCTTTTTTAGCGCTTTCTTCTTTTAGCTTGATTTCCCACTCATGGAGGCGGCGGTTCGCTTCCTGCTGCATCTCTATTTGCATGGCGTCAACCAGTCGCTGTTTGGCTTCCTCGGTGGACATACCCGAGACCAGCTCCAGCTGCTTTACCTGCCTGTCTCTGAGTTCAACGAGTTGAGTACGAATGGATTCAGCCTCCCTGTCCTTATTTGCCAGAGTGCGCTCGCGATTGTCTATCCCATCCAGTTTTCGTTCCAGTGTCTCCGATTTTTGAGCCAGACGTTGATCCTCGCGCTGTAATTCATTACGCCGTTCGCGGTACTCGTTATCGGATTGTGCCTTTGTTTTATCTGCCTCTTGTTTTGCATCATTGACCAGCTTCTTGGCTTCAATGCCGGCTTCGGCCCCTATCCGGGATGCCTTACGCTCGGCAATACGCATTTGCCGGTCGAAGGTTATTCGCCGGAAAAGGAAAGTGCCCATGCCTCCGAATATCGCGCCTATGATGAAGCTGAAAAATATGGTTAATATATCTACTACTATCATTTTTCCCCCCTCGTTCGTGTCTTGTTAGTTTTATTTGGGGTAGACCACAGATAGCTAATAAATTTAATTTGTTATTTAATGTCATGTTTAATTGCTACCTAGAGTTACTTCCCTGTTCCTGCCAGATTCGGGTTACCGTATTTTTTATCGTCTCATAACCGAAGCCGCGTCGTTTGAGGTACCCGCTAAGACGGCGACGGAACATCTCATAGTCAGATAGCGGTAAACTACGTGCTTTAGCGGAGGCTGCTTGATAAGCGCTCTCGGTATCGTCAATATCACCAGCTATCTGGTCTATTATGTCAGTATTTACCCCCTTTCGTCTTAGTTCTAATTTAGTCAGCCCCGCGCTGCGTGGACTGAATGATTCCCGGTTTTCTTTCCAGAACTGGGCAAAGGCTGCATCGTCTACCAGATTTGTTTCTTCCAGCCTGTTTATTACCGCCTCGATACATTTAATGTCAAAGCCGCGGCGTTTCAGCCGTTCCCTTATCTCAAACTTGCTTCGTGGGCGGAGCCTTATGCTGCTTACTGCCGCACTATAGCAGCGCTGGTAGCGGTCAGACGTGGCCAGCGTTTCAATCTGGCTATCAGAGAGCTCTTGCCCAACCTGCAGCCCCTCTTTTACTGCCACTTCCGCTTCCAGACTGAACGCCGGCTTACCGTCAAGGTGTATATTCACCCGCTGCCGGCTCTTTGCAGCACGGATATCGGTAATCTGAACCACGGCTCCCCCATTTAAAATAGAAGGCTGAGACACATGCCTCAGCCTTCTAAACCCCTGTTTATTTTATTAATGTTGTCAGCTATATAAGCTGTCAATCATCTATGTTGAGATTACGGGCGGTGACGGCTGAGGAGCTCTAATCTCCCGCTCAATCTCCTGGGCAAGCTCGGGATTCTCGCTAAGATATTTCTTAGCGTTCTCCCTGCCCTGTCCCAGACGAATATCACCACGAGAGAAAAAAGCGCCGGCCTTTTTTATAAATCCTAGCTCTATACCGAGGTCAAGCAGGTTACCTTCTCTGCTTATACCCCGGTCAAACATGATATCAAACTCTGCATTGCGGAAAGGCGGAGCTACCTTATTTTTAACTACCTTGGCTCTGACATGGCTACCGACTACCTGGTTACCGTCTTTAATAGCATCCACTCGTCTTAGATCAATTCGCACTGAGCTGTAGAATTTTAAAGCCCTACCGCCCGGTGTTACTTCGGGATTTCCAAAAATAATGCCAACCTTCTCTCTAAGTTGATTGATAAATATTACCGCGGTCCCTGACTTGCCGATGGCAGCCGTAAGCTTTCTCAATGCCTGTGACATGAGGCGGGCCTGCAGTCCTACGTGGGCATCTCCCATTTCCCCTTCAATTTCAGCCCGGGGAACCAGGGCAGCTACACTATCAACTACAATCACATCGATAGCGCCACTCCTGACCAGTGCCTCGGTAATCTCCAGGGCTTGCTCTCCGGTGTCCGGTTGTGAGATAAGTAAATCACCCACGTTAACACCGCATTTACCGGCATAGGGGGGGTCCAGAGCATGCTCCACGTCAATGTAGGCAGCTACTCCTCCCAGCTTCTGTGCCTCGGCAATTATATGTTGCCCCAAGGTAGTCTTTCCCGATGACTCCGGGCCGAATATCTCGGTAACCCGGCCTCTTGGAATACCACCTATACCCAGAGCCAAGTCTAATGCTAGTGATCCACTGGGAATACCTTCAACTCGCGGTACAGATACGGCTTCCCCCAGCTTCATCACCGAGCCTTTACCAAACCGCCTTTCAATTTGGTCAATGGCTAGCTCCAGCGCTTTCTCTTTCTCCGTAACCATATTCGTCTCAAAATCATCATAGCACAAACGAACTACCGGGGCAAACGGTCATTGTCGTCTAAAAAATATAGCTGAAAAGCGGGTCAATCTTGAGGCATGGCTATCAGGGGCAAACGGCGCTTGTGCCGGGCGCCAGATATCATCGTCTCAATCGTCTCTCTGACTTCGGGGCTGGCCTCGCCGCTAACTATATAGTCATCCAGCTCTTTATAGCTGATGCCCATCTCATTCTCGTCAGTTTGCCCCGGCCACAGGCCGGCTGAAGGTGGTTTAACAATAATTTCCTCCGGAATATCCAGAAAACGGGCGAGCTTGATAACCTGCTCTTTAACCAGGTTGCCCAGCGGCATGATATCCACCCCGCCATCTCCATACTTGGTGAAGTAGCCGATGGTAAGCTCGCTCCGGTTACTGGAACCGGCGACCATATATTGCAACCGGTTGGCGAAATAGTAGAGGGTAACCATTCTGAGTCTTACCTTGAGATTTGCTTCAGCCAGGAGATGAGTCTCGGGGTTACTGTCCGCAGCAGACGCCAGTTGCAGCAGAGTATCAAAAACACTGTCAAGGACGACGAGGCGGGTCGGGATAGAGAACTTTTCGGCCAGGATGCGCGCATGCTCTTCGTCTTCCGGTGAACTGTAGCAGGGCATCATTATTCCCAGCACGTTTTCCGGTAAAGCGCGTTTACATAAAACAGCCAGGACTGAGGAATCAAGCCCGCCGCTTATACCCAGCACTATGCCCTGGCAGCGGGCAGCCGCCACCTGTTCTTTTATCCACGAGGTCAGCCGGTGAGCCAGCTTTTCAGTGTCCATACGTTTTGCCGTAAAGCGTTGAGTTGCGCTTATTATACAGTGCTGGTGCTTCCGGGGCAAAGGTAATGGTAGTGGCTGTTGATTAATAGGAAATGCTAGTTTGAGTCAACCGGTATGAACACCGAGCCATCTTCCGGATAAATAACTTCCAGGAAAATAGTTGCCTTTATATTCTGCTCCGTGTCGCTGGCGCTGTTATCAAAAGTCAGCGTGTAGGTACTTCCCTGCGCCTGGGTAGCGACGAAGGAGAACCTGTCGGAGGTGATACCTGTGGTGTCCTGCGCGCCCGGCTCCGGTGACCGGTAGACCAGGGCGTTTCCGGTTATGTTGAAATCTATATCATTGCCCTTTTCCAGGTAGTAGTAGCCGTCCACTCTATCGCCGTTTTCCAATTTCAGGAGTATGGACAACTGTTCGCCGCCGGACAGTTCGATTTTCATCTGTTTCATTGCCCAACCAGGGCTGATACCGGCTTCTCTGACTATCTGCGGTCCTCCTGAGCCGGACGGAGACGTAATGCCTCCGGTGATGTCGGATATCTCGTCACAACCGCTGGAGCAGACCAGCAGTACTATGGCAACAAAAGTTATGGCAATCCTGTACATAATTTAAGCGTTCACCTTAGCCCTTCTGGATAAGAATACATCTTGTTTGCCGGTTAGTCAACGCCGTATCTTTCCAGAAGCACTCTCTTCAGCACTTTACCCGAGGGGTTCCGCGGCAGCTTATCCATAAAGGTCACGGACTCCGGGCAGGCATAGTCCGGCAGGCGCTCCCGGCAGAACTCCAGGATGTCTTCAACCGCGGTCTTCGCCCCGCCCCTGATTACCACGATAGCCTTGATGGTTTCTTCCCCGCTACCCTGCGGTATACCCATCACGGCCACCTCAACCACGTCTGTATGCTGCCCGATTACTTCCTCCACCTCCACGGCATATATGGTTTTACCGTGGCTGACTATCAGGTCTTTCTTTCTCCCCACCAGGTACAGGTAACCGTCTTCATCCAGCGAGGCCAGGTCGCCGGTATGTATGTAGCCGCCCTTCAGTGCTTCTTCGGTAGCCTGCGGCATCCTCCAGTATCCCCTGGTCAGGCTATCGCCTCGTATAATCACCTCGCCAACCTGACCGGGCAGCACGTCCCTGCCTTCTTCGTTAACAACTCTTAACCCAATATTGGTGGCTTCCCGGCCGCTTGAAGCCAGCCGCTTCATTTTATCCGGGGCGCCCTCTATTACCTGCTCCTCCGGGGGCAGGCAGCTTGCCGGGCCGGTCTCGCTCAGGGCGTAGAACTTATAGAATATATTACCCATCGTCTTTATGGCTCGCTTGTGAGCCTCCAGGGGCATGGGGCCTCCGCCGAGGATGATAACGCACAGGCTGCTTATATCATAGCTGCCGAGCCCTGGATGTTCGGCTATGGCGATGGCTGTTGGCGGTGCCATAGCAGTTACGGTGATTTTTTCTTTTTGTATCACTTCCAGGATACCTTCCGTGGAGAAATCATCCGTGATAACCACGGTGCCGCCCGTATAGAAAAGCGGCATAATGTTAGCCAATATCCCCGTAGACCAGAATAGAGGCGTCATTACCAGCACTATGTCGTCATGTTGGTAGTGACAGGCGAGCAGGCAGTTGAGCGCGCTTTCTATCATGCCCCGGTGGGTTATCATGGCTCCTTTAGGTACGCCGGTGGTGCCGCTGGTGTACAGCAGACAGGCCACGTCCTGCTCGCCGATGCTGACCTCCGGTTCTTCAGACGTATATTGTGAAATCAGTTGTTCGTAGCCCTGTGTGTCCGGGGTAGGCGTGCCGATTACTATCAGCGTCTTGAGCGTGGTAATCTCTCTTTGCAGTGATCCGGCGAGAGCAGCCAGCCTTTCCCCGAATACCAGTATATTTACGTCCGCGTTTTGGAGAATATAGGCTATCTCCTGGGCACTTAGCGCGGTGTTCACGGGCACGGCAATCCCCCCTCCTGCCGGTATTGCCAGGTAAAGCTCGGCATACTGGTGGCAGTTATCCAGAAGAATCCCCACTCTATCACCCTGGTTCATACCCAGACCGCGCAGCCCGTTGGCCATACTGTTTACCCGGCGGTAAAACTCGGCGAAACTCAGCCGCACCTCATGGAATATCAGGGCCGGCTTATGGGGATACCTGCGGGCATTGCGCTTGACTATGTCGCCCAGTATCATAGCTGGCTCTCCTTCGTTAAATCGGTTTGGGGGGTCACTTCCGCCTTATTTCAAATACTACCGGGTTTAACGGGTCGGGACAGGCAACGGTTGTCCTGTCGGCGGATTTTTCCCAGGGGAAAGACGCGCCGAACTGCAGTACGGTGGCGAAGGGAAACAGGGCATAGAAAGCCCAGGTGCACATGCCCGGCGGCGTCTTATCGCCGATCAGGAATTCATCACCTACTTTATGTCCGGCTTCACACCGCCCCTTCTGGGATATTACTGTGGCTACTAAATCAGACATGCTAACAACCTCCCGTATATAATTATTTCCGGTCCGTTCCGGACTTCTTGCTCAATAATATAACAGAATTACACCATGTCCAGCGTAAGGATTACTTGATTTCCCTCAACTCGGCATGGTCAATGAGTATAAAGCTGACGGCTACGCCCACCATGTTGGCCAGTATCATGGGAAATGAAACCATTTTTACTACGTCAAGGGCGTCGGCGAATGGTCTGACCATAATTAACACCAGTACCATGTGGAAGCATTCCATCAGAACGGAACACAGCACTGCGTGCCAGAATCCGATAAGGCGGTTCCGGTTGAACCGGCGGATTAAGCCGCTGGTCAGGCCAATCAGGACAGTCGCTGCTCCACAGGCTGTCTGGGTAAAACCACCCAGAAAGTAGCGGTGCACCCCGCCGATTAAGCCTGCTCCCAGACCGACCAGAGGGCCACCGGTCAGCCCTGCAATAATAGGCCCGAGGTCTCTAACATTGGTGATAGCTCCCGAGGGCAGGCGCACTCCCATATAGGTGCCCATTACGGAAAAGCCGCCGAAGAGAATAATCAACACCACCTGGTCGACCCAGTTTGCCTTATTGCCGACTACCCGTTGGAAGGGTCTTATCCGGCTGACAATCTGTATAAAGACACTGATAAAGGTTACCGTCCCGGCAAGCAGGAATACCCAGATGGCTTCTTGTTCCATGTCGTTACAACTCTAAATTCTCAAATTGCCAGGAGGGCATTTATATAAGCCAGCCCGGCTAAGCTTTGGTTACCTTACACAGGGTAACCTTGAAGGGCGGGTAGCTTGAAATCGGGTCACGGACTTCGACAGTGTCATCTATCAGCAGGTTGACGTTGGCTTCTCCCCAGCCGTGCTGAATACTTATTACCTGCGGATGTATATCACCGGTCGGCAGGGACTTCAGGCTGATGCTTCCCCTGGGCGATTCAATAGCTACCATATCACCCGGTCCTATACCCATCTTTTTCGCTACCTCAGAATTAATCTCAACCAGGGGCTCAGGCACGTGCCGCCTTAACGAAGGCACATTACGAAACCGGGAGTGGGTGAAATACCTTGTCTTGGCTCCGGTAATCAGCGTAAACGGATATTCTCCTGCCAGGTCCGGCCTGCTTATAGGGCTTTCCATCGGCTCCTCAAAGACGGGTAAAGGATCATAGCCATACTGGCCTAAAGTTTCGGAATACAGCTCTACCTTACCGGACGGTGTACTAAAGCCTGACGATAGATATTTCTGCGACTCGGGTTTGGCGTAGAATGCGCCACCGGGCCGTTCCTTAAACTGCTCCACGGTTATACCGGTTGGGTCAAATAAATACTGGAAAAGCTCTTCGGCATTCTGCCACGGGAAGTATTCCCCATAACCGAGCTCCTTGCCGAGTTCGGCTATTATCCGCCAGTCTTCCATCGCGTTGCCAATCGGTGCGATAGCCGCATTACCGATGCCGACCATGGGCAGACCGTTGGAACGATAGTCTTTCCAGGAGCCGCCTTCTAAAAAGCTGGTGCAGGGCAGGACTATGTCAGCCTGTTTGGCGGTGTCCGTCATAAACATATCTATTACCACCAGTAAATCCAGGCTGTTGAGTGCCTTTGCGGCCCGGTTGGTATTGGGCCAGATGCGCATCGGTTCACTGCCGTGTACCAGTAACGCCTTTATAGGGTACGGCTTTTCGTTGAGTATGGCATCGGGAATACACATGGCCGAGCGTTCCCGTGTGAAGCGGTTGAATATGGGATATTCTGCTCCGATACCATCATCATCGTGTATTCTGTCGAGCATTCTCAGGTTGGTAAAAGGTATCCCTCTTGACGGCCAGGTATTGCCGCCCGGTATATCAAGATTGCCGGTAACAGCTATCAATATGGCAATAGCCCGGCTTGCCTGCACACCGTTATTGAAGTGGTCAACGGCTACCCCCTGTAAAATACTGGCCGGGCTGTTCTGCGCATACATCCGTGCGATTTCCCTTACGGTCTCCGGCGGTACCCAGGTTATTGCTGCTACCTTTTCCGGGGTATATTCCTTAACATGCTCGGCGAGTTTATCAAAGCCGACAGTCCAGTTACTGACGAAATCCTTATCATACAGCTCTTCAGCTATGATAACGTTAAGCAGGCCGAGAGCCAGAGCGCAGTCCGTTCCCGGTCTTATCTGGGCATAGATATCTGCCTGCCTGGCGAGTGGAATAGCACGGGGGTCAACCACAATCAGTTTCCCCCCTTTTTGTCGAAGAGCACTTAAAGCTGGCATTATCGGGCTGGAGCTTTCCGTAGGGTTCCCTCCCCAGATAATGGCACACTGCGTGTTACGCCAGCTGGGAAGTGCATACGCACCCCGGTGGTCAAACGTCAGGCTCTGGGCAAAATATCTGGCGTAAAAACAGAAGCTGGCGCCGGAGGTGAAGTTCGGCGTACCGTAGAGGTCACAGAAACGCCTGGCTACCTTCTCTACGTGAGTGGAGATGAACGCATTCCCCGTATTATAGGCGAAGGCTTGTGCTCCGTATTTGTCTTTAATCCGGTTAAGCTCGTTGCCTATATAGTTGAAG
>Ga0075115_10001706_pt1 | contig 10587 bp, 13 predicted proteins | sample AntAceMetag02UKH_FD_69785 | JGI IMG/M metagenome (GOLD analysis project Ga0075115, IMG submission 69785) | Saline lake microbial communities from Ace Lake, Antarctica - Antarctic Ace Lake Metagenome 02UKH | ecosystem: Environmental > Aquatic > Non-marine Saline and Alkaline > Saline | place... | reverse complement strand
CATAACATAAATCAGTTGGTTGTTCTGGTGTGGTCATACAGAGTTCCTTTGCGTCTCTCATGTGACCTGTTCCTTCAATAACTCTGTGGAAAATAGAGTAACCTTCATCATCAACACATTTACTTGATTCATCAACAATTATGTAGTCTGTTCTTAATCCTGCAATTGTTGGTTTATATGCTTTAGTATACACGTTACATTTTGTAGAAGTTGTCATGTATTCTTTATTCCAAGTATCTTCTCTTGAATCTGGTCTTAGTTTTTGTAAGAACTCATTGTCGTTAATGTGGGTTTTTATCCTTTCCATAATTTTCCAAGCAAAATCTCTTGAGTGGCTTGTTATTAATATTTCTAATCCTCTATTGTACCACATTAACCAAAGAGTATACATTACAGCCATTATTTCTGTTTTAGCGGATCCCCTGTGTGCAATAAGATTAACTTTACCATACTTCTGCATAGCATTAACCCATTCTTTTGCAAACCAACTTAGTGTATAACCAGAAACTTTTTCAATCCAATATACTGGATTTATATAACCTTTTATTGCAAATAAACTATATTCTTCGTTACCTAAAACTTCGTTTATTGTTCTCATATACTTACTTAAATTACACTCATATATAAACTTTACGGTTTATTTTGTGATTAAAAAACCGAAACATTTATATAGTAGTTATGTTTAGTTACCCTTATAGTATATATTATTGGCTACTAATATGGGAAATAACAAACTAGTTACTAAAATAAAACAATTCTTTTCAGACAGAAAATATATACTTTCTTTTATTAAACAGTTTCTAATAATTGTTATTGTTTATGGCATACTTTTTAATTTCGCATTAAATTCATTATTTTATTTAACATTTAATATACAAAATATTTTATCATTAGGTTTTTTATCATACTTCTTAAAAGAAGAAATACCTGATGTTGTTAAATCTTGTAAAATTTAAGAGGTAGTACACAATGAGAACAATTTCCAGGCTATTATTTAATAGTAAAACGGCAGAGCTAGCTATTCCAACAAACCCACAAGCTGACATTATGGGTGGGGCTCCTAAATCTATAAAAACTTCTGAAAAAGAATATAATCGTGTAGAGCCAGAAGAATTAGAATTAACATATATGATAAACCCTATAGTTTTTAATTCTATAAATAAGATAACACAAACAATTATGAGTGCAGATCATAAGATAAGTGCAAAGGATAAAAGTGTTCAATCATTCTTTAGAAATTTTACAGAATCACTTGGGACAAGGGGTTCAGAGATAACTTGGGATGATTTGTTATCACAGACTTTTAAGAATCAATGTATTTTTGGAAAATCATTTGTTGAAAACATACTTAATAAAGCTGGTGATAAAATAGTTGATTGGGATATGTTAGATGTTAAAAGAATTGAGTACGCGAAGGATGCGGAAGATAATGTTGTTTTAGATAAACATGGTAATCAAGTTGGTTACTTTCAGATTTTTCCAGATGGCACAATTGTTCCAGATGCAGTAATTAATAAATCAAAATCAGAAGCACCAGAAGGAGTTGTTGTTCCAGATAATGCAATTTATTTAAGTAAGAAAAGAGTTGCACAATTTAAATTATATAATGTTGGTGATGGATTTTATCCAATAGGCTTAGTCGAACCAATTTATAAAGTAAGTCTTAGAAAATTAAACATGGAGGATGCTCTTGCAAACGCAATATATAGGCACGGTTTCCCAATAGTTTATGCAAAGCTAGGTGATGATATGCATGAGCCAACACCACAACAAATAATTAATATGAATGGTAAGTTAAAGAATATTAATTTTAGACAAGAAATTACCACACCTTACTATTATGACTTAAAAATATTAGAATCCCAAAAGGCAGAGAAACTTAAGGAACATTTAGATTACTTTATAGAACAAGAAGTTTCTGGCCTTGGAATCCCTGAGCCTTACGCTACAGGAATAGGTAGGGATACTAATCGTTCCGTATTAGATAATCAATCAAACTTGTTTAGGCTTACGCTTAGAGATATTGTGGAAAAAACTACAACAGCCATAAGGTTACAATTATTTGCACCACTTGCAAAGGCTATGGGATTTAAAGAAGTTCCAACAATTGATTGGGACATAATTGGTGTAGATGAACAAGATAAAAAAGCTAAAAGAATTATTGAATATGTTAAAGCTGGGATATTTAGCTCACAAGATAAAGATGTAGTTAATTTAATAAGGGGGATGGAATATTTGGGGACAGATTTAGATATTGACCCGATTACTCCAGAAGATGAAGAACCGCAAAGCGAAGATGGTGTGAGAGAGGGGAAAGAAGATGCCAAAGATAATAACTGAAAGATTAAAACAAAATATAGAGGCTTATTCAACTAGTCCAGAAACTGCAAAAGGGATTTGGGGGGGGAGTGTCAGTTTAATATTATCAAGTAAGTTAAATAATAGGTTGGCGGGGAAGTTGTTCTATTTAGTAGGAGATAATTATAGTGAAAATCTAGCTTATGGTATTATAAAATTAATGCCTGGGGAAAAAGTTAGAAAAAATGATTTACCAAAACTTTCAGAACAACATGGTTTAACCAATGAACAAATTGAAAAGAAATGGCCAAATAAACAAGTCCTTTATTCATATAAGTTCAAAACCTTAGATATCTTTCCATCCCCCATCCTAGTAAAAGTTGATCCAAAAACAAAAATAATAGAAAACATGGGAACTAATGATGATATTTCTGAAATCGAATTAAATAAAAATCTTTTTAATGATATAATATTAAGTGAGAACTTTATAGGTTTTGAAGGTAACTCAATTTATATAAATGAAGCAATAGATTTAAATAATATTATAAGGGATAAGTTAAGTGAAGAATTACCATTTAGTCAATATGTTAATTTTAATAATGGTAATGTAGAATCAGGAGTTTATAGATTGAAACTTGAAAAAATAAATAATGATGTCACACCATTAGTAGAAGTTCCAAATAATAATAAAGAAGAATTTGAATTTGATGAAGAATTAAAAAGCAAATTGAATGATTCAACAAAATATGCTATTGAAGAAGTAATGTCTGATGATATTGTTATAATACAAAAAAGTGGTGAAGACATATCAGTTTTAAATAAAGGTGAAACCTCTTTTGAATTAACAAAAGAGTATGAATCTGATTTAAAGATGTTATATGGTGGAAGCTATGTAATAAAAGCATATAATTCTGATAAACTACAAGTATTTGATTGTTTATATTTTAATAGTTCAAATTTAACAGAAGATAAATGGTTTAATAGAAGGAACAAACTAAATTCTATGAACTTTAAAAATAATATACAAAAGCTTGACAGCACAGTTGTGGATTCAGTTGATAGCGTTATGATTGCAATTAAGCTAAGGAGTCTTGCAAAATCAGATGTTTCTGTTAAAGAATGTAATTTAACATATAATTTATCAAATGAGTATATTAAAAAATTTGTTTCAGAAGATGTTAGGGTTCATGATGTTTACGTAAATGATGTTGAAGAACAATTACTTACTTGTTCAAACGAGGGGTTCTTTAAAACTTGGAGTCCAAGAATGGCGTATTATTTAGGATTCATAGTTACAGATGGTCATGTCGATTACCCTAATGGTTTAGTTGAGATAATGATTAGTAATGAAGATAAAGAAATACTTAATGGTATTGCAAGTTCACTCGGCGGTATATCCCCAAAACCAATAAATAATTCATTAAGGTTAAGATGGAGATCTAAAAAGATGCTTGAAGATTTAAAGAAATTGAAAGCAACCGGATTAAAAGAATCAAGAACTACTTATAAAATAGTTCCAGAAGCATATAAGTGGGATTTCTTAAGAGGAATGTTTGATGCAGATGGAAATAATTATAAAGGCAGGTTACAAATGGATAATTCTTGTGGTGGATCACTTAAATGGGCTCATTCACAATTTAAAACAATAGCTGGGAAAGATGCACACATATATGAATATACCAAACATTGGAAGTCACCACACCACAAATTAGTTATACTAGGTGAAGGTGCAAAGAAATTACACAAAAAATTATATTCTAGAAAACCTTATCTAAGTAGAAAAGGTAAATTCACTGGTAAATAATATGGCAAGAGGCAGACAAGTTGGAACTACCGAAGTTTCACTAGTAGATATTAAAAAAATAATAGATATGACTCAAGAAGGTTATACTAGAAGAGAAATTGCTAATTCTGTAAATAGGGCGATGGACACGATTTATAGGTATCAGGTCAAATACAAAGTTCTTTAAATAACATTTATAAAGCTTTCGGTTTAGAAAGATATTTAAATACGAATAAATAATACTCTCTATATAAGTTTTTGGTAAATAAATTGGTTGACATAAATAATATAAAACTTCCTTACATTATAAGGGATAAAATACTTATGAGTCCTGGAATTTGGAATAATTTTTATTACTCTCCAGAAGAAATAAGAAATTCTTTTTCTAAAACAGATTGGAAGTCAAAAGAAGTAAGATCACTATTCTTAGATCATGTTGATAACATGAGCAAGGAATGGGTTGGTGAAATACAAAACCCGAGATTAGTTGGGGATGTTGTTAAAGGAGACCTTGTTATTGTAGATAGACCAACAGCCATTAAATTAGCATACGGTGCTAAAATGGGAATATCACCAAAAGTAACAGGTCAAACCGAAGATGGTGAGAATGTTATGCATCAATTTCTCTATGATAATTTTTCTGTCGTTATAAACCCAGCTGTTAAAACTGCTTGGATAAACAATATGGACATGGCTGCTTTTGAAAAAATAAGGAATGAAAAAGGAATGAGTCCTGATGAATTTTATGCAATTCCTATGGACCCGCCAAGTGCAAGTAAATTACCTATTTATGATGTAGCACATGTTAGAAATGCTCTTGCTAGAATAAATCAAGTAAGTGGCGTCTCTGAAGAAGTTTTGAAAAAAGCTTTGAATAAAATAAATGCAGCAGCAAAAAAGTTTAATATTAAAGTAAACGATAAAGAAAAGGAGGAAAATAATATGGATTCTAAAGAAGAATTAGATTCTGTTAGTATGGAAGAAGTAGATCAAGATTTAAATGATTACACTGATTTCGTTAAGCAAACTCGAAAAGAACACCCAGATTGGAGTTTTGAAGAAATTGCAGCAGAATACAAAAAAACACAAACAAATGTACAAGCAGAAGAAAAAGTAAACAAATTACTTGAATTAGCAGATCAACTTATCAGTCTTTCAGATGAATTAAAAGTAATTAGAGATGAAAGAAATGCAGATGAGGAAGAAGAAAAACCTGAAGATGCTAATAAGAAAGAGGAAGACAAACCTGAGGATGCAGAAAAAGATAAAGAAAACGTTGATGACAAAGATAAAGAAGAAAAGAAACCAGAAGACGATAAAGAAGAAGATATGCCCAAAGATGACAAAGAAGAAAAGAAACCTGATGAGAAACCAGCAGAACCAGTGAAACCAAAAGTTGAACCAAAAGTTGAAGAAACACCTGAGGAAAAGAAAAAAAGGGAAGATGAAGAAGAAAAAGAGAATGCAGAAAAGGAATCATTAAAAAAACAAAATGAAAAACTTATGCAAAAAATGAAAGAGATGGATAAAAATAACACTCAAAAAATGAGTCAAATGTCTGATCAATTTAATGAATTGAAAAAGAAACTTGACGAACCAGACAAATTATCTGTGAAAACAGTTAATATGTCTAAAAATAATGAACCTAAAATAATGGAAGGTTCAGAAGACAAATGTTTTTTAAACGCATTAAAAGACGATTTAGGAGGAAAATAAAAAATGAAAAAAACAGTAAAAGAACTAGCTAATGAAACTACTACAAGTACATCTGGTATTAGTGATGTTCAAGGAAAAAGATGGTTAAAAAGCATCTTAAAAGCAGCAGAAGAAAATATGTATTTTAAACAATTTGCATATGAAACAGAAGCTGGAGCAGGAATTAAAGATTTATCAGTACCAATTTCAACAAGTAATAAATCATTCACAGATTATACTACACAAGCAACTGCAAGAACTATGACTGAAATTGATAATGTTACAGCAGTAGTATTTACACCAGCACCACACAAATTTGGTGCAACTATTGCAGCAGACGTTATTAGAACTTCACAAGTTGATGTTGTACAATTCGCAAGAGGGCAAATGGCATTAAGTATGTCTGACCAGATTGATACAGCTATGTCTTCATCAATTGCATTAGCAACTACAGGAAGTTTAGCAGCAAATATCTATGGTGGTGACGCAACTACACCCGCAACTTTAGCAACAGGAGACGTTTTTGAATTACCTATGGTATCAGAAGCAAAAAGAGCTTTAGCTTTAAGTAATTGGAGATCAAGTCCTGGGGCACCATTAGTATTATTTATCTCACCTTATGAGGAAAAAATATGTATGGATAGTTCACAATTTACTAACGCAGCAGAATATGGAAACAATGAAGTTGTAATGAATGGTGAAATTGGAAAATACTTAGGATTTAAGATAGTTGTAACTAATAACTTACCAAGTTATGATGCAGCAGACCAAGACGTAGCTATTGCTGGTGGAACTGGTATATGGGGTCCAGATGGACACACTTGTTTCGCTCTAAAAGCTAAAATAGCATATGGTTTAGTATGGGGATTAAAACCTAAACTAGATTGGGAATATGACAAAGACTTAGCAGCTTACAAAATATACTTAGATACAGCATATCATGCAGACACTCTTCAAGATGGTGCAATTGTTGATATCAGAGTAAGTAACGCTTAATTGCGTTAATTTTTTTATTTTTTTTATTATTTAGTTTACCTATTAACACTTCGCGAACTAAATAATTACAAAATACGAGGTAAAATAAAATGAGTAAATATGGATGGAAAAATAACAATTTAATAGCTAAAGATGTAACAATCGAAAGCGATTTATCAATAGAAGGAGATATGTCTTTTGGAGATGCAAGTGCTGATACATTAACAGTAAATGGTACAGCAGTATTTGAGAGTACAGTTGATTTTGACAATGCAACAACTTACACACCAACAGTAGTTGCTGATACAAGTATGTATCCAATAAGAATTTCTTATAATTACCCTGGTGCTACAATAAACACTGGAGTAGATATGGATTGTTACGGAATTCGTTCAACAATAACACAAACAACTTCTAACGACAAAGCAACACTTGGTCAAAGAGGTTACATTCAAGGAATGAGAAGTGGGATTGTAGTTGATGGATTCGTTGATGACGCATATTCGTTCTATGCTAAGATGACAGTATCAGGAACAAGTACAGCAAACCAGTTATATGGATTAAATTCTGTATGGAATCATGGTGCATATGCAATAACTATGGATGAAACAGGAAACATTGCAGGTGTAGGCATATCAATGAATGGAAGTGGAGATGTTACTTGTGGTGGAGCAGGATATGGAAAAGTAAGTGGAATGTATATCAATTGGGCTGAAACAAATGCAATGACTGTTGATACTTGTGGAATATATCTAGGAGTTGCTAGTGGTGCAACACTTGATTCAGGATTTAGAGTGAACGCTTCAGGAACACTTACGAATTCGTTTCATTCTTATAATTCAAGTGGAACAATGACTTCTGCTATGAAAATAGATGGAGCACATACATATGTTTTAGACTTAGATGATGCAACAACTTGTGCAACAACAACAGAAAGTGGTGCAGCAACTACAATTAAAGGAAATATTCTTGTTAAGACAGTAGCAGGTGCTACAGGATACATTAATGTGTATGGTAGTGCAGGAAGTTAAAACAATTTTTTATTTTTTTTTTTGATTTTAAATATGATAAGTAAAATAAATATAAAAGGTGAGATAAAATGAAACTAAAGTTAATAGAAAGACTTACAATATTGCAGATACTTCCGCATGAAGGAAATTTTGCAACGCTTAAGATAGTTAGAAAACTGCAAGACTTTTTAAGTCCTTCAGAAGAAGAGTATAAAGAGTTTAGAATTAAACAATCCGGAGAAGAGTTTGTCGAAGAAGATGGAAGCACATCAATTGTAGCAGAAGGACAGACGAGATGGAATAAAAAAGGACTTGAAGAACTAGAGATAGAAATTGGTGAGAAGGCAACAGATATTATAATAGAAGCACTTGAGAAGATAGATAAAGAAAAGAAACTAACTGCTCAACATATGAGCGTTTATGAAAAATTTGTAAAAAATAAAGATTAGAGAGGTAAAACAAAATGCCAACAATAAAGGGACCGATTAAGATCAAAAATGGATTTAATGCTAGAGAATTTTTAGAAAAACACTCTAAAGATGCCAAGATTAAATTACCATTTTCAGCAACAGGATGGAAATCTAAAAAGAATTCTGACTTAGTAACTGGAAAGAAAGTAACTGGAAAGAAAGTAAAAGCAAAAAAGAAAAAGTAATACTAATTTTTTATTTTGAGATTAATACTCTCACCCACTTCGCTTGCGGGCCTTGATCTTCTAAGAAGACTTGCATCATTTTATCACCCTTGCCCGCAAGCTTTTTTTATCATAAGAAGAAAATGGCATATGTAACAGTAAACGAAGTTAGAAGCATAATTAACATATCTAGTTCTCAAATTGATGATAGTGAATTAGCAAATATTATAACATTTTCAAGTTATCAATTAAATGAAGACTTACAAGTAGAGATAGATAGGGAAAGAATTGAGTATATTGATGATATAAAGACAAATAATATAAATGGTACTAATACTACTTATTATGTAAAAAATGGTTTTATAGGGGACTTAGATGATAATTTTGATGTTGATACAGATGACATCGAAGTTTGGAAAGAATATAATGAAACAAAGACTTATTTAACAATTAGTTCAATAGATGTTAAAGAAGGAAGTTTTGTAGTAAGTTTAGCCCCTGCAAATGAAGGAGAATATTATATTAAATACGCTTATTCTAAAGCAAGAATGGATACGCCTTCAAAGAAAGTTGTTTTGGCTGCAGCACAATTAGTTGCTGCTTGGGCTTATTCTAAATTAAATGTTGGTAAAGCACCTAGATTTAGAATGGGAAATCTTACAGTGTTCAGAGACACCTCTGCACATAAGTATTGGATGAGCCAATATAAAGAAACAATAGCTAAGATAAATAGTGAGTGGATGGTTCAATTCGCTGATTCTGTTGAAGGGCAAGAAATATAGGTGAGAAAATGAGCACTATATTATGTGATGGAACAGACACTGATGAAATAATTAATGAGTTTGGAACAGAAATAACCATCATCTCGGTTACAACAACTTATTCTAATGATGAATATCATGAACCTATAGAAGCAGAAACAGAAGTGACAACAACAGGTGTTGTCGAAACTGTTAGTTCTGAAGAAGATAGGGTTAAAGAAGGTTTATTTCAAACTGGAGATATTTATGTCCATTTAAAAATGGGTGATCAACAATATGCCTCAATAGGCAATTACATTATTTACTCAAATGATAAATATAAAATCAAAATAGTAAATAAAGAACAAAGAGGAGATGTTGTTTACGTAACTGGTGTTGGTGCATCAATTTATGAAAGAAATGCCTCATAATTTTAGATAATATTATAAATACGATTAAATATAATATTTATTAGAGCTGATAGCTCGAATCTTGGCTGATAGCCAAACAGTATGTGTGATACACTATGGTAGTTACAAAAGCAAAATTAAAAGACTCAATATATAAATTATTTTATAATACAATAGTTGATAATTATGGTAATCCACACACTACAAGGTTTTTAGTATATCCCTCTTTTCCACTAGATAAACTTACAGATAGGAAAGCATACCCTTTAATTATAATTGATGGGCCTTACTTCTCAGAAGATGAATTCACATTTAGGGAAACTGAGTATCTTTGTGATTTAGGTATTATGATTTATAATACTGGTAAGAAAGATTTATGTATTATGGTTGATGATATTGTTAATATTATTGAAAATAGGACTGAATCCATATTTGAAGCTAATGGGGTTGAGTTTCTTAAGGTTGATTCGGATGGTTCTGAACCATTTGATCATGGTAGTGATAGAGCTAATAATGCAATTCAAGGTCATGTCGAAACTATTTCATTTGAAATGAAGGTTTACTTAAATAGGATTAATACATAAAATGGTAAAATTACAAATAGTTGGGGAGGACATTAAAAAAATGGCCAATAAACTTAGGTCTATATCAAACCAAGTTAAAAGGACTGGTAAGAAAAGTCCGAGACTTGCAGCAGAATACATGGTTATTCAAGCAAGGATTATGGCTCCGCATAAAACTGGGAGAATGATAAGAAATATTAATGCTTTCAAAAGGGGTAGGAACTCTTATGAAGTATTATCCCATAGGTTTCCGTTAGCTAGTGAAAGTCCAAGAAGGGATTTTCCAATTCATGCTTGGGTTGATAATAGGAGGAACGTGGGTGGTTGGAAAAAAGGACCTTATAGTGCAACAAATCATACTGGAACCCCTGGATATTTTACAAAAGCTGCAGGAAAAGCAAGGTATAAGTTTTTTAAAATGGTTATAAGAGATGTTAGAAAAGGGTTGAGTATTAAAATTTAGAGGTAAAAAATGGCAA
>Ga0075115_10001704_pt1 | contig 10594 bp, 10 predicted proteins | sample AntAceMetag02UKH_FD_69785 | JGI IMG/M metagenome (GOLD analysis project Ga0075115, IMG submission 69785) | Saline lake microbial communities from Ace Lake, Antarctica - Antarctic Ace Lake Metagenome 02UKH | ecosystem: Environmental > Aquatic > Non-marine Saline and Alkaline > Saline | place... | reverse complement strand
TATCCTTTGTGTAACAAATTACTTTAATTCGTATTCAAAGAACTTATTTGTTTTCAGTTGTTTCTTTTTTCTGTTCTTGCTCTTCCTTATAATTTTTTAATGCTAAGGATGTCATATCTATAAGATCTCCATTCCTTTTTTCAAGAATTTTAACCATTTCAGCCAATTCCTTTGCAGATTCATTGGAAGAATCCCTTTGTTTTTCAATGAATTTTATTTGTCCTTTCAAATCATCAATTTCTTCTTTTTCTGCAAGAAACATTGGCCCCTGGCCGGTGAAAAGGAATGTTGGGTTGACATTAAAGTTTTTAACCAGTTCAATTACTGCTTTAGTGCTGATGAGTGCATCTCCATCAAGCGTAGAAGATAATTGAGAAGTGGAACTGTAACCCATTGCTTTAGCAAATGCGGTGCGTTTTGTTCCTTGATTCATGATTGCAGCATAAATCGCCCCAAAATTTTGTTGTAAGTCGAAATCCATTTAAGTAATATTTTGCTCAAAAATAGTAAATAATAGTAATATTATGAAATATTGGAGTAAAAGAACATCTAATGTAAATCAAACCGAGGGTGAATGATTTTGTGACAATGAGAAACTTAAAAAAAACAGTTATTAATCATTAATGTGTTGTCATTCTTCTTTTAAGATTTTTTCTGGTTCTTCTTCTGGTCATTCTTCTCAGTTTTTGCATTTTAGACATTCTTCTCCTTTTTCTTTTTTTATTCTTTCTTAATCTTTTTTTTTACTCTTTTCCTCACGAAGTCGTATAAATTCTTCTTCTGCTTTGATGAGAGGACTATACCAATCCCACATTTTCTCTAAAGTTTTAAAATTTTGTGGTACAGGATTACCTTTTTGAAATGCTTCACTTGGAGTAGTCGGCAATGCCCAATGTCTATAACTTTCAACACTTCTACGTGGATGCCAAGCTATTGAACTGTCAAAAAATGATGTGCAATAATCGTAGTGGTGAGAATGAATAAACGATTCCCAAGATTTGGTAGCTTCTTTCTCTTCTCGGATGTCGATTAATTCAAATTGTTCCATATTTCTTTCGTCTGGGGTTCCCCAAGCGTTTTGCAACAAGTTAATTGCTTCAACATCGGTCTCTGGAGCAGAGTATCCAAAAACTGTAACTCTTTCTGCGTGCTTCAGTTCATATTCCAATGATTTCCATTGGCCTTTAATAAAATCATCATTATTATAATCTTTTTTGTCGACTGGGTAGAGTAGCCGGGTTGGCTCAAAAAACCCCTTATCTTTTTTTGAATAACATCCAGCAGGGCCTGAGGATCCATCTATTCTGTTATACCCTAAAGCTACTGTTCCATGTAAAAATAGTATTCCAGGAGTTTTTGTGAATTTTCCATTTCCAAGCGTTCTTCTTCATATTCTTCTAACTCATAAAGCATGCTGAACAGTTTTTCAAATTGATTCTTGAATTTCTGAAATTCAACCGGTAATCTCTTTAAAACATCATTTAATCCAACAATTTCTACAATATTGTTCATCAATGGAAGTTGCTTCCCATTCAGTTCAGGATTTCTCAACGTTGATGCAAGACTTGCACCTGCACCAAGAATCACTAAATGAATTCCATTTCCATGGACCTTTTCTATTTCATCTTGTTTATTCATATGAATTTTTATTATTTAACCCCAACATACCCGCCACCAATCCTGCTCTCTGAGTGTTTTAGTATTGTCAGTTTATTCATATTCAATATCGGTTCATAATACATATACCATGGTCTGAATTGAAGATCATCAAGCAAAATTGTCTTGGATCCTGACAGCTTAATATCAGTATATATAATAAGCTCTGCTATGAAGGGGTTTTTAACCAACATCGAGGATTTTGGAAATCTGGTACAGTATTTCCAATGACGGCTGCCTTCTGTTATGACAATAGCCATTAACCATATTGTAGGATTTGTTGAGTTTTTCAGCCAGCCAGACCTGCTTTATCCCTCGTTCATCGAGCACTTCCTTTATTCTGTTCATGGTTAACACTTTTAAAATGCATATGAAGGTATGAAAAATATCTCACTGTTTGAGATGTTTTTAAAGATTCAAAATAATATTTTTGTATCTTTCTTTATTATTTATCTAGCACCCAAGAATGAAAAAGGCCGACCAATTAATTCAATATTCAGCATCGGATCTGGTAAACTATCTAGGATGTAAACACTTAACAGAATTAGACCGAAAAACTGTTCTCGGGGAAATTGATCCACCAGATTGGAGTAATCCTGCATTAGTATTAATTCAACAGAAAGGAATTGAACATGAACGTGCCTATGTTGCACATTTGCAAGCCATAGGATTAAATGTATGTGAATTAGATGGCCATTCTGTTAGTGAAACAAAAGCTGCGATATTGAAAGGATTTGATATTATCACCCAGACGAGGTTTGAAAAAGATGGATGGGTAGGTGTCGCAGATATCTTGCGAAAAGTACCTGGAAAAAGCACACTTGGAGAGTATTATTATGAAGTCGAAGACACAAAGCTTGCTAGGGAAACAAAAGCCGGTACAGTACTTCAAATGTGTCTATACTCTGAATTTCTTGGAGAGATTCAGGGAAGAATTCCTGAAAACATGTATGTCGTAAAACCAGGAATTGATTTCCCTAAGGACATGTTCCGATACCCTGAATTCGAGGCATACTTTCGATTTGTAAAGAACACCTTTACTCAGGTCATGATGGGTGAACTAGTGCCATCGTATCCTTTACCAGTAGCGAAATGTGACACCTGTAGATGGTGGAAAGAATGTTACAAAAAATGGCATGTGGATGATCATCTTAGCTTAATTGCAGGAATACGGTCTAACCAAACAAAAGAACTTGATCAGCAGGGGATTTCTACTCTTGAGATGTATGCAAAGGAAACCAAACCCTTTCGAACAAAGCCAGAGCAAGGCAATGAAGAGACATATCATAAGATTCATCACCAGGCACAAGTGCAATTTCAAGGTAGAGTTGAGAAACAAATGTTGTATGACCTTTTGCCTATTGAACCTAATAGGGGATTAAACAGACTACCGGAAAAATCAAAAGGTGATCTGTATTTCGATATTGAAGGTGATCATTTTTATGAAGAAGGTGGCCTGGAATATTTATTTGGAATTAGTTATATCAATGATGAAGGAGAACTTGATCACAAAACATTCTGGGCGATAAATAGGATTGAAGAAAAGAGAATGTTTGAGAGATTCATGGAGTTTGTACTGAAAAGATGGGAACAATTCCCAGATATGCACATCTACCACTATGCCCCTTATGAACCAACGGCCATTAAAAGATTAGCATCAAGATGTGCGATATTTGAACAGGAGGTGGATCAACTTTTGAGATCAGAACGATTTGTCGATTTGTTTTCCGTTATCAAAGAAACTCTAATTGCCAGTGTTGAGAGTTATTCATTGAAAGATATAGAACAGTTCACGGATTATACACGTGAAGCCGATCTCAGACTTGCGAGTGATGCCAGGCGAAGGTTATCCATTGCACTTGATTTTGACGATGTCGGTTCCCTCCCTCATTCAGATTTTGAATTAATTGAAGCGTATAACAAAGACGATTGTCTTGCCACCAAAGCATTGCATGATTGGATTGAGTCGATATACCAGGAGAAGGTTACTGTTGGTGCAGATTTATCCAGATTAGAAGATTCCACTGGTGATGCAGCGGATCATATCACAGAAAGAGAGGAACACGCAAGAATACTATATGATGGACTGGTCAATGGTCTGCCTGACGATCCTGCTGAATGGGGTAATGAGGAACAAGCGAAATGGCTTTTGGCGCACCAGGTTGAGTTTTATCGTAGAGAAATGAGAAGTGCCTGGTGGGAATATTTTAGGTTACTGGACCTTGAACCTAATGAATTGATGGAGGAAAGAAAAGGTATTGCTGGACTCAAATATCAACAAACACTTCCAGAATCAATAAGGGTACCTATAGACAGATATGTTTATCCTGCACAAGAGATTTCAATGGATATTGGTAATGACCTTATCGAACCTAAAGGAGAAAAAATAGGGACTATTCATGATTTTTCTCTGGGGAATAAGACACTTGATATAAAGAAAACTGGAAAAACAGCGGAGATTCACCCATATGCTTTATTTATTAAAGAGATCGTAACCCCTGGCGCATTGGTTCCTTCCCTCTTTACTTTTGCAGAGTCAATAATACAAAATGGGATTGATAGTGATGGTCCTTATAGAGCAGGCAGGGATGTTCTTCTTAAAAACCCTCCAAGGTTGGCCGGCAAGAATGTACTTAAGATTAAAGATGGTGAAACTCTTGAAGAAGCTGCATTACGCAATATAATTAATCTTGAAAATGGAATTTTACCGATACAAGGACCTCCTGGCACCGGGAAAACGCATTTAGGAGGAGAACTTATTGCAGACTTATATAAAACAGGCAAAAGAATTGGTGTAACTGCAGTAAGTCATAAGGTCATACGCAATTTGTTAGATAAGACAGTTGAGAGAGGTGCCGAGAAAGGGATTGAGGTGGAAATACGACATAAAGCAAAATCAGGAACAGGTAATCCAGCTGGGGATCCTACTTTCTTAAAAAATAAAGACGAGGCGATGATTGCGTTAAATCAGGGTCATGTGGTTGGAGGTACAGCCTGGTTATGGGCAGATGATATATTTGAAGAAACTTTGGATTATCTTTTTGTTGATGAGGCCGGGCAAATGTCTTTAACTAATGTTCTAACAATATCAAGAGCAGCAAAAAATATTATTTTATTGGGAGATCCTCAACAGTTAGAACAGCCTAAAAAGGGAGCACATCCTGAGGGTGCTGATATATCTGCTCTCGAACACATACTTGATGGTAATAAGACTATGCCTGAGGACAAGGGATTATTTCTGGGAATAACCTGGAGATTACATCCACTTATTACTTTATTTACATCTACACTGTATTATGAAGAAAGGTTAAGTTCAAAAGAAGGACTTGAAAATCAAATGCTGGAAGGAAACACCCCTTTCCAAGGCAGCGGTCTATTTCATATTCCAATTGATCATTTCGGAAACCAAAGTCAATCTAAGGAAGAAGTGGATGCAATTGTAAGAATCGTCAAACATCTTATGTCAGCTAATATAAAATGGATTGATAGAGATAGAGTATCAAAGCCACTTCGGCAGGATGACATATTAATAATTGCTCCATATAATGCACAGGTAAGCGCATTACAGGAAGCATTATCAGGGTTTTCGATTGGAACCGTTGATAAATTCCAGGGACAGGAAGCTCCTATTGTTATCTATTCAATGACAAGTTCTTCCTCGGAGAATTCTCCCAGGGGAATGAGTTTCCTGTACAATCCAAACCGAATGAATGTGGCAACCAGCCGTGCCAAATGCACAAGTATACTTGTCTCAGCCCCTAAAATTTTTGAGGTTGAATGCAATACAATTGAGCAAATGAAGTGGGCGAATGGGGTTTGTTTTTATCGGGAGATGGCTAAAGAAATTGATTTATCTGATTTATAATAATGACGAAGAGGAGATTATAGGTATCATCTTTAATTAAAGGTATGGAAAATAAGATTGAAGCATTCTGTGGTATTTTGAATGACAATAATTATGTTACAAAGGTTAAAGAAATACCAGATGAATTTGATCATGCAGATGAATTGAAAGCTCAGATCGAACAAGATGGATTCATTCCTGATTCGATGCGGTATTTTGAGGTAAACGGATACAGCAGTCCAGTGGAACTTGAAGAATGGCTTCGTAGGGAATATGACAGTTTTAAAATCGCTTTTATTACCGAAACAGATCCGAATAAAAGAAAGCTTGCTTTTGAAATTCACCGGCAGATAACAGTCACCAAGCAATACTTATTGGATTTACTTACATCCATAAAGCCTATGGGAGATATAAGCTTTGAATCACTTATAAAACATAAAATTCAGTACTGTACTGAAACCCTAAATTTCGTTCTACATGAATATGGAGATTTAGATGATCAAGAAAATGATCAGGAACCTAATGATGCTAAGGAGTACAGTCCAGTATATTTTTTCAAAATAAGTACTGATTTCAAAGAATATAGTTTTCACAAAGTTTTGCAACTTCACAAAGAATTAAAGAATTCCGGTTATATTGATTGCTCTTTACGAGAATTTAGGAAGTTATTTGTAGATCCCAATCAAACTCCACCAACCCAGACCCCTCAGCCGATAAAATGGAAGAAGGGTAAGTACAATCATCTTGCATACTTAATAAAATGTCTGAATGAGAATTTTCTTGGATCCCAAAGGAGTCCATCTAACAATCAGATAGCTATTAAACTTTTCTATAATTCAGAGGAGGGTAAATACTTCTCACCAAATAAACTTCGGTTTGATGGCCGATTGGGTCTTGAACCTAAAAAAACCATTGATACCATAATAAATCATATTGGTATAGGGGGAAGCAAGCAATCCTCACAAGCCAAATAGACGACAATTCAGCCCACTATAGACGACAGTAGTAAGGTTTTTTACTACAGATCTTCGATCTCTTAATATTCTAAAGACTGGATAGTATCCACATTCTATCCTGTTCCCTGCACGACACTTTAAACGACAGATCCTGTTTCTTATTTATTAATCGTAAAATATTGATTAGCATTGCGTTATAACAATAAACAATAATTTTAAAGAGAACAGTTATGACAAAAAAAGAATTTTTAAAACAACAAACAAATGATGTTTTCGAAAATTTCGAAAAACATGGTAGCTACCCCCCAACATTCGCCATTTTATATGATGACGGGTCAACAAAATCTATTGGCACCTCTTTTAACGGACCTATGAGCAAAGATGGATTTGATTTATTAATGCGTAAAATCTGTGAGAATCCCAGAGTCATTGCCAGTACCTTCACCTGCGAAGCATGGATTTCTAAAACATCAAAGATTGAAAATAAGCGTCCCTCTGATTGCAAGGATAAAGAAACAGCAGTATTTCTGGTATATACTACTCGGGATAATATTGAGGAGTTTCACTTATATAAGCCGAATCACCAAGGTAAACTTGAACTTGTCGATGTATTTAATGAGTTTGGAGGTCGGTTTTGTAATCCATTCAATACTGCTAAAACATTGACAAAGAGCGAAAAGGAACAAGCAATTTTTGAATTCCAAGAATCTGTTCGTAATAGTCTGTGCCAAGCATATAAAGAACTTCAATACATAGCTCCAATGTTGATTTTTCTAAGTAATTCTTCGAAAGAAATTAGTGTTCGATGGATCCCTGATGAAGAATGGATGGATAAGGATGGTTTAAAGCGAAAGATTAATACTCAATGTCAAGATCCTCAGACTCTCGCTTTTCTGTTAGCGTTTCCTGTAGAAAGTAATATGGTCAATATGCTATTGGTATCTGAAGAAAATCAAGAGGTGTTTACTTATGGAATCGATAATTCTACTGTGACGCTGAAATTTATAAGCAAAGAACCCTATAAGGGAGAGTTCTCAGGTTATTTTCAATATAGACAAATTAATAGCCAGCAAAATCAGAAGAATTATGGAAACAAGAAATAGAATGAAAGAAACAGAACAAAAAATAAGCATGATTAGCTTCAGGCCAACATTGCTTGAATCAATTAAAATCTCCTTCATTGGTGAAGCGTTTGATCTAAACAATTGCTCAGTATTGCGTGAACTACTGACAGGGTACTGGACTTTGGATGATCTTTATGCAATTGCCAGAAATCCAAATTCGGAGCAGTATGGTGCTGAATTACCTTATTTAAAAAGTGCTTACTATCCCAGTAAAAGCATTGAGAGGATCGTAAAGGAAGGAACCAGGATGTACTCAAAGGACATGCTTGGTATTATTGAAACAGAGGAAGAAACCATTTGGGAGTTTATTCCGGATAATAAAACTAATAAAAATTAAAATTATGAATAAAAATTATTATACAATAGAAGAGATGCAGCAGTTAATAACTGAATGGCATGTAATGAGCAAGAAAATTGAAGATTACAAAAAATCAGAGAATGTTGATGATCTGACTGAAGAGGAATTCATTTACCTTTTTTGGGAATCGACATTATACCCTAATATCTATTATCCACCGCTTTACAGGGGTAAAGTCTCTCAATATATTTCAGATTATGATCAGCATCTTCTCGATATCGGCTATGATCCATTTACTGCAGAAATGATTGATCCTATTTGTCCTGAATATAGCATGAATAGTATTGACTATCTAAATCCAGCTGATTTCGCCCAAGATCTCTGTTTGACAACTAAGAAACTAACCTTCGAACAGGCTTTGGAACAAATCTCCTTCTTGGAGAGGGAATATTTAATCATGGATGAGTATTACAATATCACTGGTTCTGGGTTATTTGATTTAGGCGACAATATTGATGATTATTTCAGGATGTTAGATCAAGATTATGAGTTTATGAAAGTCGAAGAACCTGAATACATAAGTCAAGTGGAGATCGAATGCTCCCTTGAGGAGCAAATTGATTTTTTTAATCTTTATCAAGTGGAAAAAACTAAAACAATGACATTAAAATTAATAAGGAAAAATGAAAAGTATGGTAAGGAATTTAATGAAACAGTGAAACGCATTAAGGTATTGGAGAAACAAAACATCGTTGCGGAGTATGAGGAACAAAATAATATAAAGAGAATTACAGATGAAGAGATAACAAACATTTTCGGGGAGTCCGAGCTTTTCCCGGCATATATGTATGACAATACAAAAGCTGGCTTTGATTACTGGGAAATAACCGATTATCAGTTCCTGATGCTTTTAAAAGAAGAAAGAAGGCATAATTACATAGAATATATCCGTCAAATTGAACAATCATATGACCTTGGTGAAGCTGAAAGTCTTTCGGAGGGTGAGTATTATTTCGAGTTGAATTCTGAATTGGAAACGAAAATACCTTCGAACATTAAACCTCCGGAGGACTTAAATCCTGAAATAATTAGTAGGGTAATAGAGAAATCGAAACTTAAAGATTTGGATGACTCCGTTGAATTGCCCCTTGAGCAGACACTTTCAATAATGCTTAATATCACATTTTTCTTCAAGCAGGTTGTTGAAAGAAAAGATAATCCATATGAGGCTTTTTGTAGGGCAATGAATGAAGCGGACATTGATAAGATAGGGATAATGGAATCTAAAGCAAAATCCTTTACTGATTATTTATGGATTGAGCAGATTCCCGACTTATTATTGCAGACCCTATATAGTCTAAATGGAAGCTACTACAGAATCAATGATAGAAATTATGATTGGGAGGATATATTCTTGGATACATTTCTATATATGCCATATGGTGAAGAATTCAATCGGGCAATGATTAATATATTACTATGGCCCCTATACAAAGCAACTCATAAATTGGAAATGCCTCCTTATCTGAACCAATGAAGACACAAGGGAACTATTTCTATGTTAAGAAACCTGAATTGAAATCAGGTTACACGCAAGTGCCAAATACACTCTTTCGTCTGAAGTTGACTGCAACGGAAAGATTGGTGCTTGCTTACCTGTTTTCAAATGCCGAAACATTCCGAATAACTAATTACCGAATTGAAAAAGTGCTAAGATCCGATTTCCGGACAATTAAAAAGGCACTTAACAAATTGCATAAATTAAAGTTAATTGAATACAAATCGCCTAAAGTGATCACTATCAATATTAAGGAAATAGAGAGACTCGGTACAGATGAAGACAGCACAAAGGAATACGAGAATGAATTAGCCAAAGTAAATCCAGTTGAACAACAGGATAAACAATCTGTGAAGAATCCAGCTTTATTTCAAAATCGAGATTTAAGTAAAACTAACACTATTGTCCGACTAAATTTTCAAGTCGGTAATTTATCTTCTGTATTGCCCATAAATAGGGCATAGTTATTTCAATTCCCAAAGTGACCTCCCCCTGTATTTATTCTAAACAGGTTTAATTGCATTGATCCATCCGGGGATCCTCTGGCTATTTGATAATTGCGATTGGTGCTTCTGAGTAGTTCATTCACATCCAACATACTGATCAGATGCATTCTCACCAGAGCCGCTACTACTGAAAATGCCTTCTTGGTCTGGGCTATCTTCTGTATTACCGTCAATAACAGTTGTGCTATCAATGTGCACCAGACCTGGGTTCTTATAGCGTTCTCGTTTTCACCATAGAAATAGTGCAATTGGAAGTTCTGCTTCATCTTCTTAAAAAGAAGCTCAATACCCCAACGTTTCTTATACAGGAAAGCCACTTCTTCAGCCGTAATCTCAAAGCTATTTGTCAGAAATTCATAATACCGGTTTTTCTCATCCTGATAACACACCTTTCTTAAGCGAAGTTGTTTTAAAACCTTCATTTGCCTCTTGCCAGTTTCGTCTTCAGGGTAGTATTCCATCTCTATGATCTCATCCCTGAGCACTTTCGCTTTCCCTTTCTTTCGGTAATGCACACGGTTAATTTCTATAACGATATATACTGCATTCGTTTTAAGGCGAGTGACAAAAAATACCTGCTTTTGGGTCCATATAGCAAACTGGTGGTAGTAGTTATAAGCCTTGTCGAATACAATCATGCTGTGTGATATTA
>Ga0075115_10001696_pt1 | contig 10615 bp, 7 predicted proteins | sample AntAceMetag02UKH_FD_69785 | JGI IMG/M metagenome (GOLD analysis project Ga0075115, IMG submission 69785) | Saline lake microbial communities from Ace Lake, Antarctica - Antarctic Ace Lake Metagenome 02UKH | ecosystem: Environmental > Aquatic > Non-marine Saline and Alkaline > Saline | place... | reverse complement strand
TCTCGTGACCACGCTTACCAAGCGTATGGCCGAGGAGATGGCTGATTACCTTGCCGAAATGGCGATAAAGACGCATTACCTCCATTCCGAGGTTGATACGCTGGAAAGGGTGGAGATACTGCGTGACCTCCGTCTGGGGGTATATGACGTGGTAGTGGGTATAAATCTGCTCCGGGAGGGCCTGGATTTGCCTGAGGTAAGCCTGGTGGCTATTCTGGATGCGGATAAGGAGGGCTTCCTCAGGTCAAGGGAAGCACTGATTCAGACGATGGGGCGTACCGCCCGTCACATAGACGGACATGTTATTATGTATGCCGATCGGGTTACCCGGTCTATGGAGGTGGCCATAGCGGAGACGCAGCGCCGCCGCCAGATTCAGGAAGAGTATAATAGGGAGCATAACATAACGCCCCAGGGTATAAGGAAGGCAATCAAGGATATTACAGAGCGGGTGCGGGCGGTAGCGGAAAAACGTGTCCCGTCTCAGGCGGTACCGGTGGCTAGGGAAGATATTGCCCGTCTCATCCGAGAGCTGGAAGCACAGATGAAGACAGCGGCGAGAACCCTTGAGTTTGAAAAAGCAGCCCTGCTCCGGGACAGGATAAGTGGGCTGAGGCAAGACTTAAGTGAGTGATATGGAGAGCAGGCAGGAGCGTCGGGAGAAGAAGCTCCGCAAAAAACGGGAGCGAATGCCCAAGCACGGTAAAAACCTGGCCAGGATATATATAGATGCCATTATCAAGCGGCTCAGGCGTCAGGAGAAATAAAGTCCGCCGTAGCAGCCGGCTGACTACTCCCCCTTTTCTTCCTCATCTGTTTCGCCCTCTTCCTTGAGCTGCTCCATGATACGGGCAGCGCGTGGGTAGCCGATGCGCAGCCGCCGTTGCAGGTAAGAGGTGGAGATGTTCTTGTGTTCCTGGGCAAGCTGGCGAGCGGCATCCAGCAGCGGGTCTTCGGGAATACTCTCTTTTTTAGTGGCCGCTGCGGCGGTAACATCATCTATGTTAAGGGAAGTAACCTCTTCTTTACGCTGGTTTCCCCAGAAATAGACCAGCCTCTCAATTTCGGGGTCGGAAACATAGCAGCCCTGAAGCCGCTTGGGTTTGCTTGCCTCGGTGGGCATGTAGAGCATATCTCCTTTGCCTAGTAGCTTCTCGGCGCCGCCGGAATCCAGGATGGTACGGGAGTCTATCTGCGAAGTAACCGCGAAGCTGATGCGGGTGGGGAAGTTGGCTTTAATCAGACCGGTAACCACGTCTACCGATGGGCGCTGGGTAGCCACGATAAGATGGATACCGGTAGCCCGGGCTAGCTGGGCCAAACGGCAGAGAATCTGCTCCACCTCGTCGAAACCGGCCATCATCAAATCGGCCAGCTCATCAATAACCAGCACCACGTAGGGGAACCTGTCGGTTGTCGATTTGTTCTTGTTGTAGCTCTCTATGTTGCGGGCACCCTCGGTGGCCATTTTTTGATATCGCTTATCCATCTCGCTGTTAAGCCAGCGCAGGATATTCAGGGCTTTGGTAGTGTCCACTATCACCGGGGTTGCCAGTTGAGGTATGCCGTTATATTGGGTTAGCTCTACCCGTTTGGGGTCAATCATGATGACTTTTAAATCATAAGGAGTGTTCTGTAAAAGGAGGCAGCATATCATGGCGTTAAGGCAAACTGTCTTGCCGCTGCCGGTAGCCCCGGCGATAAGCAGGTGAGGCATCTTGGTCAGGTCACCAACCACGGCTTCACCGCCGGCACCCTTGCCCAGAGCCAGGGGCAGCCTGGTCTTGGTCTGCGTTTTCTGAAAGACGCTGCTCTCCACTACCTCGCGCAGGCTCACCGAGGTAGAGATGGTATTGGGGACCTCGATGCCCACCACCGATTTGCCCGGTACCGGCGCTTCAATACGGATGCTCGGTGCCGCCAAGCTGAGGGCCAGGTCGTTGGCGAGACCCGTGATTCTTTCTACTTTAACCCTGGTCTTGGAAATTTCCTCTTCCCGGATGTGTATACCGCCGTCTTTATCCCGCTCTTTTATCTCCTTTATTTTGCGGTCCCAACCCGGCTCAACGCCAAACTGGGTTACCGTCGGCCCGGCGTTTATCTGCACCACTTTGGTATCAACACCGTAGCTGGCCAGGGCGTCCTCAATGAGCTGGGCTCGCTGCAGATTATCGGCATGGCTGAACTCAATCTCCGGAGACCGCTCCAGTATGTCAATCGGCGGTAGCCGCCAGCCGTCAACAGTAAGCAGGGCCGGTGACTCCCCGTACTTTTTCCATACCTCCTGCGCTACTTCCTTGAGCTCCTGCTGGGCCTGGGTAATCGTCGTCATCGCCTTTGGCTTTTCCGGCTCCCTTTTTATCTCTGTCTGCCGGGCAGTCTCTCTTACCGGTGTGGCCACGGGCGGTACCTGTGTTTTTTGCCGGGACGGTGTTACCGGTTTGGGGCGGGGTTGCGCCTTCATCTGCTTATTCAGCCAGGTAAAAAATCTGGAGGCCAGGCGGAAGGAAATCCCCGGCGCCATGAAGATAAAGCCCAGCAAGGCTAGCCCCAGTATTTTGAAGAGACCGACCAAATCGGGAGAGCCGAAGCGCTGGCCGATGCTGCCACCCGTATAAAAAAGGCCGAGAATGCCCCAGATGGCGAGACCAAAGGCAATACTGCCCAGCCACCTGTTCCAGCGACGTATCAACGAGGCAGGTTTCCAGTAAAGTGCTACCAGGATGGAAACGATACCGGCTGCCATTAAGACCAGTCCCCAGCCGAAAAGATGCCAAGTGCCGGTGATAAGGCTGGTGACCCATTCAGTTATGGCTGGCCACTGCCATATCAGGAGCCATGCGATTACGGCAAGGAAAATTACCGGCACCAGGAAATAGCGGGAAAAACGGCTCAGCCACGATTTCTTTTTTATCTTGCCTTTGGTCTGGTTCCTGGGTTTACCCTTTGCGTTGGTCTTCTTTGCGGTCACGTGATCCCTCTCGGTGAACCGGATACTTATGATTATACCTGTACCATGAAGGGAAGAACCATAGGGCGGCGCTTGGTCTGGTCATAGTAAAATTTGGAGAGTACATCTTTAACTTTGGTACTGATAAAACCCCAGTCGGCAGACCGGTCACGGCCGTGGTCCAGAGTTCGGGCTACCAGGTCCCGGCTCTCTTCAATGATAGTCTTGGCGTCTTCCATGTCTACGAAACCGCGTGACACAATATCGGGGCGCCCTACCAGTTTTCCGGTTTGCCGGTTAATGGCTATAATGACCATTACTATTCCGTCACGTGATAGCATCCTTCTATCGCGTAGAACAACATTATTAACACCACCCACACTCAGACCATCCACATAAACGTTGCCGGCGGGAATCCTCCCTGTTATCTTGCCACCCTGAGAGTTTATTTCCAGGGTGTCGCCGTCTTCCAGCACGAATATATTCTCGCCGGGTATTCCTATCGACTCGGCCAGCTTGGCGTGCAGTGTCAAATGGCGATACTCGCCGTGGACAGGCATGAAATATTTGGGCTTGACCAGATTCAGGATGAGCTTCAGCTCCTCCTGGCTCGCGTGTCCATGGACATGTACCTGTGCCAGCTTGTTGTAAAGTACCTGTGCCCCCTGTTTGAACAGATTGTCTACGGTTCTGTTAACTACAGCTTCATTACCCGGTATGGGCGTTGCCGAGATGACCACCGTATCGCCCGGTATAATGTGAAGCTGGCGGTGGTCGCGGTTGGCTATGCGTACCAGTGCGGAAGTCGGCTCTCCCTGACTGCCCGTGGTCACAAAGATAATTTTATTGTGCGGCATCCCCCGGAGTTCGTCCAGCCGGCGCAGTACCCCTTCCGGGGCGTTTATATAGCCCAACTCCAGGGCTATGCCTACCGTATCGTTCATGCTGCGGCCGACGATAAAAACATATCGGCCGTGCTTTACGGCTGAATTAATGACCTGCTGAATGCGGGATACCAGCGACGAGAAGGTGGTGATAATTACTCGGCCCGGTGCCCCGGCTATTACCCGGTCCAGGTTTTCCCCTACTATCTTCTCAGACGGTGTATAGCCCGGCAACTCGGCATAGGTGGAGTCCGAGAGCAGCAACAAAACCCCTTGGTTTTCCAGATGGGCCAGCCGCGATAAATCGGTGGGTTTGCCATCTACTGGCGTGTGGTCGAGCTTGAAATCTCCGGTATGGACTACCGTACCCACTGGGGTATGGATAATGAGTCCTGCGGCATCGGGTATACTGTGGCATACGTGAAAGAACTCCACACGGAATTTGCCTGCCGTAACCTCGGTGCCGTAAGGCACCACTTGTAAATTGGCGTCCGCGTGTGTGCGGCGATTCTTTAGTTTCACCGAAATAAGCCCGCTCGTCAGTTTGGTAGAGTATATGGGTACATCCAACTGTGGGAGCAGATAGGGCAGCGCGCCGATATGGTCTTCGTGCCCGTGAGTAATAAATATGCCCTTTATTCTTTCTTGCTTGTCCAGCAGATAGCTGATGTCGGGGATTACCAGGTCAATGCCCAGCATTTCTTCTTCGGGAAACATGAGCCCGGCATCAATGATGATGATGTCGTTTTTATACTCCATCACCATCATGTTCTTGCCGATTTCGCCCAGTCCGCCGAGAGGGATTATTTTCAGTTTTGATTTAGCCATAGTGCGGTCTTAGAACATACTTAGCTGTTGTGTTTCTGTTGTTTTCTGAGATTTGGTCTGTGTCTGCTTCAGTAGCTCGGGAATCCTGAGCATATCCTCTTTTATAGTCTGGCGGAGGCTTTGCTGGTGCAGTGCCGCTGCCGGATGGTACATGGCGAAGTAGATTACATTATTGTGGTTCTGGTGAGTGCCGTGTATTTTCCCTATGCTTTCACCTGGGAAAAACATGGCCATTGAATAGCGGCCCAGTGTCACTATCATTCGTGGGTTAATTATGTCAATCTGACGGTCCAGCCATTTACGGCAGCTTGTGATTTCAGAGGGCACAGGGTCACGGTTTCCGGGAGGCCGGCACTTGATTACATTGGCAATATAGACCTGCTTTCGTATCAGGTTGATGGAGGCCAGGAGTTCATCCAGAAATAACCCTGCCGGGCCAACGAAAGGGCGTCCCTGCTGGTCTTCGTGCCAGCCGGGCGCTTCGCCGATAAACATTATTTCGGCTGCCTCGGCCCCCTCACCGGGTACTACTTTTGTCCGGGTTTTAGCCAGTCCGCAGTCCTGACAGCTTGATACTTTTTGGCAAAGGTCGCTCAGTGCTAACATAACATACACTCATCTTTTGATAATGATAGCACGAACCGTGATTTCAGGTCAATTTAGCCTCTATGTCCCGGCTCTGCCCCCTTTAAAGATTACGGCTGAGCGTCAGGGTGCCGTTTTCAGAAGCCACAGAATCGAATTTTGGCGTATTTTAATGGTCTGGACAGCCCCTTCTACTAAACTAAAGAAAATAGCGTCTATTTTCTTGCCGGCGTGGACTTTACGGTGTGTGTTTAAACATGCGTCGGGCAATATGCTACAATAGTTAACCAAACGTGAGATGAGCAAGACGACAGATGATAAGACTCCGGTGGCGGCGGACAGGAAGCTCACCAGTAAACTAGTCCCCATTCTGGCACTGGTGCTGGTTATAGCTATCACGGGTGGCATTTTCTATTTCTTGCTGAGCTTTCCGGGAAAGATTGCGGAGCTTAAGGCTTACGGCTATCTGGGGGCTTTCCTGATAAGCTTGATTTTCAACGCTACCGTCATTCTGCCGGTGGGCAATATCGTGATAGTGTCGGCGCTGGGGGGCGCTTTAGGCTCGGTTGTTGAAGTAGGACTGGCGAGCGGCGCCGGGGCGGCTATAGGGGAGATGACCGGCTACATGGCTGGTTACAGCGGGCGTGCTATTGTGGCAAACCGCCGTACCTACACGCGTATTGAGAACTGGATGAAGAGGTGGGGCAGCCTGGCTATTTTTGTTTTTGCGGTAGTGCCGTTCGTCTTTGACCTGGCGGGCATAGCCGCCGGCGTGATGCGCTACCCCGTATGGAAGTTTATCCTTATATGCTGGCTGGGAAGAAGCATACTGTATATAATGGCGGCGCTCACCGGTACCTGGTGGTGGGAGGGTTTGCTCAAGCTACTTGCCTAGCTTTGAGGCTTAATTCTGGTCACCACTATTGAGCCGCAGATAAAACAGGCAAGACAAGTAGCCAGCATAATGTTATAGCCCAGGCCCGGCACCTCGGCATTGAAGAGGTCAATTAGCAGTCCCATAAGTCCCACCATAGCCCCCGCTCCAGCCGTAGCTATATTGGTAAGCCCCAGGTATTTTGCCGCCTGCCCTTCCGCTACCAGCTGTGTGGCCAGTGCCCAGTTAGAGCTCATGAAGGCGCCGAAGGCAATGCCCAGCAGGGCGCCGCACAGTATCACCTGGATATAGCTGGCGGCGAAGAAAAGCAGCACGATGGATAGCGCGCCGAGTAATCCGGAGGCCAAAATAACCGGCTGGTAGCCAAACCTGTCTGACAGACGCCCGGCGGGGTAAGCCGTTACCAGGAGGCTTACCCCCACTACTATGAGCAGATTGGCGGTCACGGTTACCGGGTTGGCAATACCGATTACATCCATGAGGAAGTATAACGCGTATCTCTGCAGCGTGATGAAGGCCATAATGATGAGGAACCGGGACAGCAGGAACGGTATGAAGCTGCGGTTGGCGCGTTCCTCTATTTTAAAGGTTTGCCCCAGGACCTGCTTTAGTTTGAGCCCAGAGCTCATGGTGCCGGCTTTTTCCTTAACGGTCAGCATGGTAACTACCGCCGCGCCGATAAGAATAATGGCCAGCGTCATTATGGAGAACCACAGCCAGGAGACTCCCTCCCCGGCGAAGTAGCGGTCCATGAGGCGGCCTATGGGGTAAAGCAGGATGATGCCTCCGGCGGCTTCCAGCAGGTTTTTTACTCCTGAAGCGAGCCCCCTTCGCTTTTGGGGAACCAGGTCGGGTATAAAGGCCTGATAGGGGCCCTGGGCCCCGTTACTGCTAATCTGGAGGAGACAATATACGGCAAAAAAGGCGGCATAGCTATTAAAATAGCCCAGGCCGGGCAAGAAAAGCAGGGTGAGCAGTGTGCCGAGCAGGATGTAGGGACGCCGGTGTCCCCACCTGGTGCCGAAGTGGTCACTGAGTGCCCCTACCACCGGCTGGGCAATTATGGCTAAAACCAGTCCGGTTAATGTCAGCAGCCCCAGATAGGTGTTCTTCTGCGACTCGGCAACAAAATCAAGCAGCCGTACCTGGATTATTATAGTATGCAGACAGCCCCAGAGTGCCGACAGGGCGAAGCCGAAGACCGTAATTTTTATATAGTCAGCCGGGCGGAACCCGTGGATTTTTTGGGCCGGGGTAGTCTCCGTGGTAAAGTCTGTCATGCTCTGTTTCAGCTAAGCCTACCAGAATTCAATCTGCGAAATATTCTCGGCCTCTCTGATAATCTGCCTCAGGTCAGCCCGGGCAGTATCATCGCTAACCGGTTCTACTTCCGATACGGCACAGCCGGCTGCGTTCGTTTCTGTTTGCCAGTTCATTATGTAGCCGGGTACCAGGATATATCCCCAGTCGCCGATGCCGCAGCACGAGGCTTCTATTACTGCCCGCCCCACGACATACAGTACTTCTCTGCCGTCATATTTAAGCCTGGCTTCTTTCTCTACGGTGTAGAAACCGGCTAAGCAGGTTATGTTCTCGCATAGTTGCTGATGGGTGTATTCCGTATTCATATTACCTCCTCTGGCGGAGAGTAGTATTATACACGATAGTATGTCTGAATTACACGCAAAAGTCGCTCTCGCCGGTGGATTGCTAGGGATAGAAAGGCAGTGCCTCAAGTCCGGCAGTTTCCGGTAGCCCCAGCATGAGGTTCATGTTCTGGATGGCCTGTCCGGCAGCCCCTTTTATCAGGTTGTCAATGCAGCTAATAACGATGAGCCGGTTCGTCCTGCGGTCAATAGTCGGGTAAACGTGGCAGAAGTTACTGCCCGACGTGTGCTTGGTATGCGGTGGTTGCTCAACCACTTTTACAAACGGTTTATTTTTATAGAAGTCACGGTATATGCTTCTCAGCTCTTCTTCGCCTTTTTCCCCATCGGCCAGGCATCCCGTGTTTAAGGTGCTGTAGCAACTGCTCAGTATGCCCCGTGTCATCGGTACCAGGTGGGGTACGAACGTTATAGCGGGGGGCTGCTCATGTCCCAGCAACCTTAGCTCCTGCACAATCTCGGGCAGGTGCCGGTGCCCCTCCAGCGCATAGGCTGTGGTATCTTCGTTAGTTTCCGCATAGTGGGTCTTCATGCTGAGTGCCCTGCCGGCCCCGGAAACGCCTGATTTACTGTCAATAATAATATCGGGCTCTATCAGCCCTTCTTTGACGGCCGGTGCCAGAGCCAGAATCGCCCCCGTCGGGTAGCAACCGGGGTTAGCCACTATGCGGGCCGAGGCAATCTCGACCTTGTACAGCTCCGGCAGACCGTAAACCGCTTTGTGTAGCCAGTCCGGCGACGGGTGGGTGAAATCGTACCACTCGGGATATGCGGCAGGGTCTTTCAGTCTGAAGTCGGCGCTGATATCAACCACCTTGATGCCGCGCTCAAGCAAGGCTAAAACCTCTCGGGCGCTCTCTTTGTGCGGCATGGCGGAAAAAGCAAAATCAACATCTCCCAGCTCAGGCTTAATAATCAGGTCAATTGCCGCGAGATGGGGGAAAATCTGTCCCAGCCTGGCGCCGGCGGCACTACGGCCGGTAACCGAGGTGAGGACTACCCCGGGGTGCTGGTGAAGCAGCCTGGCGAGCTCAACTCCAGCATAACCGGTAACGTTAATAATACCTGCTGTAATTCGGCTCATGGCGATTTATTCTCTTCGTTCTCTTTTGAACCAAGTATATCACAGGCAGGGCTTGAATTCACGTGGTGAGCTACAGTTATGTTATTTCGCCTTCCCGGAAACCGCTCAGGATATGCTGTATTTCAACACCGGTCAGCCCGAACCGGTGCAGGGTATGGCGGGTTATCTCCAGGCTGGCTTCAAACTCGGGGCGGATAAGCTGGGAGACACCGATACCTTTCAGCAGCTCGGCATCGGCATCACGGTGAACACGGGCTACTATGTCCAGCTTGGGATTTATGGCTAAAGCATGTCTTGAGGCCATCTCGGTAGACATGAAATCGGAAAAGGCACATATAAAAATGCGTGCCTTTTCCAGCTGGGCATGTGCCAGTATATCGGGATTACCGGCATCACCGTAGATGGCGGGTACTCCTTTCAGGTGCAGTTTTAGGATAACATCGGGGTCAAGGTCTATTACCAGGTAGGATAGTTTTCGCCGGTCCAGGGCGGTGGTCAGCGTGCTGGCTACCCGGCCGTGTCCGCAAATAACCGCATGCCCGGATAGCTGCCAGTCCCGGTGCTGCCAGTACGGGTCGGGGTGCCGGACTATAAAGCCGGTAAACTTTTTTGACTGGATGAGTCGTTTATAGAACCTTGAAGCCAGTCCCAGGGCAAGCGGGGTTATGAGCATGGTTATGATGGCGCTGGTCAAAGTAAGTGAGTACAGGTAGGGTGGGATGATACCGGTCTCCCTGCCTATCCCGGCCAGGACGAAGCTGAACTCCCCGATCTGTATGAGTCCCACGCCGGTGAAGAGTGCCGTTTTGAGGCTGTAACCGAATACCCAGGGAATAAGCGCGGTAATTATGAATTTTATAATGATTACGGACAGTACCACTACAGTAATAGTGCCGATATTACCGCCGACAAAGCGCATATTGACCAGCATGCCCAGAGAAACGAAGAACAGGGCGACGAATATATCACGCAGGGGTACAATATCGGCGAAGCTCTGGCGGGCAAAGGCAGACTGGCCAATCAAGAGACCGGCCACGAAGGCGCCGAAAGCCGGTGACAGCTCAAATGCGTAGGTGCCGAAGGCTGCTGCCAGACACAGGGTGATCACGGTAAGCAGGAATAGCTCCCTGGAACGCAGCCCCGCTACCCGCCGGAAAAGCCAGGGCAGGCCCCAGATACCAATGACCAGCATTAACCCGATGAAAGCTACCGCCTTGAGGGCAGCTATGCCCAGGGCCAGCCACAACTCGCTGCCGCCACCGGCGCCGCCTATGGCCGGTATGATAACCATGAATGGAACTACGCTCATATCCTGTACCAGGAGTATGCCTATCATCACCCGGCCGTGCCCCGAGTCAAGCTCGCCGCGTGCCATGAGGGTCTTGAGCACAATCATGGTACTGCTGAGGGCTATGAGATAGCCGAAGAAGACTGCCTGGAGCATATCAAAGCCCAGCACTTTGCCGATAGCCATACCGGCGCCCGTGGTCAGTAGTATCTGGGCTATGCCGCCGAAAATGGCTATCTTGCCGACGCGCAGCAGCTCTTTGAAGGAGAACTCAAGGCCGAGGGTGAATAAGAGCAGAATAACACCCACGTTGGCCAGGGATTCTATAGTTGCCGGTTCCTGGACCCATCCCAGACCATAGGGGCCGACGGCAATTCCCCCCAGCAGGTAGCCCAGGATGACCGGTAGCTTTGCCCAGCGAGCCAGCACCCCAC
>Ga0075115_10001693_pt1 | contig 10617 bp, 4 predicted proteins | sample AntAceMetag02UKH_FD_69785 | JGI IMG/M metagenome (GOLD analysis project Ga0075115, IMG submission 69785) | Saline lake microbial communities from Ace Lake, Antarctica - Antarctic Ace Lake Metagenome 02UKH | ecosystem: Environmental > Aquatic > Non-marine Saline and Alkaline > Saline | place... | reverse complement strand
ACTTGATTTCTTTCTTACTAATTACCAAGTATTCCAGAAATAAAATAATAAATATAGAAAGCAATATTGAGGCTAAAAAAGTAATACCCACAATAAGCTTCCTTTTAGGCTTAATTTTTTTGTCGGGTACCTTGGGGGGATCCAACACCTTCAAATTAATGTATTTATTTGATTCCGCCAGGGCAATATCCTCTATTTGCGAAATGATCATCTTGTATATCTTCTCTCTCAAAAAAACGTCTTCCACATTTTCAAGATGACGCTCGAGAGATTTCTTTACATTTTGTGCCCTTAAGACCGTATCGGCCTTAAGCCTTCCGTTCAGTGACTCTATATATTCGTTAACAACGTCCACGGCAATTTTGGGGTCCTTGAAATCAAAAGATATTTCAAGGGTGGCAGTGGCTTTGTCGTATTCTATATTAAGGTTGTTATCGATAAATCTTATCCCGTCCCACGTGGTGGGCTCGGGACCCTGAAAAAAGAAAAAAGAGGTCTTTTTCTTATCAAAAAAAACGGGAAGGAGTTTTCTCTTTTTGATCACCTCTTCGGCCAGGGACCTGCTTTCCAGCAGCTTGATGATTTCACCCGGACTGTTTCCCATGGAAATATCCAGGGAAGGTAACAGGTCGGAGATGCCACTCAGTGCGTCAAATTTCCGACTGCTGTCCTGGGAAGTGTATGAGATTACAGCATTTGCCCTGTAGATTTTTGTCATTAAAAGGCTTGCGATGATGGATATCGTCACGGCAGGCAGGCATATCAGGAGAAAAACCCTGCGCCGCTTTTTCAAGATCCGGAAAAGTTCCAGAATGTTGATTTCTTCTTCCTGCATAACTTAAGAGTCCATAGTTCTCTCTAATCCTGTAAATTTTAAAGAAATATCATATCACCTGAATTGAGCGATTAGCTGTTAGCCATTAACGTTTAGCTTTGAAAAATCAAGATATTACCAGAACTTCCTGTAATCATTAAACTAATAGCTAATCGCTAAAGGCTAATCGCTCAATTTAGGTAAAATTTACCTATGTATAATGCATTCCAAAACAATTGAAAAGGCTTAAGGGCCAGTCCTCCCGGATCACGGCGGCATTCGGAATATTTATTGCTTACAGGTAATTCGCAGGAGATATTGTGGTATTTCTAACATAGGTCGAGTGAGTGTAGCGAGCGGGCGGTTAATCATTTTCCTGAATTGACAAAATTAGTTTGTGTTCTATGGTTGAATTTAAGTCGAGCGGTTAGCTGTTAGCTATTAGCTGTTAATTTGCTGCTGTTTTCCAAATAGGTTACTAACACCTAAATGCTAATAGCTAACAGCTAATACCTAATTTTGTAATAGCAAAATATCCTGTAATCATTAAACTAATAGCTAACCGCTAAAGGCTAATAGCTTAATTTTGGTTGAATTATGCGTAAAGTGATTATTTTTGCCGGTTTAATGGCCATTTTGTTGGTTCCCATGGTGGCTGCTGCAGTTGAAAAGGCCCCCAGGATAACCGACCGCGAAATCGTCGAAAGGCTTACCCGGCTTGAAGAGGGCCAAAAGGCCATTAATAAGCGCTTTGATGACGTCAACGGGCGCTTTGATGACGTCAACATGCGCATTAATGACCTCCGTGCCGAGATGAACGGGCGCTTTGATGACGTCAACGGGCGCTTTGATGACCTCCGTGCCGAAATGAATGATCGATTCAATACCCTTCAGTGGATGTTTGGGCTCTTTATCACTATCTCCCTGGTAATTTTAGGTTTTGTCCTGCGGATGCAGTGGCAGATGCAGAGGAGGCAGACAGATATGGAAGCCACCCTTAATGCCCATAAAGATGAGTTTGTTTTCCTCAAGAATCTCATTGAAAAGCTTCTTCCTCCCAGAGGAGTCCTGTAAGCAAGGCATCCACCATAAGAGCTGAAAGCTGGAAGGGGTTGATTACGATGGATCTTTGAGCTTTGAGCTTCGAACGGTGTGTAGCCAAAATAGAGTGATAATGTGCCGACTCGCGTTTAAACAAGATTTGCAAATTAGAATCGGTGTCGTCATGAAAGATTTTCCTCCGCTCGATACCGCGTGCCATAACATGGAGAAAATACGAAGGTATTATTCGCAAGGGTTGATGAGTCAGTTATTCTGGTGGAAAAAGCCTGGTGAAATGGATAAGGTTTTTTGAAGGACGACCCCAAGCTGGCTCCATATTAGGGAATTATGATCTCCTCTGACTTTCAGATGTTTGCTCACTATGGTTAAATATAACCAGGTCTGTCTAAAATAGACCATTAATGGTTTGAAATTAGAAATTAGCCTGAGAGCTGAAAGCCTGAAGCTGAAAGCCTGAAGCTGAAAGGGGTTGATTATGATAGCTCTTTGAGCCTTGAGTTTTGATTAGGCACAAAAATTGCTACAATTTAAGAGAACTGAATTTCCAGACTTGCAATATTGCTGGAGGCAGCGTCGGTCTGACCTGGGAGCATAAAAGCAGTTATTTTATTTGTTCATTATGTGACGAAATATCCGTTGACATCCGCGCATATAATATATATATATAAAAAAAAAGTGGTTAAAAATTTCAGAACATGGCATACCTCGCATACCTCCAACCAGCCGTCTTTAGGGGCATATGGTATTTTTTTGTACAAGCTGGAGCATAAAATTAATGAAAAGGCAAGGAAATACCGATAAATATTTTAATTGAGTTTTGCAAGCGGCTCACAGGTTTTTCCGGACCGGAAGGCTGTGAGAGGGAGGTGATAGAGTAGATTCATAGTTTCGAGGATGATTTTCAGGCGGCACGGTTCATGCGGTGATATTTTTAATACCCAATATTTGTATAGTTAGGTAGTGTCCGTCTAGGAATGAGAAATTTAGTTCAAGATCAAGGAATGTGAAAAATTTAACCGCTGTAATATTATTGATTTGTTGATGCTGCGGAATTGAGTTTTGAGCATGACGCCGGGATTGGGCTGAATGGCCATTTTTGGACGGATATTAGGCAATTTAATTTCAATGAATTATGAAAAGGGAGGAACGATTTTATGAATTCCATGTTAATTTCGAAACGAATTTGGACGCTGGGAGTGCTTTTTGCTGTCCTTGCGGCGTTCGCCATGGCCTCGTCTTCTATTGCAGGGAAGGTGGGATACTATCAGGACGCGGGCGATGTCAAATACGTGAGCACGCCAGATGAATATGCTCAAGCAGACGGGGTGGCATGCCAGGATGCCGTCGGAAACGTATATGTTGGCTGGATTGAGGACGGCCAGGTATATGCGCAAAAAATGGCCGCCACTGACAATTCCCGTCAGTGGGGAACCAACGGACTGGTGGCCTTGAACAATATGCAATTGACCGATCCGATTGCAATCGACCTGACCTTTGACGGCACATATCTCTGGGTGGCAGTGCTTGACCAGACTGCCGAAGGGGACGATGTCCTGGTTCAGAGGATAGCCTCGAATGGAGCTCTTAAATGGGTAAGCCCCTTGAGAAAAGTCGTAAATGGTAAGTCTGGGGATCCGATCGCTTTCCAGAATTGCGTCCGCATAGCCGCGGATGGTCAGGGCGGAGTTGTCGTGGCGGTGCCTGCCGTTACTGACGATTCCGTTTACATCGTCCGGGTGGAGACGGACGGCTCATTCACATACGAACCCATGATCTCCACAAACCTTCCGGCGGAAGACTGTTTCCTGAAGCTGCTCCAGGGAAACGTCGGCAACATGTGGGTTGCATCGGCTAATGCCACTGATATCCAGGTTAAATACTATGGCGCGGACGGCTCCGGTTCAAGCGAATTGACCGATGGAAACTGGACCTGGGGCGGCGACGAATTCTGGACCGTGCCCAACGGCTCCGGCGGTATTGTGGCGGTAGCCAAGGACGACGGCAACGATACAAAGATCTACGGCCTTGACAGTTTAGGCAATGCCTATACTGAGACTACAGTGAACGGTACGGTGCCTACGACCGCAACCGCTCTTGAAGCCGGCGCGCAGTACGTTGCCTTTCTGACGGATAACGGCAACGTCCACAAGTATGAGATCGACACTGCCGATTTTGACAAAGACGCCAACTTCCCTGTTAATCTTACAAGTTTTAACTATGGAGACATCGTCGTGGAAAGACCCCAGATGGGTGATCTCGGCGGCGAACGTATCGGCATAAGCGGTTGTTCCGACGTCAGTTCCCTGTATGTCCAGGTGCTGTCAAAGGACGGTGTTTCGTTATTCAATGACGCGGATGATCCAACCCCGGTTGATGTCAATGCTAGTGGTGCAATTATAGAAAACCTGGCCCTCTTTTCCGGAAGTGGAAAGGCCGTGGTCCTTTTCGATGCCAGCAACCCCACAGGCGACTATGGTGGCGAGGGCCTCGATATGGAGGACCAAGAAGACACATACCTGGTCGCCCCCTTTGATTTCGGAGAGGCCGCGGACCTGAGATGGACCGTCGGCATCGCTGCCAACCCCAACGTTCTGGATACCGCAGAGGCCAACAGCACCTTGACTGTTGACACCGGCGTAGTGAAAAACGCTGGCCAGGTGGATGTGGAAGACGTTAAGGTGTTTTTCTACATCGCGAACACCCAAAATATAGCTGATGCGAATGCCTGGAATAACGCGGGAAAGCTGAAGGTGGATGAGCAGGACATAGGCGATCTCGACACAGACGGGAATTACAACTATGAAACCTCTGATTATGACGTGAATATCGATCAGGCGACTGTAAACCAGATACTGCTGGACTTAGGCTCTAATGTATATCTGTGCGCCCTGGTCAATGACGGCGAAATCATCAATGAGGAAAGCTATTACGTGATTTCCACGAACGCCACCGAGTTTCCCGCAACAAACCTCTCCTGCATCGGCGCACTCGAAGTACACGCGCCTGACTTTGTGCCTGACACCATCGGCATAGACGTGCCGGCGGATGTCGTAGCAGGAGACACGGTTACTCTGGATGCAGTTAAAATCGGAAACGCTGACGACAGGGAAGGAACCTGCAATGTAGGCTTTTTCCTCCTGTCTGATAATGACACTAACGGGACCGTTGACGTTCTGGACGGGGCCGTGTTTCTCGGCAGCGTGGACGGCGTGACCATCCCCGCCGGTGATACCGTGACTCTCGATCCGGTTGAGCTTGTCATACCGTACAACGCAGACACGGTTTACATCTATGCGGCGCCGGACTATGAGGATACTGTAGGCGAACGGGACGAAAACAATAATGTCAACAAAAACGAGGGAGTGGGCCGTACAAACGGCTTCGATGTGAGCGGACTTGCTGATCTGACAGTACCCATTCTTGCCTCCACCGAAGCAGAGGTTACGGCTGCTTCCAGCGGCGGCTTCAGTGTGGCCAAGGTGGCCGGGGTTGATCCTGGAGAGGTAATTCCCGTGCGGTTTACAGTGCTGAACGAAGGCGTTGTGGAAAGCGGTCTTACCAAGGTAATGGCGTACTTTACCGATAATGCGACCAGCATCCTGGATCCGGATGACATGTTCTATGTTGAGATGCTCAATAAGCTTGACCCGGATACATTCGAAACCTTCAACACCGAAGTGACCGTTCCCGAGGACGCGGCCGGCACATACTACATAGTGGTCGTGGCCGATCCTGAAAATCTGGTCTCTGAATTCAATGAAGACAACAACTCCGCGCAGAAGACCATTATCGTGGACATGCTGGTACCCTCCATTGGTGCGGCTTACGTGGGTGGCGTCGCGAGCCTGAATCTGGATCTCGACGTGGCCGGAGACTACGAAGGTCAGCCTGTGGACCTCTGGCTGGCGGTCTGGGCGGATTCCTTCGGTCATATGTACTACTACTCGAGCGGCGCCTGGTATTCGACGCCGATTCCGTTAATGCAGACAGACCTGACAAGCATGGCCGGCACCATCGAATTCTCCAGAGGGCTTCCGGCTGGGACCTATGTCTTCTACTTCGGCGTGGACGATCAGAACGGAGTGGTTGATCCCGACGTACTTTACGACTTCGACACCCTATTTATTCAGTAAGGTACCGGATGTAGAAGCCAAAAGGTAATTATAGTGGAAACAATGGGGGGCATTTTGCCCCCCATTTTTTTTGGAGAAGGAGAAAGAAATGTGCTCGTCGATGAATAAGCTGGTTATTCTATTGACTGTTATTGGTTTTATGGCGCTGGGATCGTGGGTGCCGGCCTTTGGCTTTTCCGCCCGTGAAAAGGCAGGGGAAGAGGTGTATGAGACGTTCGAAACGGATCATCCCTACACAGGCCGCGAAATAGCCTGGGAGAAGGTCATAACCAGTCCGGGCGCGGGCTACGTCTGTATCCATTTTGCAAAGTTTGATCTGGCCCGGAGCGATTATGTGGAAATCTCAAGCCCGGACGGAAGATACGGCTACCGGTATGAAGGCAAGGGGAAAAAGGTCAGGGGAGGCCGGGCGGTCCTGAGCGCCTTCTGGGCCAGCCATATCCCCGGCGACACCGCCGTGGTAAGGTTGCATATTGCAGGTCCATCAGGGGGCCGGTACGGCTTTAAAATAGACAAATGGGTGCGGGGCCATGAATTGCCGGCCCGGAATGGCGGGGCTGCGATATGGCCCGAAAGTGATTTCGAGGTTGAGGCCATCTGTGGAGCCGACGACAAGGAATGGGCCCCATGTTATAATGGCACGGCCATGACGGCCATGTATGAAAAAAGCAAAAGCGTGGCAAGGCTCCTGATTCAGGGCTCATGGGCCTGCACCGGCTGGCTCCTCGGCAGTGAAGGCCATCTTATGACAAATCACCATTGCATTGAATCCCAGGATGACGCCGACAATACCGATTATGAATTCATGGCCGAGGGAGCGACCTGCTGGACAGACTGCTCCGGCTGGTTTTCGTGCCCAGGAACGATTGAGGCCGAGTCAGGCGATCTCGTGAGGAGCGACTATTCCCTGGATTATTCCCTGGTCCTGCTGCCCGTCAATCTCACTTCCACTTATGGATATCTTCAATTCAGGGATTCCCTGCCCGATCCCGGAGAACGGATTTATATCCCCCAGCATCCCAGGGCCAAGGGCAAACAGCTCGCCGTTCTTGACGATCAGTCAGGGGACTATTGCCGAATTCACAGCACCGACAGACCCCCATGTATTGGAGGTCCGGGAGACATAGGCTATTACTGCGACACCGAGGGAGGAAGTTCAGGATCTCCCGTGATTGCCTACGATGACCACCTGGTAGTGGCGCTTCATCACTGCGCCTACTGCCCCAACAGGGGGGTACCTGTTCCGTCCGTCATCGACGACCTTGGAGCCGACCTGCCCGATGATGCCATAGGTGGTCCGGAAATCTCATGCACCCTTGATCTGGGTCTTTCCTTCACGGATGATACCCTTACCCTTGATTTTCTGCTGGGCGCAACCGGAGACGTCACCGGCAATGTTTATCTGCATTACCGGAATGAAGTCCTGGCTCTGTGTTTCTGCCCGGTCCCGGCTACGGACCCACCGGTTTCCATATCTCTGTCCTATCCGGGGTTCCCGCGTCTTGGAATCGTCGGAGTGCTTGCGACTCTTGTCTCGGATGACGGGATCATCTGTTCGGACTGGGAGACGGTTGATACGGGACAGGCGGATGCCCTTTCGCCGTCGCCGGATGAACTAATAAAGCTGCTTGAAGGGTTCAGAGACGTGAACCGGTTCACAGGGTCTCGACTCTCCAGAGCCGCTATGCCGTATGGAATTGTTTTGAAAGATGAACGTCCAATATCGAATGAAAAACGAATATCCAATACCGAACATTCAACGGCTATTTCTTCATCTTTTCCTATTCAACGTTCGATGTTCACTTTTTCAGAAATAAAACCTTAATCCAACCGTGGCGGTTATGCCGGACATGTCAAGAGATATCTTCTCGTCCGTCCCATTATGTCTTATTCTGATATCCGGTTTGTAATACATATACCCAAAATCAAAGTTGAAGATAAACCTTTTTGTCAGATGGATATCCATTCCAAGGTCCCCATTAAAGGAATAGGTGTTTTTGATACTGGCCTTTCCGCTGATGTTGACCAGGTCGATATCGTTGAATACATAGCCGGTCCCGGCCTTCAAATAAGGAATGAAAACCCCCCATGTGTATAGATTGCGTCTGATGTTGATAGTCACGGGATAAGAATGGATATCGGCTACTCTTGTTCCACATTGAAAAAGTCCGTTCTGGATGTATCCGAATCCTGCTTCAAGTTCCCATTCCCTGGTCAGTCTCAAGGCGATATCAAATTTCAGGGCTAGATTGTTGTTGATATTGGGGGAACTGTCGTCGCTTACGGTGGGGAAAAATGCTCCGACATTCAGGCCGGCACCAATAAGGCCGTTCCCGTTAAAGGCATGAATGCCGGACGGAACAAGCAAAAGGATTGCCAGGAACGCCGCAAGCGCTCCGGCTTTTTTTGAATATAACATTTTCGCTCCCGTTTCTGAACCCTGAACCTTGAACCCTGAACCTTTGAACCTGATTAGAACACAAATGACAGCGCCGCCAGGCTGATCGCTACCTTATACGCCATATCGACGGAATCCTTGAACACCTCATACCCTGAATAGCGCACGAGTTTTTCAGGCACCACGATGGAGTCTCCCGGATCAAGTCTCCTGGAGTAGACGTTTGAGAAAAGGCCGGTTGTCCTGACCACGGTCCCGTCCGCCTTTATGACGGTAATAAAATTCTCATCCGCATCCCTGGTGGGTCCCCCGGTCATGTCCAGGTATTCGGAAACCTTGAGGTCCTCCTGGTAAACAATATCCGACGGGTTGAAGACTTGGCCGACAACGGATATGGTTGAAGGGCGGAACGGAATGTAGAGTTCGTCGCCGTCTTCAAGGATAAGGTCGTATTCCGATTGCGCAAATTCCGGCAGCGGCTTGAGTTGGACGATCACCCTTCCTGACGGCTTGATCTTCTTCAGCTTCTCGATGAGAATGGACTTGGTTTTCAACGATAGCAGAGTTGCTTCCTCTCCGGTCTTCGTGAGGGTCTCGGGTTTCGAACCCACCCTCAGGACCTCCTTCTCCATGCCTTCAAGTATTGCGTCAATCCTCTTCTTCTGACGCTCCTGTGATGAAAGACGGGTGAACATCCCCCCCTTGAGATAGGCGTCTTCCGTGAGATTGCCCGCCCGTTCCAAAAGGGAGCTTACCCTGTCTCCCCTGGCAATCAGGTATTTCCCTGGAAACTTCACCTCTCCCTTGATAGTGGCGAACCGGTAGGTGGACCACTCCGGTATGTTCTTGATAAATATGGCGTCATAGGCCCTTAAAGGCAGATTGTGATCCTTGTCGCCCGATAATACCTTATGCAGATCGACGGACACCTTATCGCTCACGACAAGCCTGCCGTCCTCTATCCTCTTTCTGATAATTTCCGCCTCATCCATGTATGCGGATTCCAGCAGATTGCCCGCGGCGAATATGGCGTCTTTGAGTGTCATATCGGCGGCAAAGGGATATTCACCAGGCTGGTTAACCGCTCCATTAACCAGGATGGTCTGGTCCGGCTCAAACTCGAGAATCGAATGGATTACCACCCTGTCGAGGTCCTTGAGCACAAGGTTATCGTTCAGGCCTTCGTCAAGGGCCTTGCCGGGACTGAAGGTCCTGACGGTTATTTTATTTGTCTTACTGTCGGTGCTATAGATTTCTCCCAGCTCCATGTAGGCGTCCCCGGTCAGGCCGCCTGCAGCCAGAATCAGGTCTTGCACCCGCATGTCGTCCATAAGATTGAATTTGCCCGGGTTTCGCACCTGGCCTTCGATGTCGATCGCTGGCCGGCTCTTGAATCGCCATTTATCGTATACGACTATTGTATCGCCCGCCCGGAGCGCAAGGTCTTCGCTTTCGTCATCATTGAGAAGGAGATTTCCTGGATTAAAGGGTATGATCCGCGGCGACATTTCAGGCGGCTCGAGTCTTTCAATGACCGCATATCCGAAATAGGTGTCAGGAAGTACGTCATCGGTATCCGAAAGAAGGTCCGACAGCATCATCCCCGGTTTCATCTGGTACTTACCGGGGCGAGCCACGTTGCCCTTCAGAAAAATTGCGTTTACCTCCTTTGGGGCCACTGAAAAGACCTTGATGAGGTCGCCGTCCTCCAGGATTATCCCGGACTCCTCCAGGTTGTCTAAATTGAGGTCAAGAATGATTTTTCTTTCATGGTTCTGATATCGTTCCACCTGGACCCTCTGGGTATCGCCGGCAAAGAGGATGCCTCCAGCCAGTTCTATGGCGCCGTTAACGGTCAGATCATCCTTTAATTCATAGATTGCCGGCCTTTTGAGATTGCCGGCGATACCCACGATCTTTCCTATGGGAGGAACAAAAATGACATCTCCGGCCAGAAGCCGCACATTCTTTGAGCTGTCTCCATTAAGCAGAAAGTCATACATGTCCAGGGTGCCGACGAGTTCACCGTTTCGTTTCAACTGGATATTCCGCAGGCTTCCCATTTTGTCCGGCCCTCCCGCGGCGGCCAGGGCGTGAGTAATTCTTGCATAGGCGCTGACCGTATAAGCGCCGGCCCTTTTGACATCTCCAACAATATATACAGTGATGCTTCTCAACCCGCCGAGGGAAATACCGGCCTGGCTGCCTAC
>Ga0075115_10001687_pt1 | contig 10631 bp, 6 predicted proteins | sample AntAceMetag02UKH_FD_69785 | JGI IMG/M metagenome (GOLD analysis project Ga0075115, IMG submission 69785) | Saline lake microbial communities from Ace Lake, Antarctica - Antarctic Ace Lake Metagenome 02UKH | ecosystem: Environmental > Aquatic > Non-marine Saline and Alkaline > Saline | place... | reverse complement strand
CGGTGAGCTGGATGAAGTCCAGATTCTGGCTATTCGTGATACACGTGATGCCTATATTGAGCTTGAAAAGAGGCGGGAAGCTATTCTGAAATCCCTCATGGAGAGAGACTTACTAACCCCGGAGTTGGAGAAGGCGGTTAGGGACTCGGAGAATCTGATTCAACTGGAGGATGTATATCTTCCCTTCAGACCGAAAAAGCGAACCAGAGGAACTATCGCCAGAGCCGCCGGTTTGGAAGATCTTGCTGAATGGATTTTATCTAAGGGCTCCGGGGCTGAACTGACTGATCCGCTCAGAAATGCATTATGCAGACCGGTCTCTGAAGAAATAGTAACTGCAAAAGCTTCAGAATTTCTCAATCCTGAAAGTAAGATAGCAACTCCAAAAGATGCTTTGGCAGGTGCAAGGGACATAATCGCAGAGGTGTTGAACGAAACAAAAGAGCTTCGCCAGGAACTCCGGCTTCTTTTCACCAAACGGGCTTCGATGTCATCCCGCATAATCAGCATTATGGAAAAAGATCCAAAAGCAGCAAAATTTCGGGATTATTTCGAGTGGTCTGAGGGAGCTGCCGCTGCACCATCTCACAGAATTTTGGCCGTACTTAGAGGAGCAGCGGAAGGATTTCTCATAGTTCATTTTCTTCCTGAAGAGGATGATGCTCTCCGGATTATTGATGAGATGGTAATGGGGAGAAACCGGGTTGAGAGTAATGCGGCATCTGCAATGGTATGGGAAGCAGCAGTTGAAGGTTTTAAAAGGCTAACTTCTCCATCTCTTGAATATGCTATGGAAAAAGAGTGCAAGGAACGGGCTGATGAGGAGGCCATTCGGGTTTTCGCAGAAAATATGCGTGAGCTGCTGCTTGCATCACCATTGGGGCAAAAAAGTATTCTTGCCCTGGATCCGGGACTTATTTCCGGTTGTAAGCTTGTCTGTCTTGATGCGAAGGGTGACTTGAAACATAATGATGTAATCTATCCGCTTGTCCCTAAACAGCGTATTGTTGAGTCAGCGAGAATTGTACAGAATCTGTGTAAACAGTTCGATATAGCGGCTATTGCAGTAGGGAACGGTACCGGCGGCCGTGAAGCAGAGGATTTCGCCCGTCAGGCAGTTGAGGAAATAAAAACTGCTGAAGGTGAACCGATTGTTGTGGTGATGGTAAATGAGAGCGGAGCTTCTATCTATTCAGCATCCGCAATTGCCCGGGAAGAGTTTCCTGATAAAGATTTAACCGTTCGGGGAGCGGTTTCTATAGGGCGTCGCCTCATGGATCCACTGGCTGAATTGGTTAAAATTGATCCCCAGTCGATAGGTGTGGGACAATATCAGCATGATGTAAATCAGCGGCTTCTAAAAAGGGCTCTGGATGATGTAGTGCTCTCCTGTGTTAACTCTGTTGGTGTAGAGATAAATACTGCCAGTAAGCAGCTCCTCAGCTATGTGTCGGGCATTTCCAGCCGGACTGCTGAGGCTATCTGCAGTTATCGTGAGGCGCATGGAAAAATCAGGGGTCGGAATCAGCTGAAAGAGGTTGCCGGGATCGGTGCAAAAGTATTCGAGCAGGCTGCAGGATTTCTCCGAATTCGCAATGCAGTAAATCCTCTCGATTCCAGTGCCGTTCACCCGGAAGCATATCCTGTAGTGCAGAAGATGGCTGAGGATTTAGGCTGTTCAGTTTCTGAACTTGTTTCCAGTAATGATTTTCGCCGAGAAATCAATCTGGAAAAGTATGTCTCTGATGCATTCGGTCTTCCCACGCTTCGGGATATTTTACAGGAGCTGGAAAAACCGGGCAGAGATCCAAGGGCGGAGTACGAGATATTCCAATTCTCTGATCAAGTGCATACGCCAAAGGATTTGGCTGATGGGATGGTTCTTCCCGGTATCGTGACGAATGTTACGGCTTTTGGTGCTTTTGTGGATATTGGTGTACATCAGGATGGGCTGGTTCATATAAGTCAGCTTGCTGATAAGTTTGTACAGGATCCTTCTGCTATTGTGAAGGTTCACCAGAAAGTTATGGTAAAAGTATTGAGCCTCGATCTTGAAAGGAATAGAATCGGACTATCAATGAAGGGTCTGTAAGTCTGGAGATTGAAATTTTTTGTTCTCATACTGTCTAAATAGCCTGCAGAGAGACAAATATTTTTCTGGAAAAGGGTTCCTATGAAGATTACTTCCAAGTATACATTGAGTTTATTTATTATAGGGTTACTTATTACCAGCATAACAAGTCTGTTCTATTTTATTACCTATCGGAATGAAGTTATACAGAATACTCAAAATCAACTATTGAACTTTAGCAACGATTCAGCCTACCACCTACAGGAAGAGTTGTTAAACAAGACACAAATGGCTCTCACGATTACCACAACCCCATTGGTAAAAGAGATTCTTGCAGAGAGTAATCAGTATTTTGGGAGCATGGAAGATTATAGACGAGTAGATGTAATTAACCAATTAAATTCTGAGTGGATGGCCTCAGATGCAGATAGCTCGCTAGTACGCAGCAGAATGGAAAACGATATTGCTGAATACTTAATCGACTTGCAGAGTCAATTCCCTGATACTATTGGAGAAATTTTTCTGACCAACATCTATGGTGCAGTAGTTAGTACAACGACAAAACTTACTACCTTTGCGCATGCGGATAAGTATTGGTGGCAAGGAGCATATAATGCGGGAGAAGGGATCTCTTATTTTGATGATCGTGGATACGATACGAGTGTAGATGGATATGTACTGGGCGTAGTTACTCCAGTAAAAATTGATGGGCAGATAGCAGGGATCCTGAAAATCAATTTTTTACTTGGAAACCTTCTACAGAACACCGTAAAAGAATCACCTTTAGAGGGAAGAAATCTTATAATTTCGCGCTTGGGAGGAGAGATTGTTAAAGAGAAAGGCAAAGAACCACTTTCAACAGAGATGGATAATGCCTATATGCAGTGGATGCAGAGCGGCCAGGCAAATAGTGCGGTAACATATGATAGAAAAGAGAATAGATTCATCTCCTATTCAGTCCTGCAGTTCTCTGATAAGTATCAGTTTGGCGGGTCATCTGAATCAATTGATCATCGGCAGGGGAATCAGGGAGAACCCTGGGTTGTAGTGTCTACATATGACCAGAATGCGGCGTTCTCTGGTTTTATTACGCAAATATGGTATATCGCAGTAAGTGGATTAGTAGTTCTGATTGGTCTTGCTTTTCTCTCAATTGTTATCAGCAGATTTATGGTTCGCCCAATAAAAGAGTTGGTGGAATTTTCCAAGCGTATAGGTTTAGGTAATTTTGGTGTCAAGGTGCTTAGTCATCGTACTGATGAATTGGGTATGCTTGCACAAACCATGAATACCATGGCAAACGATCTTTTTGCAACAATGGCATCACGAAATGAGCTTGAGGAGCAAATTGCTTTACGTAAAAAGGAAGAAGAGAAGTTCCAGCAGCTTTTTACCACTATGAGTGAGGGATTTGCAACACATGAAATAATTCTTGATGAACAGGGGAATCCGGTAGACTATCGATTTTTCTCAATCAATCCCGCTTTTGAACGGGAAACAGGATTGATAGCATCAGAAATAGTAGGGAAAACGGTACGGGAAGTAATGCCTGGAACTGAGGAGTATTGGATACGGAAATATGGTGAGGTTGCACTTACGGGGGAATCTGTTATATTTGAGCAGTACTCCTCTGAAATTGATAAATATTTTCGAGTTGTTGCATTTTCTCCATCGTATGGAGAGTTTGCTACCATATTTTCTGATATTAGCAACATAAAAAAAGCTGAGCAGCAGCTAACTAATGATGGAAATTTATTTTATACCACATTAAACACTATTTCAGATGCAGTAATTGTTACTGATGCTTCGGGATGTATCTCTTTTATCAATAAGGAAGCACAAGCGTTAATGCAATGGAGTGTCGCTGAAACTCTCGGGAATCCCGTTGCCGATGTATGCGATTTTTTTCATCTGGATGAAGATGAGTGTCCCGTATCAATTGCCCTGAAAGAGGGGAGAGGGTACGAGACACAGGTGCCAATTCAGGTAGTTTTACATGATGGGATGGAGAGGCAGATTGAGTATGCTATTTCTCCAATTTCTACAAATGAGGGGAAGATTTTCGGCATCGTTATTGTCTGCAGGGATGTTACGGCGAAAGAGAGACAACGTGAAATCTTGATACGCTCGGATAAGCTTGATTCACTGGGTGAATTGGCAGGTGGAATAGCACATGATTTCAATAATTACTTGGCGGGAATCTTTGGGTATATTGAACTTGCAATCAGTATGTTGGAAACAACAGGAGAGAGAACAGAAATTGAGTATCTTCAGAAGGCACTTGGGGTGTTTGAGAAGACGAAAGAGCTTACCCAGCGATTGTTAACATTTTCAAAAGGCGGATCACCGAAAACAGAGGTAGTATCTCTGGGAACATTGTTGCGAAACAGTACAGAATTTACTCTTAGCGGTTCTAATATTATCCCTCGTTTTGGTATAAATGAAGACCTTTGGGAATGCTCGTGCGATGTGCAGCAGATAGAACAATGCATTGCAAATATGGTTATTAATGCAAAACAGGCAATGTTTGAATGTGGAGAACTTGTTATAACAGCAGAAAATATAGCTAATATTCCGTACCATTTTGATATGGCTAAAGAGGCAGCTAATTACATAAAGATTTGTATTGCTGATGAAGGGCCTGGAATTCCCCCGGAAGTGCTTTCAAAGATTTATGATCCATTTTTTTCAACAAAAGAGACAGGGCAGGGACTGGGATTGGCAATGGTGTATTCAATTATAAAGAAACACAAAGGGTGGATAGATGTAGAAACAACATTGGGAAAAGGAACTGATTTCACCTTTTTCCTGCCTGCAGATCAGCAGGATTTGCGAAAGGTAAAAGGAAAGGTTAATTCAGATTTTCACAAAGGTGAAGGACAAATTTTAGTTATGGATGACCATGAGTTTATGCGGAAAATAACAACTGAAATGCTTCAGCTTTTGGGTTATACGGTGATAGCAGTTGCAAGTGGGGATGAGGCTCTCATAGCTGTTCAGGAGTCTCTGAATGCCGATGTAGGATCCAAAATTTCTGCATGTATTTTGGATCTGATACTCCCCGGTGATATGGGCGGTAAAGAGGTAGCTGGTAAAATCAAACAATTATCTCCGGAATTAGTGTGTATAGCTTCCAGCGGGTATGCTGAAGATCCTGTTATGGCATCACCTAAGAGTTTTGGTTTTACAACCAGCATTGCCAAACCCTTTTTGCTTAATGACTTATCACGAATTTTAAAGGATGCGCTGGAAGCAGAACGCATAAAATGACTACAAAAATTATAGTGTACGCAGTTGCCTGCCTGATAATTCTCTATATAGTTGAACAGGTACTAATGACCCCCTATATCATTAAAACAATCGTCAAGGTACCCATGTTTACCTTGTTTCCATTTCTTCTTCAACAACATTTGTTAAAATCAAAAGTCTCTCTAAAGATGAAAAGGTCAGAGCAGAAATTTACTCTTTTCTGGTCAATTTTCGTTTTTGTACTTATCTTTGCTGCTGCTTTTTCTTTGAAATCATTCATCGATACCGAGGCAATCAGTTCTGATTTCGGCAACCGTATGCAGTTGAGCAGGAACAGCATGATTATAGCCGGAATATATACCATATTTGTCAATTCATTCATTGAAGAGTACTTTTTTAGAGGATTCATATTTCAGGAAATGTTTAAACAGGGACGGAATAGATCTGCTTATCTTATCTCGTCAGCTGCTTTCGCTATCTATCATGTAAGTATATTTGAAGCATGGTTTAGTGTATGGCTCATGATGATTATGCTGCTTGGTTTGTTTGTCGGTGGATTGCTGTTTGCATATTTTGTGAAGAAAACCGGGAGTATCTTGGCCTCCTGGCTGATACATGTTAGTGCCGATCTTGCACTGGTTCTCTTTGGTTTTTTGGTTCTGGATTTATTAGGATGATTCTTTGGTAGTGATTTTACTCGCCTTTATACCACTTCTGGATATCCTCAAATAACTGCTTCCGACTCTCCTCCCAGATATAGAACATATGCCCGCCTTTATAATACTTCACGGTGAGTTTTTCTTTCTGTTCATCGGTAAGTTTCATAAGGTGTGTGAGCCGTTCAGCAGCGAAATATGCGGTAACCAGATCGAATATTCCATGAGTAAGAAATACTTTCATATCGGGATTAAGGCTCATACCGAAACGCAGATCATCGGTTGCTCCCACTTGTGAATCCAGGGCATGTTCACGAGTATCGACTTCCCACTTCTTGTTTACTTCCATACTGAGTAGTTCATAGTTACGTTCTGTCTGAAGCCCTATGGTCTTCCGGAGTTGTGTATTTATACCCGCAGCAAAGACCCGTTCAGCCTGATGCAGAGTTGGATCCGGTCCGCTGTAGCTGTCCCTATCCGGATAGGGGTCGGTTACTTTGAGCGATATATCGTAAAGCCCCAGGTGTTTCCCTTCATCCCGTAAAAGATTTTTTGCAAAATAATCTATTTCAATCCGTCCATTTTTGGCCTGCATCACTTTTCTGGGGAGTCCAATATAGTCAGCTGCCTGATTGAGTATTTGGTTTTTTTTCGCCTCTCCGTACAGGTCTCCGGCTGCAAGGATAGGTAAAAGCTGTTTAACTGCAAACTGCTCCGCTTTCTTCATATAACTTTCCAGAGTTTCATTATCATCGGTTTTACGGCTCTTCTTGTGGAGTTTTGCTGCTGCAGCCATAACCGGGAACGAGTCGATCCAGTTCAGGACGGAGTAATCCGATCCGTCGAGCAGCGAAAATTCCATAGCCGGGGAAATTATGACCGCTCCGCTTAAACCTACCCCAAAATCCTTCTGCAGAATTTTGGTCAGTTTTGCAGTTCTATAGCCACCGTAACTTTCACCGGCAATGTAAATGGGAGACTCCCAGCGGTTATTCTTTGATAAATATGAGCTGATAAATTCACCAAGTGACTCAAGGTCACGTTTTACTTTCCAGTATTCACTACGCTCTTTTCCCGATTCATCTTTTACAGCAGCAGAATCCTTTTTTTCCGAATCATCTATAGTGGAGCTAAACCCGGTTCCGATTGGATCGATAAAAACCAGATCGGTGAACTGCAGCCAGGTGTCAGCATTATTCTCAAGTTGATAAGGGGGTGGGTTGACTGTTCCATTCTGAGCAAATATTGCTTTCTGGGGTCCAAGAGCTCCCAGGTGAAGGTAGACTGAAGATGCGCCCGGGCCGCCGTTAAATACAAAAGTTATGGGTCTGTCTGGATTTTCACTGGAAGTTGAATAACTGATATAAAACATCTCTGCTTTCGGTTTTTTATCTTTACGCAATATGAGCCAATCAGCTGATGCTGAGTAAGGTGTTTCCTTCTTATTCATCACCATTTTCAAATTTACTGCTGAGCCAACGGGCGGGGTGTATGAAGTTGGATTCTCAGTTCTGCTTTTTTGTTCGTTTTTTTCTACTTCTGCCATATTAGTATCCTTTACAAGTTTTTCACAAATAAATTATACATTACTTTTTATATTTTGATATACTCAAATCTTTAATTAATAAGAAATAGACTCAACTTGCTGCTGAAAAAAGGAAATATAGATGCAGATTATAAATATATTGGCTCCAGTACTTCTGCTGGTCTGCCGGTAATCTTATATGCACTAATTATAGGGGCTGAGAACAGCAGATTGATCGATGCCGCAAGTATGGCTGTTGCCCCGATGATTCCCTTTGTTAATCTTCTTTCGATTGTTGTCATGGGGGGAGGGGAAGCTGGTGATAAGGGTATAGTCAGGAGATTGCTGATGATATTGAAAAAGATACTTCTGAATCCACTTATCATAGCCTGTATAAGTGGTTTGCTGGTCTCCTATTTAGGCATAACTCTGCCAAGTTTATTGAACCGCAGTTTGGATTCATTAGGCAATATGGCTCTGCCTCTGGCTCTCTTAAGTATAGGTGCCGGCCTCTCATTTGGATCATTGAAAGGAACTGTTTTTCCCACAGTGACTGCTGCTTTTTTTAATGTATTTCTGCTGCCTGTTGTTGGTTATCTATGCAGTCGTTACTTTGGACTATCTGATAACTATACTCTGATTGCCATGATTTTTCTTGCCTGTCCGACAGCGGCTGCAACATTTGTGTATGCCCGGGAAATGGATGGTGATCATATATTTGCTGGGAATGTAATTGTTTTAAGCACGCTATTCTCAATCATATCCTTGGGGCTGGTATTAGCATTATTTCTCTAGGGAATGATATCAATTATTTTTTGGATATTATCTCTACTCTTCATAAACTTCCTGAACATCTCTCCGGATAATTCGAGAGACGCGGTATTCCGGTTTGGGTGAAATGATACAATATCGGCTTCCCAAACATCCCGGTCAACTAAAACATATACGCTGTTTTCAGTATCGTTAATCAAACCAAAGGGTGAAACAGCGCCGGGGGTGAGGCCGAGGAATTCCTTAAGCTTTTTTACATTTGCGAAGCTGACACTTTTTTCTCCGACTATTGCGGCAATCTGTTTCAAGTCAGCACGTTTAGCTGCTGGAAGGATACAAAGGTAGTATGCTCTTTTTTTCTCATTTCGCAAGAACAGATTCTTACAGGGAAGTCCGGGAATATGGCTGCAGTGCTTTTCGGCCTCTTCACAGGTGTAAACTGCCGGGTGTTCATGGAGGATGAATTCAACGTGGTGTTCGTTTAGGTATGTTTCAACTGTTGTCATGTTTTTTCCTATTACCTTAAAATTTTTTGAATTTATATCCCCGACCCCGCACTGTTATGATAAATTTTGGGATATCACTTTTTTCCAGTTTATGGCGGAGCTTGCCAATATGGACATCAACAGTCCGTGTTGTTGATTCACTGTCATATCCCCACACCTCATCCAGCAGTTTGTTTCTGGATAAGATCTGATTGGGATGATTTACCAGATAGAGCAGGAGGCGATACTCTTGAACCTGCAGGGGAATGACTTCATCACCTCTACGCAGCTCTTCCAACTGCGTATCAAAAGTGAATGGTAGAAATTGTATTATGGCGGGGAGGGCAGGATCAGCCTTCGTGATTTCTCCATTGTATCTGCGGGTAACAGCTTCCATTCTGGCCAGCAGAACCTCAGCATCAAAGGGTTTTGTCAAATAATCATCAGCCCCCTGTTTTAAACCCATAACCGTATCTATATTGGTATCCCTGGCAGTGAGCATGATTATAGGAGTGTTGATGTTTTTTTTTCTGAGGCTGCGGCAGACGGAAAACCCATCCTTTCCTGGCAGCATGACATCAAGCAGAATAAGATCGAAGTGTCCGGTCATGGCCTCTTTTTCTCCAGCTGGACCATCACCTTTCACCACTACCTTATACCCTTCGGAAATAAGCAGATCCTCGAGAGTTAATTGTACTCCGGGCTCATCTTCAATTATTAAAACTCTGTTCATGCTATGAATCCTTTGAATCTGTTTCCTGAGAAGGTTCGATATAGGGAACCTGCAGGATGAATCTGCAGCCTGCCGACTTCTCTCCACTTTTGCGTATATATGGACTTTTGATGGTAAGAGAACTCTGCATCATCTTTGCTTTCTTTGATGCCAGGAATAGTCCAAGACCACTACCTCTCTTCTGCTGTTCCCTGCTTATTCTTGTACGGTAAAAGGGTTGGAATATCTTTCGCTGTTCAGATCCCGCTATTCCGGCACCATCATCTTCAACGGAGAATACAAGCTTATTAGGAATTTTCAACCAGGCAGAGAACCTAACGTTCCCGCTTTTTCCAGTTGTATAGGCATGCGTCAATGCATTCATCAGCAGATTTCTGATAATCAGTGCCAGTGATTCTCCATCAAGTATAGCTGCCTGGGGTAGGGATGATACATCCAAGGTAATGGGATTGCAGTCCTGCAGCGTGTTCAGATTAGTGCAGATATCGACTGCCAATTGCTGCGGATCAACCAAAGTGAGAATTGCACCCTTTTTAGGACGGTTTCCCAGCTGCGAAAATAATAGAATCTCTTCCACCATGTTGGTAAGACGTTTTGTCTGTTCACCCAGATGCTCTCCATACCGAATCAGTTTTTCTTCAGGGACAGCCCCTCGGATAAGATTATCTGACGCCGATTGAATGATCGTAAGCGGTGTCTTGAGTTCATGGGTGATAGAGGCAACAAACTCTTTTTCCCTATCCCTCTGCTGCTGGATTTTAATAAGCTGAAGAAGTAACAGGATAAAAGCTGCACCAATACTGAGAAGCAGCAGAAGACCCATCAACCAGTTGGTGATCAACTCCTGCTCTAATCCTGCAAAGACTGAATTGCCATCTTCCTGTATAGAAATAAATGAGTAGACATCTTTTTCTGATGCTATGATATGTGAAGCGGGTAGAGCTGTACGGACCTGGTCTTTGGATAACATGCTTTTGTTATATTTCACCGTATTCCGAAAATCCACTATCTTTTTCGGGAGAGGGATTAACCATTCAAACCGATCAGCACGTAAATTGAAAAGGTTGAAAACTGAAAAGGTGTAGCTGAATTCCTGCGGAGAACCTAACGATTCCAGTTGGGTTTTCGTCAGACTCTCTTT
>Ga0075115_10001686_pt1 | contig 10636 bp, 6 predicted proteins | sample AntAceMetag02UKH_FD_69785 | JGI IMG/M metagenome (GOLD analysis project Ga0075115, IMG submission 69785) | Saline lake microbial communities from Ace Lake, Antarctica - Antarctic Ace Lake Metagenome 02UKH | ecosystem: Environmental > Aquatic > Non-marine Saline and Alkaline > Saline | place... | reverse complement strand
ATGTCACGATCGCCTAGCGTTTCTTTTCTTTCACCCACTGCAGGAATATTTCGTATTTATCCAGCGACCCTTCACCTGCAGACCATTTCTTGAGTTCGGCATAGGATACGCGGTTGTTTAGAGCAACCAGCACCGCCTGCTCCAACGACTGACGATCACCCCAGTGATAGAAACCTGCCAGGCGATCTTTAACGCAGTCAACGGGGCGTAGAAGTCTGAGCTTTCCGAATTTGGTTTTTCTGACAGCGGTCTTATTGATCTTCTCTTCGCCTGCGGCAAGCGGTGTTGGTGGGAATTCAACGAGGTAGGGGCATTTGGAATTCTCGTAGTGACGCCAATTCTTGGTTCGCTTGAAACCGAGCTCGCTCAATGTTTCATCTACATTTTCTCGCGGATAATCCGTCATTACAAAGTCAAGATCTGCTGATTTATAGATATTGTCGGAGTAAATTGTTACGCATGAGCCGCCGCTTAGCACGCAGTCCATGCCCTTGCTTTTAAGATGCGAGCAGATGACGGCTCCGATCTCCTCAACAGACATCTTTTTCCAGTTATGCTTTTTCATAAGGGTTTGCCCGTGCGACGCGGCCTAAGTCGCGGTGTGAAATATTTTCTTCGCGTTTCATCGGGCATCAGAGTCAGCATCTTTTCCATGATGGTGCAGAGTTCTTTGTAGAAGGGGTAGCGAGGATTGAGCTGATAGAGGAGGGTGCGATCGCGCTTGCGGCATATCAGAACGCCACCTTCTTCAAGTTTTTTGAGTTGCATCTGGACATTGCGCAACGTGAATTCGAGTGTGCGGGCGATTTCCTGCCCATATCCCTCCTGATAGGTGTAGAGGTACAGGAGTACGCGTTCTTTGACCGTGCTGTTGAATAATGCCTCTAACATATCGACTCCAATAAGTAGTCGTTACGACTACTTGTATAAGTCAATGGTACGTGGGGAGCTATGGGGAGTCAACGATAAATTTCACATCCTTGTCTTCTCCTCCCCCATAAGCTATGAATAACGCGGGGTTAACCAATGCATCTGCAGACAATTGATTTCGTCATCATTATAGGATTCCTGATCATCATGGTCGGGCTGGGTCTGGCGTTTTCCAAGCGTGCGGGCAAGGACGTCGACTCGTTCTTTGTGAGCGGGCGCCGGCTGCCATGGTGGCTGGCCGGTATTTCCATGGTGGCGACTGGCTTCGCCATAGATACACCGTTGGGTATCACCGGGCTCGTTGCCTCGCATGGCATCCAGGGCGTGTGGTTTGCCTGGTCGTTCATTCTTGGTGCCACAGGTGTCTTGGGCGCCTTCATCTTCGCGTCGCTCTTCAGGCGCTCGCGGATCATCACGACGGCTGAACTCGTCGAGATTCGCTACAGCGGCAAGGTGGCATCGTCGCTGCGCTTCTTCAAGAGCATCTACTTTGGTATCTTGAGCAACTGCATTGTCATGGGATGGGTGATGAAGGCGGTCTCCGTCTTCGTGAAGGAAACGCTGGGCTGGGATCCCATGATCACGCTCGTCGTGCTGCTTGCCTTTACGCTGCTCTATACCGCGGCGTCCGGCATGTGGGGCATCGTGGCCACCGATTTTTTGCAGTTCTGGATAAGTTTGGCAGGCACGATTCTCTTGGCGGTATTTGCCATGAAATACGTCGGCGGCGTGGATGGATTGGTAACGGGACTGATCGCACGCTATGGCGAGGTCAAGACGACGTCCATGCTGCACTTTATACCGCGGTTTGAATCCGTGTTCTTCCCCATCTTCATCGTCTTCATCACGCTCAAATGGTGGTCAAATCCGACCGAGGCGATCACACAACGCATCGTTTCCAGCAAGACGCCCAAGGATGCATCGCTTGCCACGTTCATCTTCGGGCTCGTTCACTTAGGTCTCAACTACTGGCCCATGATCATGGTGGCGCTGGTCTCATTGGTGGTTTATCCCACTTTGCCGGTAGAGAGTGCCGAGCAGGGTTATGTCATGCTCATGGTGAAGCTCCTTCCCGCGGGGCTCTTGGGCCTCATGATGGCAGCAATGCTCGCAGCGTTCATGTCCACGATAGATTCGCATGTGAACGTGGGCGCGGCCTACATGATCAACGATATGTACCGGCGCTTCTTTCATAAGGGTGCATCGGACAAGCACTACGTCAGGGCCTCGCGCATCGCTACGGTCATCATGCTCATATTAGCGCTGATCGTCGCCGCTAATCTCGATAACGTGAAGACGGCGTGGTACTGGCTTTCCAAGCTCACGGCGGGCTACGGTTTTATACTGGTGATTCGTTGGTTCTGGTGGCGTATCAACGCTTGGTCCGAGATTGCAGCACTCTTCGGGTCTCTCTCGGGCACGCTCATCGAGCGTTTTGTGCTCCGGCACTACTATCCCGATCTGGCATTTGGCTATCAGTTCCTCTTCATTCTGGCCATCTCCACGACCTGCTGGCTAACCGTGACCCTTCTGACCAAGCCGGTTGAGGATGAGCGCCTGCACAAGTTCTGCAAATTGGTGAGGCCGTATGCTTTTGGCTGGAAGCACATTGCAGCAAAATATGACGACATCGCTTGGAATCCGCACTTCAAAAAGAACGTCCTGCAATTCTTCGTCGGCGCGGCGGCGATCTACTGCACGAGCTTCGCGCTGGGAAATCTTCTCTTCAAGCTCTACTGGAATGCCGCGATACTCATGACCATCGGCATAATCTCATTCGCCATCATTCTCTGGACGCTTAGGGGTAACAGCTTCCAGGAGAACCAGCCCACAAGCGGCTGAGCATCAAATAAATGCTGCGCTCTTCAGCGTTTATGGTTAATTTCTGATTTAAAATCCAGTACTTAAGAGATGGGAGGCCGTCTCGAAAAAACTTAGCAACTTATTTGGGGAATTGCCGAAATATAAAGTAACATGGCAACGCCCCTGAACAGCTGCTTGTTTCCAAAATGCATCTTCGCGCATGACAGCGGAGCTCTGAAGGGCAGCTACGCAGTCTATCCATCCGTATTAATTTCACGTCCAGATTCAACCAACTTAACGCTCGTCGGCAACGACCTCGTTAGTTCAAACGAGTTGCGTGGCAGGGTGATTCAAACTGAGGGCGTTTGTCCGCTCCAGTCCATTTTCGTGATGGATGTTGAAGGCCCCCACACGTTGGAACTGAGTGGCTTGGACAGGGGACTTGTAACCAGTCAGACGTTCAGCGCGCTTTTCAGGCCGGATATCGGTGCAAAGCAGACGCATGCGGAGCACATCGTTCTTCCAGCCTACCAGATTGTCGAAGCAGGTAAGGCCAATGAGTTTTCATTGCAGGTCGTTACAGGAATGGGTTCCGCATTCCTTGAGCCAAGCGATCTTTCACCGCAGCGCGCGGGGGAGATCGCCGTTGCCGGCGGTGACATGATTGTGAGGCCGAGCAAGGTGCAGATAGACGTTGGAGAGACAGAGGTGGAGAGGGCGATCAGCGCGATCTCAACGGTGGTGCCTGGAGTGAGGGATGCTTTGAGCGAGCTCACGGATGACAGGAGTTCAAGCGCGGTTCTTTCCATAACTTCTGGCAGTGGAGAAGCTGCGGAGGTTGCTTTTGAACTTCAGTCACGAGAGGGCGGCGTTTGGTTTGAGACATTTAGGCTTTCAGCTGCAGACAGAGCTGAACTTTTTTTGATTGTCGATATATTTGCAGGAAAAGATTCTTCCAAGATTCCTTACTGAGGTCTTCTAGAAGTTACTTCATAAGATACAATCGGTTTTCTATCCGCATTCAGCGCCGGTTGTCCATTTTTTTCCTTAACAGCTGTTCTGTCCACATGGTGATCAGTATATCCTGATTTCTCCCTTGTCTTTCCAAGCAACGTCTTTCTGAACGCTTCGTTCAAATGTCTTTGTATGGCCGACTGGCTTTGTCCCACAACTTGTTCGTAGGCAGCTTCGAGCGAGCGTACCGTTTTATTGTTGTGAATTCTTGCGGTGATTTCACTCACTTCCTCTGCCATCTTATTCTTAAGTCTCGTGTTGAGTCCAAGGCCTCTGAAGTTGGGATGGGTGTAGCTTTCGCCAATAGAGCGACCGTTTTGAAGATCGATTCTTGCAACAACGAGGCCCCCGGGTGCACCATCGGGGTATACGTATCTCCACTGCCTGATGGGACCTTTAGGATCTACTTGGAGCTCCAGCGTTGCCTTCTTCTCAATCCACGTGCCGTCGATATTCTCGCTTCTTACAATCGTTACTGAGTCAGCCGGTTCGTATCCCTTCATGCCGCATTCGCCAGATGTGCCGGGTTCGATGTAAACCTTTACAGTGATTTCTTTGCCCGATGGCAGCGTAATTTTAATATCTTTCCGTACTAGTTCGCCCGTCTCTCGTGAAATCGTGTCGTGATTGTGCTGAATGGTGAGGTCAGTTTTGCTAGCGATTTGCCTTCTTACTGCAAGCGCCTGTTCTGGTGTCGTTACGAAGACGTTCACCCTTGCCATGTCGCGGAGTGGTACGTTGAAAAAACCCATATCAAGATAAGGTCCGAGAGCTTTGTTCTGGGGTTGATTGTATCTGACGTTATAGTCCATAGTAAGCGCGCTGGGACCCACGCGATCCATGCCTTCCGGGCGCCGCAATTGAACCTCCGACAGCGCAATCATGAGCGGTTGCATATCAGTGTTGTGAGTTGCCACCTGGTTCTGATGATCTACTATCATCTGATGGAACTGGCTCCTCTGCAGCCAAGTTAGTCTCTGCTTTATGTTTATCGACAGTTCATTGAGCCTAGGTATCAACTCAGCATCGCCAGTCTGCTTGTGCTTCGCTTCCAAGCGTTCGTACTTCTTCATTGCGCTTCTGAGCCAATGGAGTTTGTTTCTGAAGTTTCTAGCGTTTTCTCCCCAGCTATCCTGTCTGCCGGTAAAACTCGCCAGGGTCCCTTCCGCTTCAGGGGTGTAGTGTTGACGTTCAAGCAGGAGTGCAGTGAACCAGATCTGATGTCGCCTTTTACGGGTGGCTGTCTCGGCAACCTCACCTCTTGGCTGGACAACGTCCGCTTCAATACCTTGATGTTTCATAATAGGGGCAGCGCCAAGATCGCTCTCAGCTGGCGCTTCTTTTGCAGCTTTTTTTGGCTTGGCAAACTCTATCTTTGGCACAGTTACCTTGCTGCCTTTTGCTTTTTGCATCGCAAAGTTAAGTCCCTCTTTTCCTTCGCAAGCTTTCTGTAATCTGCGCGCATATCTTATGTTGTGGTCCGATTTGATGCTCTTTTTCGCCATGCCGAAATCGATCAGGTAGAGCTTGCCTTGGCTATACATTATGTTGTGTGGTCCGATATCGGTGTGGACGATTCCAAGGTTCGCCATTTTAGCTATGTTGAGCTGAAACTTGACCCACACATGTAATTTGATCTCGGCCCTCTGTTCAGCGGTCATGTTGTTGAGCGTTTTTCCGGGAATCTTTGATATGACCAGTTCGTTGGGTGCAACTCTGCCCAAGGCCTTAGGTGTAAAGCGCAGTCCGTTGTCGTGTAAGATGGTGAGAATATCCTGCTCGCCATCCAGCGTTCTCTTTGCATCAACGCCTCTGCCGACCTTTGTAACTGCCTTGCCGCCTGGGTTCGCAATAATAAAGCTCTGCTCTCCCACAGCAGGGACCATTTCGCCTTTAGCATTTTTAACCATCAAGACACCTGAGCCATCGGGTGCCGGCTCAACATACCTCATCTCACCCTCAATGCGTGCGTAGTACTTTCCATCGATCATCACGGTGTCGCTCTCAGCCATCACGTGCCAATCGCTTTCGGAGCGACTCTCACCGTTGACGACGGGCTTTGTCTTGCCGTCGGCGGACATAACGTACAGCTGGCCGTCGGTCACGCTGAGTAATACCTTGCCGTGTCTGGCGGTCGTCGGCTGGCCCTCGCCAGGCGTGTATGTGAACAGAGGCTTGGCCTCATATGCACCCGGCGTCTTGTGAAAGGTTTCCTGACTCGGTGTGTCCACATCGGCATGTTTCTGTCTGGCTATATGGTCCGGAACAATTCTTTTGATAACCGGTTTGTCTCCCTTGAGGACGACTCTGATAACGCCCTGTGAATCGACGTCGTACTCCAGCTTGCCCTGGGTCTTTCCCGCCTCGAGGAAGGAGGTCAGGTTGCGTTTACTCTTGGGTGAGTAGTTGCCGTTGTCGATCGCATCCAGAGCCTGCTGCTCAGCTTTTCTTGCCTTGAGTGCTGCAAGGACGCCCTCGGTTTGCTTGGCTTCTGCTGCAAAGTTTGCATCGAGCAGTGCTGCGCGCTTTTCAATCTTATGACGTGCTTTAAGCGATACTTCCAGTCTGGCGTGGATTCCATCAAGCTGGGCTTTGTCCGTTTTGCCTTCGCTCTCATATTTGGTGAGCTCATCCATGATCTTGGATGCTTCGGTCCGAACCTTTCCAACCTTATTCGCAAACATTTCCTTGATAGCTCCGGGAAATGGTTTTGAGAGGAAGCTTCCGACCTTTAATGCACACAGAAATGCAAATCTCTCACCAAATGCTTTCTTGGAGACAAAGTCAGCGGTGAGCTTGTTATGTGCTACCTGATGTATGAAGTCATATGCGGTGAAGGCAGTGAATTCGTTGGCGAATTTTGCTCCCCAGTTCAGTGCTTTTCCAAATGTGCCCAGTTCCGCGCCTTCAGCGATCAGCTTTGCGGTTTTGGGCGCCATGAAGCGCGGATCCAGATCCATCTTGGCGAGCCTGCCCTGTTTGATCAGCTGTCCGGCCGATCTCCTGAGAAGGATAGATCTCACTATGGCGCCGTGTACTGCGAGCGGTGCTTCTATAAACTTGAACATGAGTGCCGTCCAAGCGAGCTTTGACATCGCGGCCTTCGTATTGCCCCAGACTCCAGCTTTTGTGTCGTATGGATTTTTCCATTGAATGAGTGCATTGAGTCCCGTCTCGGTCACGACAAACCCAGTCGTCATGGTGGAAAACCTGGCGAGGCTGATTGCCCATACCGGGGCATTTCTTGCGCTCATCGCGCCGGCTGCGAGGCCTCCGAGCGCGCTGCCGACATACATCGATGCAATCGTAATTGCCACGGTGCCGATGAGAACCTGTTGCTGTTCTGTCTGTGCCGTTGTCTTGAGGTCGCTCTGAAGCCTTGTGATCATGCTTCCAAATTCTTTGTTGTTGCCGATAGCTGCGAATAGTGCACCCGCAGCGTCGACTTTCCCTCTGTCCAAGAGGCTTCTGGCAAGTTTTGCCATGCGCTGTGTTTTGCCGAATACCTTCTTGTATTCTATTGCGTTGTCTATTCCCACAAAGCCCGAATCGCGCATGTCGCAGAGAGCGAACGCGCTCTCTTCGAGACCGCCTGCTAGACAAGGATTCATGTCCTCCTGTTTGACTTCCCCATACATCACCTTTGTGGCTGCCGATGATAGCTTGCCGGTAAGGCGGATCGTGCTGTCCAAGCCATTGGCAAGGCTCACCAGTTTGAGCTCACGATGGACCTTTGCCATCTCCTTCTCGAACTTCGCCTTGTCAGTTATCTGAGAAATCGCAGCCAACCTGGTCGTGATGTTGTATTCCTTGCCTCCAATTGTAGCGTACGTTCCGACATTGCCCGCTGCATTCTGCACTGCCTGCAGCCTCATGCCTTTCTGAATTTTCGCTCTGATCAGTGTGATCTTTGCTTTGATCTTGGCGGGGTCATCGATCGCATCGAGTTTGTTTATATCGGATGAATGCGAGTAGAAGGAATATTCAGCTTCTGCTATGAGTGCTTTCTTGATCCTGGTTTTTGCATCCAGAAGTTCCGTCTGTAAAACGGCACCCAGGTTCATGGTGAGCTGACCGACGATTGCATGATTGCTTGCTTCAACGGCCTGTTTGTAAACGGTCGCGTCCGGCGTTCCAAAGAAACTCTCAAATGGATTCGTGCTTGGCAGGAGCAACGAGGTTGGGTCGGCGACCAAACCTGCCATCAGGAATTCGGATGATTCAGGAGTTACAGCGTTTTCAGCCTGCGTAGCAGCATCTTGGTAAACTGCGCGATCTTTCATCAAAAGGGAAGCTGCATGCATTCTCAGGTGTGCTTCTTCTGCATTTGTCAGAGTGTCATCGCCCGATGAAACTTTGTAGAGTTTTTTATAGTCCAAAAATGAATCGCGAACGCTTGAAGGATCGTATGGCGCGGGTTTGTTCTCTGATTTAATAGCAAAGGGATCGGGGCGTCCGTTGGTGCCCGGAAACGGTCCTTGGGTTGTAAAATCGATGTCGCCAAGACAGGAATTGAAGCCTACCGTGTCGATGCATACGAGTTCGCCGGGTCTGAAAATTCCGGGTAGGTTGAAGAAACTGAATGTTCCGTTGTCGCTTACGACTTCCGTGTATTCGTTGCCTATGCCTGAGGAGAAAATAGTGGAGTCGTCCACGTCGACGACCACAGGAATCTCATTTGACCCCTTTGGTGCCGGTTTGGACTGAAATGGGCTCGCATGGAGCAAGCTCGCTCCATCAAACCAGCTCTTTAATGTGTTAGCTCCCCCGAGCATATTCACCTCTGGTTAGACTTCCCCTGTTCTAATTATCGGTTGAGAAGGGGGGAAAAGTTGCCGAAGAGGCTGCTTTTTAGGGGTTATTTAAAGATGAGGAAAACGATAGTAGTTACGAGGGGTTATAAATAGAAATGATGCTAGTTACAGCGAGCACTTGCCTGAGGGGTAGTTGTTCTCGGCTGTCAGAGGTTGGTCAGTCCGGCTGCCGTCGCGGTAGATCGTAACCCCCTTGCAGCCTGATTTCCATGCGAGCTGATATAGCTCGGCGATGTCGCTCACCGTTGCAGAGTTGGGCATGTTCACCGTCTTGGAGACCGCATTGCCGACATGCTTTTGGAATTCCGCCTGGATCTTCACGTGCCACTCGGGTGCAATGTCTGCTGCTGTGACGAAGAGCTCTCTCATCGAAGCGGGGACGCCGTCGATGCCCTGCACGCTGCCGCGACGCTCGTCGATGGCTGTCATCAGATCCTCGGAATAGAATCCTTCAGTCTTGGCTGTGTTTTCGAACAGGGGATTCACCACCCGGTACTCGTTGCTCTGGCTTGTGTTCCTGTACGAGATTGCAAACAGCGGCTCGACGCCGGAGGAACAACCGGCGATCATGCTGATCGAACCCGTCGGCGCAATGGTCGTCACGGTTGCGTTTCGCATTGCAGGACCGTCGGCGTATGTGCTCGTCGGGAAGTTGGGAAATGCGCCGCGCTCTTTGGCGAGGTCCTGAGATGCTTGTGTCGCCGCTTCTTCTATGAACGTCATGATTTCGCCGGCGAGCCTTAATGCGTTTTCTGAATTGTACGGCACGTTGAGTGCGATCAGCATATCCGCAAAACCCATCACACCCAGGCCCACCTTGCGATTCATCTCCGCCATCTCTTTCAAGCGCGGGAGAGGGTAGTAGTTTACGTCGATCACGTTGTCGAAGAAGTGAATCGCGTTGGCGACGGTTGTCTTCAGGCGTGGATAATCGATGCCGCGGTTTTTGACGAACTTTGAAAGATTGATGCTTCCCAGGTTGCATGACTCGTACGGCAGGAGCGGTTGCTCGCCGCAAGGGTTGGTCGCTTCCAGAGGCATCTCAGGTGTCGGGTTGGTTTTGTTTATCGTGTCGATGAAGATGACGCCCGGTTCGCCATTGCTGTGCGCGGCATTCGTGAGTGCTTCCCAAACCTTGCGCGCGCTGCAGCGCTCACGTGCCTTGCTGTGCGGATCGACGAGATCGTATTCGCCGTCATTAGCAAGTGCTTCCATAAATGCGTCTGTCACGGTGACCGATATGTTGAAGTTGGAAAGATCGCCTTCGCGCGATTTGCAGTTAATGAATTCTAAAATGTCGGGATGGTCGACGCGCAATACGCCCATGTTGCCGCCGCGCCTGACGCCACCCTGTTCAACCGTGTCCATCGCCTGATTGTAGAGTTCCAGATAGGCCAGTGGACCCTTTGCACTTGCCTTGCAACCTTCTACCTTGCTGTCCGAAGACCTCAGCTTTGCAAATGAGAAACCGGTGCCGCCGCCCGACTTGTGAATTTCTGCTGCATCCTTGAGTGCCGTGAAGATACCCTTCATAGAATCCTCTATCGGCAGGACAAAACAGGCGGAGAGCTGGCCGAAGCGCGAGCCGGCGTTTAGCAGTGTGGGTGAGTTGGGCAAAAATTCAAGATCCGACATCATGCGGCAGAACTCATCCTCGATGCGGCACACCTCGTCGGTTGATTTAGAATAGTAGAGATCGGCAGCAGCGACCGCGCGAGCGACCCTTCTGAAAAGTTCCCGCGGCGCTTCCGATCCCTCACCGCGTTTCTTGAGGTAGCGCTCTTCGAGCAGGCTCTTGGCGTTGTTGGTCAGATCCATATGATTGTACCTTTGCGGTCAGTTGCTTTTGAAGTCTTCGGGGATGACAAGCTTTTCAATGCCTTCGTATACCGCGATGAGATGCTGAACGTTGGAGACGAAATCGATCTTGGAAACGTCGATCTTGAGAACAGGACCCGTATACCAATTTTTCTCACGCAGTATGTCGGTGAATTGATCATAGCGCGTATTGAGTGCGCGGACCAAGCGCGCGAGTCCTTCGGGGATGCCCGTTTCGCTTTCATATGACGACGTGC
>Ga0075115_10001684_pt1 | contig 10642 bp, 7 predicted proteins | sample AntAceMetag02UKH_FD_69785 | JGI IMG/M metagenome (GOLD analysis project Ga0075115, IMG submission 69785) | Saline lake microbial communities from Ace Lake, Antarctica - Antarctic Ace Lake Metagenome 02UKH | ecosystem: Environmental > Aquatic > Non-marine Saline and Alkaline > Saline | place... | reverse complement strand
AAAACTTCTGGAGGATGAAGAAAACCGTTGTGTTCGTGCGGGCGTAAAGTGTGCGCGAGTGGCTGCTATTCAAGATGTTTTGGATGGTAAGCCTAATAAGTTTGAAAAAAAACCATAGGTTTTATCTTTTGAAAGTTCCGTGAAGAATATTTAAAACTGCTCGCATTTGTCTTTCGATATAATTCTGTTAATGCAAAATCATTTTCAGCCGTCGTCAATCCGACTTCACTAAAAAAGCTATGCCGGACACTGTCTATGGACATGTCAGGATGATCCTTCGACTCCCGCTCAGGATGAAAGAGAAGGAAGTTGAGGATGAAAGAGAAGGAAGTTGAGGATGAAAGAAGAAAGAGTTTAGTATAAGCAAAAAAACAGAATGAATGGAGAAAAAACATGGCAGAAAAAAATGGGGAAAAAATCAGGTATAGCGACCCTCTTTAAGTTTCACACAAATATGTGTGTAATTAAAGAACGTTGCAGTAAGCTACAAGGTATAATGCTCGAATGGTTCGATACTTCGTCAATCTCAGTACTACCACGATCCTTCGACATGCTCAGGATGAACGAAAAAAAATCGCTCATGGTGACCCTTCGTCTCGCACTGCTCGCTCAGGACTAAAGGTAAATCGAAGGGGCCTGTCCCGAGCCTGTCGAGGGATCGAATCCATATGAGCGGAAAAGGTTATCACTGAAATCGAGGCAAACCTCGAGGAATTTGACCTGGCAGGATTAAAGATTTTTATGAAGCTGCCTTCCAAGCATTGGAAGGCGCGTGTGGGGCTTAGAGAAGGTTGCTATATCATTAAGTCCAATCATCCCAACCAAGTCCAATTGTCCCAATCAAGTCCAATTGTTTCAACCAAGTCCAATTGTTCCAATAAAGTCCAATTGTTTCAACCAAGTCCAATTGTTCCAATCAAGTCCAATTGTTCCAATCAAGTCCAATTGTCCCAATCAAGTCCAATTGTTTCAACCAAGTCCAATTGTTCCAATCAAGTCCAATTGTCCCAATCAAGTCCAATTGTTTCAACCAAGTCCAATTGTCCCAATCAAGTCCAATCATCCTGAGCGGGAGTCGAAGGATAGAGTGAAAATAAAATGAATGATTGTACTAGGACCCACTTTGTATCGAAGGATGATCGAGTCAAATTGTTTACTTAAATATGCCCATCACCAGTTCAATAAAAATCAAAATTATAATTAAAACTTCGAGCATTTCACCACGGATGGTTTCTATGCGGCTATAATAAACGGTATTAACGCCTTTGATAATTTCGAGTTTATTGTCAATTGACAGTTTCCAGCTTTGTAAGTCGAGGCTCTCAGCAAGTCGTTCATAAATTTCTGTTAAATAAGGTTCGTTAGCAAGCATAATGCTACTTTGCAATTGTTCTGTGATAACAGAGATATCAACTTTTAAGCGGCCTAGGTCAGCAACAGGATTATGAGGTAAACTCATAAATGGAATAAATTGGCGCTTGATTAACAATTTAGTTTTTCGTTCGTATAGTAGGTTAAGGCTGTTATCTAGTAGTTGGTCAAAATATTGTAGTTCCAGATTTTGTATGTTGCTAAATTCAAAGAGTCCGATTAAATCTTCGTAATCGTCATCATAGATACATGCTGCTTCGCTATCGATGACAACTAGTTCCCCGCGATAGTAGCTGACGGCACGATCTAAGATATATTTACGTTGATAATCTGATAATATTTCTGTTTCGAAACGGACAAGTGATGCAATTGTATTGCCATATTGTTCTTTGAGATCTTTTGCATCGATTTGGGGATCTACGTCCAGTTGGATGATTACGTACGATGTGCGTAGGTGGAAGAATTTTGGTTTTGTGATAAATTTAGTAATTTTTTTAAATATTGTATGTGCGTCAGAGACGCTTTGTTCTTGATATTTTGCATCTATTTGGTTGAGTTGTTTTTTGAGTTCTTCGAATGTTGTATTAAAAGGAACTTTATAGGTAATGGAGATAACGCCAAAATCATCAAGTTTGCTAGAAAAATATGTGGAAGTTTCGTGTGGATGTGGCAATTCAACGGCAAGTGGTTTGTGATATCGTTTAAAATATTTTGGTAGTGGAAGTGGTTCTGTTCGTAAAATCTGAGTTTCTTCAATCTTTTCTAAATTGATATCATCACCGACATCAAACGCTTGGAAGATATAAATATTGCCAGAAAAATCTTTTTTCTCCATGCAAACCCTTTTGTTTTTTTCTCAGTCTAGTTTGAGAAGCTCGGTTCGTAAAGTTAGACAATTAAATTGAAAGATTAAATAGTTAATTTAATTGAGCCTTGATGTTTTTTGATGGCTTCAACGAAGTTTTGGTTTATTGATATGCGTGTATTTGAAACAAGGTTGAGTGTTTTTCCGTTTTCTTGGTAATTGAATGTGAGTGTTGTGCTTCCCTTTTTGCAAAGTGTGGCAAATTCTTGAATAGTTTCGTTAGATAGATTTGCTGGCAATGTTAGCGCAGCTCTGTTTATTTCTGGCCATTGTTCAAAAAAGAGTTCGACTGGTACAAAAAGATTTGCTTTAATTTTGCATTTTTCTGGAGATGTTAAGTCTAGCGCGCCTTTGACAATGAAAACAGTATATTCTTCGAGCCATTGCTCCATTTTTGCAAACGCTTTTGGAAATAAAATAATTTCTGTTGTACCACTCATATCTTCAAGTTGCACAAATGCCATGCGGTCCCCCTTTTTTGTGAAGATGATGCGATGAGAGCGCATGAGCCCGCAACCGGTGAAGAGTGGTTCTTTGTTGCCGGTGGCGTGTTGAATAATTTCAGGGGCATCAGTAAATGATTTAAGTGATAACATGTTGAGTATTGATTGATAACTGTCAAGTGGATGGGCGCTTAGATAAAATCCTATCACTTCCTTTTCATGGTGCAATTTTTTTTTATCATTCCACTCAGCAAGTGGTTGAAAAATGTATGCTTCCGGTTTATTAGATTTTTTAGGAGATTGAAATAGGCCCATCTGTCCTGTTTCGAGCTCACGTTTTCTTGCAAGTGCTTGTTCAATGATGGCTTCAATTTCTGCAGCTTGTTGTGATCGGTTTCCTGGCAATTGATCGAAGGCTCCGGCGTAAGTTAAGTTTTCTAGAACACGTTTGTTTGATGTCCGTAAATCAATGCGTGTACATAGATCTAACAGATCAAAAAATGGTTTTTTTTCTCGTTCAACAAGAATATTTTCAAGTGCAGCAAGGCCAACACTTTTAATTCCTTGTAGCCCAAAGAGTAGCTTGCTGTCGATGACAGTAAATTCAACTTCCGATTGATTAATATTTGGTGGCAAGATTTCTAGTCCAAGATCTTTTGCTTCTTCAAGATAGAAGGACATTTTATCAGCATTATCCATTTCTAGCGAAATTAGACATGCCATAAATTCAGACATGTAGTTTGCTTTTAGATATGCGGTTTGATATGCAATTTTTGCGTATGCAGCAGAGTGAGATTTGTTAAAGCCATATCCAGCAAAGTAAGCCATCAAGTCAAAAAGTTCGCCAGATTTTTTTGCATCATAGTTGCGTTCATTCGCACGAGATAAGAATAGTTCTCGTTGTTGCGTCATGACATCAATTTTTTTCTTGCCCATTGCACGACGCAAAATATCAGCCTCTCCTAATGAGTAACCGCCGATGGCGGATGCAATTTTCATAACTTGTTCTTGGTAAACAATAACGCCATACGTTTCTTTTAATATTGGCTCAAGGTCAGACATCAAATATTCAAATTTTTGTTTGCCGTGACGTCGTGCGATAAAATCATCAACCATTCCTGATCCGAGTGGTCCTGGTCGATATAGAGCGTTTACTGCGATAATATCTTCAAATCTTTCTGGTTGCAGGCGACGTAGAACGTCTTTCAAGCCACTAGATTCTAGTTGGAAAACGCCAGATGTTTTTCCTTGGCAGATAAGTTCAAACGCTTTTGGGTCATCCATTGGAATTTTATCAATGTCGATGTTTTCGTTACGCGTTTTCTTGATCATTTTGAGAATTCGATCTACAAGTGTTAAGTTTTTTAGACCAAGAAAATCGATTTTAAGGAACCCGAGTTTTTCTAATTCGGTCATCGCATATTGCGTTACAAGTTCAGTACTTTTTGGCGGTATATAGACAGGTAGCACTTCATCAATTGGTTGGGGTGATATAACAATGCCGGCAGCATGTTTTGATGCATGACGTGTTAACCCTTCTAGTCGAAAAGCTAAATCAAATAGATGTGCAACTTGTGGATTGCTATTTTTTAATTCGGCGAGTCGTGGCTCTTTTTCTAGCGCTTCCTTTAATGAAATTTTTAATTGATCCGGAATAAGGTTAGTGATAGCGTGTGCATCTTCAAATGGTAATCCCATAACGCGTGCCACATCTTTGAGGACACCTTTTGCTGCCATAGTACCGAAGGTTATAATGTTACACACTTTATCATGGCCGTATTTATCGCGGCAGTATTGAATGACTTTGTCACGTCCTTCAATGCAAAAGTCGATGTCTATATCAGGCATCGATATACGTTCTGGATTTAAAAATCGTTCAAAAAGAAGATTGTATTTTAACGGATCTATATTTGTAATTTTGAGTACCCAGGCAACAAGAGCTCCGGCAGCGGAGCCACGTCCTGGTCCAACAGGAATTTTATTGCGCTTAGCCCATTGAATAAAATCGCTAACGATTAGGAAATAGCCAACGAATCCCATCTCTTTAATGAGATCCATTTCGACCTTTAATCGTTCACGATAAGTTGTGTCTTCTTGCGTAATATGACCTTCTTTTTTTAATTCTTCAAAGCCTTTGACGCAAAGTTCTTCAAAATAACTTTCTTGGGTGTGTTTTTTTGGAATATCGAAAACGGGAAAAAATAATTTTCCTGTTTCAAAGTCAAAGTCGCATTGTTTAACAATTTTTTGTGTGTTCCACAGAAGTTCCTCGCGCCCTGGGAATGCGTCAAGCATTTCTTCTGTTGTTCTGAGCCATGGCTTGCATGGGCCAAAAGTCATGCGTTTTTCATCGTCAAGTTTATGATGTGTTTGGATGCAGAGCATTGCTTCGTGTGCATCTTGGTAATCGGGCGTTGGATAGTGCGCATCTGTTGTGCCGATAATATCGAGATTAAACTCTGGTGCAATTTTATAGAAATAATCGTTTACAAGTGTTTGCTCTTTTTGATCTTCTGGTTGTACTTCTAGAAAAAATCGTTCGCGTCCGAAGACATCAATAAACCACTGAATGTGTTTATGGGCTTCTTCGTATTGGTTTTTAATAATTAATTGTGGAATATGGCCACCCAGGCATGCGGAGCTGACAATTAGACCATCAGAATATTTTTCCAGTGATTTGTAATCAATGCGTGGCTTAAAATAGAAACCTTTGTTGAATGAATATGAGATAAGTTTGCACAGATTGCGGTACCCTTGCATGTTCTGCACAATGAGGAGCAAGTGATAATATTTATTGCTCACAGATTTTATGGAAGCATCTTCAGTAAAATAGGCTTCCATTCCAAGAATCGGCTTAATATTATTCTTTTTGCATTGTTCAAAGAATTTTACAGCACCAAATATATTTCCATGGTCCGTTATGGCAACTGAGTCCATGTTACAGTCTTTAATGCGTCTGATAAGAGCTTCTAATTTTGTTGCACCATCAAGCAGCGAATATTCCGTGTGTACATGAAGATGCGTAAACTTTTTTTCTGTCATAGTATTCTTTAGTATAGAACAAAAAATCAAAAATGTGGGGCTTTTTTATTGAAATTTTTCGTGGGGTTTTTATATGTTGTTAACGTTGGTGATAAAATATTAAAGGGGACTTGTGAATATAAAACTGTTGCCGTTGTTTTTAGTTTGTTTATCATATGCATCCGATTTTGCTAGAGCTACGGCGGATATGCAAGAGTATCGAATTGAGACTGATAGTTTGGGTGAGGTTAGGGTTCCAAAAAATGTTTATTATGGTGCGCAGACTGCGCGTGCATTGGAAAATTTCAATGTCGGTACAGAAATTTTTCCTAGTGAATTTATTCGTGCATTAGGGATGGTTAAGAAAGCTGCAGTGCAAGTTCATCAACGGCATGGATTTTTAAAGAATGATGTTGCTGAGGCAATGAAACAAGCGGCAAATGAAGTTGCTTCTGGTAAACTTGATCAACATTTTCCTGCCCGTATTTGGCAAGCCGCGGGTACGCAAACAAATATGAATGCCAATGAAGTGATCTCAAATCGTGCCATTGAATTGTTAGGTGGCGTTATCGGCTCGAAAAAGCCAGTTCATCCAAATGATCATGTTAATATGGCGCAGTCGACCAATGATGTGATTCCTAGTGCAACAAATATTGCAGCGGTTGAAATGGTTATGCATCAGTTATTACCTGCACTAAAAAAAATGCGAAATGTTTTATATAAAAAGTCAGTTGAGTTTAAGGATATTATTAAGATTGGCCGTACGCATGTTCAAGACGCGATACCTCTAAGTTTAGGCCAAGAATTTTCTGGATATGTTTCACAGATTGAGCATGGTATTACAAGAATAGAAAATGCTTTGCGTCATTCATACGAACTTCCTATTGGTGGTACGGCAATTGGCACAGGAATGAATGCGTATATCGGTTTTGATAAAGAGGTTGTTGAAACGATTAATGAATTTACCCGGTTACCATTTGTTGTGGCAGAAAATAAATTTGAAGGTATTGCGGCTCACGATTGTGTTGTCGAATTGTCAGGAGCATTAAAGTGTTTTGCTGTTTCACTTTTTAAAATAGTGAATGATATTCGTTTGATGGTGAGTGGTCCACGGTGCGGTTTTGGAGAATTATCTTTGCCCAAAAATGAGCCTGGCAGCTCAATTATGCCTGGAAAAGTTAATCCATCACAATGTGATATGGCGACGATGGTCTGCGCGCAGATTATTGGCAATGATACGACGATTAGTATGTTAGGGGCGCATGGTCACTTTGAGTTAAGTGTTTGTGGTCCGTTGATGACGTTTTGCTTGCTGCAATCAATACGATTGCTTGCAGATACTTGCAACTCATTAACAGATAGAGCTTTTGTGGGGTTAACACCAAACAAAGAAAAAATTAAAGAACATCTTTCAAATTCACTAATGCTAGTGACAGCCTTATCACCAATAATTGGCTATGATAAGGCTGCAGAAGTTGCCCTTAAAGCATGGCGTGAAAATAAAACGTTGCGTGAAGTAATCATTGAACTTGGTTATATGTCTGGCGACAAATTTGATGCCTCAGTTAAACCAGAGAAAATGATTGCACCGATTGAATTGCATAGATTTATTGGATGAAGTATTATACAACGTTTTGAATCTGTTCTCGGCACTTTTCGAGTTCAACTTTGATTGAAATTGCATGTGATCCGATGGTGCTGTCAGAGCATTTAGATGCGATTGTATTTACTTCGCGTCCAAGTTCTTGCAAAATGAAATCTAGTTGACGTCCTTTTTCCTCTTGTTTCTTTTTAAGAAGAGTTTCAAGACTTTTCAGGTGTGTTTTGAAGCGCACAATTTCTTCATGAATGTCCATACGGTTAAGTTCTTGATAGAGGATCATTTGTTGTTGTTTTGCAATTTCGTTATCAGCTTCTTTTAGTTGCTTGATTTCGTGACTAATCTCTTCTTGTCGTTTTTTAAATGTTGCTTTGAATATTTTAGTGATAGCTTCGATATTTTCGTGTAATTTTTTGACGCGTTTTTCAAGATCTTTTAATAGTGACATTCCTTCAGCGAGTCGAATTTTTTTCAATTCGATTAATGCTTCGTTGAAACCAGCAAAGATTTCTTTTTTAACTTTTTCTTTGATTGCAATATCATCAGAAACAATAATATTGGGAATTCTTAAAAGGTCGCGTGTTTCGATTGTGCCGGACAAATTGAACTGTTTTTTAGCTTCTTCGAGAGATTGAAGATAACCTTTAAGAGTGCTCCATGATAAGGTGACGTTTCCTTTAAAATAGTTAATGTCACTGAGGGTGATGTTGAGATACATGTGTCCACGATGTAATGCTTCTTTAGCTTTTTTTGTAAGATCAGTTTCCAATATGTTTAGTGCGTACGCAATGCGACATGTGGTATCAAAAAAGCGCGAGTTGAGTGTTTTGATGTTGATAGTGAGAGTTACGTGTTTATCTTTATCGGGGAGTGTAATTGTTTTTGATGCGAAGCCAGTCATACTAGAAATCATACTTCTTCCTTTTATTTTTTAACATTGAAGAAGTTATTTCAAGTTGCTATAGACGTTTTGTACGTCATCCATATCTTCAATTCTTTCAAGAAACGCAATAACTTTATCTTCTTTGTTTTCAGGTACTTCGACAAGGGTTTTTGCTACCCATTCAACATCAGCTGATTCAATTTTGTGGCCAGTATCTTTTAATACCTTTCTGACCATATCTAGTTGTTTCATGTTAACTGAAATGGTTACCGTATTGTCATCAATGCTAATGTCATCGACATCAAAATCCATTAGTTGTTCAATAAAGTCATCTTCAGTCAAATTACCTTTTTTGGTGCGGATAACGCCTTTTTTATTGAACATCCAACTGACTGAACCTGTTTCAGCTAAGTTGCCGGAATTTGCAGAAAAAAGGTGCCGTATGGCAGCGACGGTTCGATTTTTGTTATCTGTTAAACATTCAACGATAACGGTACTACCTTCGGGTCCATATCCTTCGTATGTTTGTTCTTCATAGCTAACGCCAGGAAGTTCACCAGTGCCTCGTTTAATTGAGCGTTCAATATTGTCGATTGGCATATTAGCTGCGCGAGCTTTATCGATTAATGAACGAAGTCTGAAATTGGTTTCTGGATCTTTGCCACCTTGCTTTGCTGCAACTGTGATTTCTTTGCCTATGCGAGTGAATGCTTTGCCACGTTTTGCATCTTGCGAAGCTTTTCTGTGTTTGATATTCGCCCATTTGGAATGACCGGACATAAGTATACCTCTAGGTTTTAAAATGCTTATTTTATTATTTAATTAAAGCATACAATATTTTTGAAAATTAGAGAATACAGCGTTAACGCAGAATGTTCTCTTCAGGCTAAGCCTGTTTAAAATAATGTTTCTTGTCCAAAGAGTTTACGCTTTAATTTGATGGCTATCAAGCGTGGTATTTGTCTGCCGCGTGGCGTACGTTCTAAGTATCCTTTGCGCATGAGAAAAGGTTCATAGACAGTTTCAAGTGTTTCACTATCTTCACCGATGATTGATGCAATGGTGTCTAGGCCAACAGGGCCACCGCCAAACGTTTTAATCATTTTTTCAAGAATTAAATTATCAACTGCCGTGAGACCTTCTTTGTCGATGCCAAGAAATTGTAATATTTTGCTCACGCTTTCTTCGTTAATAGTTTTTATTTTTTTTACTTGTGCGAAGTCACGTATACGACGCGTTAATTTTTTTGCAATGCGCGGTGTGCCGCGTGCAGCGCATGCAAGAAGATGTGCTCCTGGAGCATCGATTGAGATGTTTAGGTATTTAGAGTATTGTTGAATAATAACTTGTAGTTCTTCGTTTTCATAAAAATCGAGTCGTTCATTGATGCCAAATCTGCTGCGTAACGGTGCGGTAAGCAAACCTGCTTTTGTTGTAGCACCAATTAATGTGAATGGGTTGATTGGTAGATTAACTGTTTTTGCACCTGCGCCTTGACCAATGATAATATCAACGCGGAAATGTTCCATGGCACTGTATAAAACTTCTTCAACGGCCTTTGGTGTGCGATGAATTTCATCAATAAATAAAATATCCTTGGGTTCTAGGCCGGAAAGGATGGCGACAAGATCGCCGGTGCGTTCAAGCATCGGGCCGCTGCAAATTTTAATACCGACATTCATTTCAGCTGCCATAATTTGTGAGATAGTTGTTTTTCCTAACCCCGGTGGGCCAGAAAATAACAGATGATCGACAGCTTCCCCGCGCATTTTCGCTGCTTGTGTATAAATGCTAAGTTTTTCTTTGAGTGTTTTTTGCCCGATGAACTCATCAAAATTTTTTGGTGTAAAATCTTGATACGACTCTTCGGGTGTTTCCTGTAATGTTATTAGGTCAATAGGTTTTAATTCTTGCATTGCTCTGTACTTTTATTTTTTTATGCTCAATAAATATTGTATATGCTTTTTGTGAGATAAACTATGTTTCCAGGATTATTATTTTTGTTTTTGATTCCAATTTCATTATGTGCGATGGAAGAAGGTTCCTCTCGAAGAAATTCACTTGATGCTGAATCAGGTGAGCGAATTCAGGGAAGTTTATACCCGATGCGCGAATTAACATATGACAAGCCGGAACAGAAAGAAATTTTTTTTGAAATAGATGGAGAGGAGGAACGGATTGTTGATTCACGACGTAAGTGTGGGGTGATGTATGAAAACTGGAAAGATGACTGGCGCTGGATGTGGGGAACGGCTGATTCTAAGAAGTCGCGTTGTGGAAAAATTTTTGAAAAAAGTTGTGTTGTGTTAGCTGGAGGTACTGTTGGGCCACCGTCCCCTTGTTGTCCTGATGTGTGTGTGAAAAACGTGTTAAGTGTGTGTTGTAAAAAGTCTATTGAAAAAAGGAGCCAAGACTTTTCTCTTCGTCTTGTCTTTTTGCGTATTGCTGGGTGCTTGGTG
>Ga0075115_10001682_pt1 | contig 10650 bp, 11 predicted proteins | sample AntAceMetag02UKH_FD_69785 | JGI IMG/M metagenome (GOLD analysis project Ga0075115, IMG submission 69785) | Saline lake microbial communities from Ace Lake, Antarctica - Antarctic Ace Lake Metagenome 02UKH | ecosystem: Environmental > Aquatic > Non-marine Saline and Alkaline > Saline | place... | reverse complement strand
CTTTCGTAAAACGCTCCCTACCTTCACGTCTCCACGTTCACATAGGTTGTTAAACTTCAGGACCTTTATACTTCTTCTTTTCAATCAGTTTCCTGATCGTTCCTTCCCTTCCCTAATTATTTCAAAAAACATTTGCAAAAACGATTATCTCATTCTTGCTTCGCTGCCAAGGTTTTCCCTGACGCGCTCGACTTTTATATCAAAAAACTCATGTTTGTGTCAACAGTAAAATCAACTTTTATATTGGGAAAATTAATATAATTCTTTTTATTTCTTTCTAAATTAAGAAGATTTTAATTTTGTATTCTGATATATTTTTTAAAGTGAGCTGATAAAAGTAGAATTAAAATAGCTTTTATCTAATAGATTGAAATGAATTAGCAATACAGCTTTTGTTCAAGTTAAATCTTAAATCATTTATTGTCAGAATAGCCAACCGACTTCGGATTGCTATATATTTATGAAAAGGAGTTACAGCATGAATTTAATCTTCCTAGGTCCCCCCGGCGCAGGTAAAGGGACTATTGCTATCAGTATTAAAGATATATTCTCTATTCCACACATCTCTACAGGTGATATATTTAGAGCGGCAATAAAAAACAAAACTCCGCTCGGCAAACAAGTAAAATCAATATTAGCTGCCGGCAATCTGGTTTCTGACCAGATTACTACTAAACTGGTAGAAGAACGATTGACCAGAGAAGACACCTTAAACGGCTACATACTTGATGGATTCCCACGCACAATTCCTCAGGCAGAAGCTCTGAAAACCTTCTCACATATAGATTATGTAATAAATTTTGAAATAGAACGTGAAGCAATCATCAAAAGACTATCCGGTCGAAGAGTTGCAAAAGAATCAGGAAGAATTTATCACATCATCTATGACCCACCCAAAAAAGAAGGTTTTTGCGATGTGTCCGGCGAACCACTTATTCAACGGGAAGACGATAGAGAAGAAGCTATCATAAACAGACTTGATGTCTATCAAAAGCAGACTGAATCATTAATTGATTACTATACGGTAAAAGGTTTAATTAAGAATATCGATGCATCACCATCACCGGAAGCAGTTATAAAAAGCTTGATCCCTTTATTAAAACAGTAGTTAATTACTTATACTTACCCACAAACTCTTCACCAAGTAGATGCAGGAACTCTTTCTTTATAGGATCCGAAAGAGTACTGGTATCACTCTTAGTGACTTGAGTAACATCAAATCCCAGCAGAACAGCCTCACGAAAATAATCATATCCGGAAAGTTCCTCTAAAGTGAGTAGATGAAGAGAAAACTCATAGATAAGATTAGGGCTTAAAACACCCGCAGCATCAAGTTTTTCATAGAGTTCCCGGATAGATTTTTCCTCAGATAAGGTATGCAGAATTTCCTTCAATGTATTTTCAGCTACACTATTGCTGGAATCTTTTTCCAATGAAGCTATATACCAATCCTCGGCTTCAGGATTGTTTTGAAGAAATAACCATTCCCCCTGTAAAAACAGTGTCTCTGAATCCAGACTACTATTTTCAATCAAAAAATCTATATGTTGGGAAGCTCTGTCAAAATCTCCAACTTCCAGATATACACGAATACAATTTTTTCTTAATTCATCATAGGCAGGATTATTACTTAGAACAGATTCATATATTTCTACAGCCTTGTTCAGATCACCACTTTTATACATATTCCAGGCTATTGCATTTAGAATAATTACATTATCAGGGTCATCGAGTAAAAGAATATCTAAAAGATTCTCCGCCGCTGTAAACTTCCCGTTAAGGGTATAAACAATTGCAAGATTGTAAGAGACACTGCGATTATCAGAATTATACGAAAGCGCAGTAAAGTAATACTTTTCAGCCTCCTGATTATTTCCCTTATCTAATTCGGAATTTCCCAGATTGTAATAAGCATCAGAAAGTATGGTGCGGTCAGATAAGGTACTGCATGATATAGTTACAAATAAAAACAATAACACAATGAGAAGAGGCTTGCCGAAGCGAATTAACCGACTAATTAATTGAGAACCTTTCATCTCATTTGTTCCCCCAGTACAGTCTTTTCTATTTTCTGCACTTGAGATCGGTAGAAAGATGATATATTTGCACCGTAGTCCGCTATTAGTTGAATAATATTTCTAGGATTATTTTCGGCATCGACTCCATTCAATCGATCTCCGGCATCCCCTAATCCCGGCAGGATATAGGCTAATTCATTTAACACCGGATCCATCCACAAGGTATACACTTCTGCATTTTCGATAGCCCTAACTGTTCTAAGAGAGCCTTTTAAGGCAGAAATCACATTAATAAACTTGATTGATTTTGGTTTAATTCCTTGTTTCTGCAAATACTTTACAATAGTTACAAGGCTGCCACCTGTTGCATTCATTGGATCTGCAAAAATCAAATCCTTTCCATCCAGATTTGCCAGATCAAAAAATGACTTATCTAAATCCAGAATATATTCCATATTAAATTCTTTTTTTGTGTCATCCCGTTTAATACGAAAAAGCGCAAACGGTGTTACATAATTGGTTGAAGAGTACTCCTGTATCTCTTTACTTACAATCATTGATGGAAGAAGTGCACCCCGCAGCATAACACACATAACTGTATTTTCAATTAATGCATCAACATCAGGTATCTTGTGAACAGCATAATTCTGAACAGGAATATCTACCGGGGTTTGATTTATAAGATAATTCTTCTTTGTTAGTACATTATCGGTAAAAGCAAGGTTAAATAGCAGCTCAAAAGCCCTCTGCACATAATATAAGAACTCTTCCTGTCCTGTTTTTGGATTCCGCAGCTTTGCAATTAGTCGAGAAGCTTCTCCATGAACCTCTTTGGGTGTATCAAATGAGTATACATGTATGGCAGGTTCACCCTTAACTATATCCTGCATGGTCTTTCCGACCTTGTCATATATTCGAATCAACTCTTTTTCCGCGTTTTTTATAGAAGCAGCATCAGCACCCGATGCTATAGTTTTAAAATATGGTGTTGTCTCTGAATACTCTCTATCCATTTTATCTATTAATTCTTTATCAGAGTCAGAAAGATATCCATCCAGATCGGCAGCAGTTAATATAATTTTATTCATGAAATTGGCTCCTGTTGAAAAATGTTCGAATACTACTATATCCTCTATTAACTATTTGGGCAATTATTTTACTAAAGAGAACGGGGTAAAAATGAGTATCTTGGATTTGAGCCATAAAAAAGGCGTATTCACATCAATGTTCAACAGTATTATTCTAAATACTGAAAAAAGATACGATTGCGCCGTTTCTTTGGTTTTACTTAACCATTCATAAAAAAAGAATTACTTTAGCATCTCCTAGGGGAATTGAACCCCTGTTGCCGGGATGAAAACCCGGTGTCCTAACCACTAGACGAAGGAGACATTGGTACAATAAAGTACAGGGAAATGAGCCGCGCAGGGTTCGAACCTGCGACCCACGCCTTAAAAGGGCGTTGCTCTACCAACTGAGCTAGCGGCCCCTGTAACGGATAGGAATATAGCAAGATGAGTGCAATGTGTCAACCTATTTTAGAAAAGGTTTTTCTCAATCTACCAGATAAGTTTTCAAATACAGGTAACTATGATCCAGCAAACTTTTATAGAAGTTAGCTCATTATCGGGTAGAGGCTATTTCTTTTTGAACTAAAGCATCACACAACTCGTTATGCTCAATCCCGGCATGCCCCTTCACCCATTTCCACTCTATTTTTAGATTATTTGCCAATTGCTGAAGCTCAACCCAGAACTCTTTATTCTTGACACTCTTTTTTGCCGCAGTTCTCCAGCCGTTTCGTATCCAATTATGAATCCATGTGGTAATTCCATTTTTTACATACTGCGAATCAGTGTGTACAATCAGATTCAGAGGAGTTTTTGCAGGATTCAGGGAAACACTTTTTAATGCCTCGATTACCGCAGAGAGTTCCATCTTATTATTTGTTGTCATAAGGCTGTTACCCGAGTTGGTAATTAAAGTACCATCATCAGTTATGAGCACATAAGCCCATCCGCCAGGTCCCGGATTTCCCGAGCAACCGCCATCTGTATAAATTTCAATAGTTTTTTCCATATGCAGTATACTAATTCAATCCCCTGCTCATGTAAACTAGTACTTAGTACAGCTTAAACTTACAGGTTCTTATGCAGTACCCGGTGGTACATGCAAGGAAGAATACGAAAGCCTAGCGAGCTAGGTTGATGTGCAGTATAACAACGAACTATGTGAGTTGTTATACTGCTAAAAGTAAAAAATCCAGATTTTTTACTTCGTATGTCGACGCAGCAGATACCTACCGCGTGCAAGTAAGAATCCTAAGCTTTAAGTTGTACAAAGTACTAGACTGATATATTATTTAAACAATCTGAATTCCTACTGAAAAACATCATAAATATATGATAACCCGCAATGACAATATGCAAATAATTCATTATACTAATTGTATGAAATATATTTGTGGCATCGATGAAGCCGGCAGAGGCCCTCTGGCAGGTCCGGTTACAGCATCAGCAGTAGTACTTCCTGATGATTTTCCTATTGAAATTCTTGCGGATTCCAAAAAGCTGAGCAGCTCTAACCGATTAAAAGCGGAAAAAATTATTAAAGAGTTGGCACTGGCATGGTCAGTTGCATGGGCTGCTCCGACAACCATAGACTCAGTTAACATTCATAAAGCTACTCTAATAACCATGAAACGCGCATTTGAAAAACTTCCGCTCTGGGTAAAGGATAACTGTGAAGTTATTGTAGACGGTAAATTCACACCATCAATTGAGGCTCCTGTTGCGGCAGTAATTAGAGGTGATTCACTTATTCATGAGATAATGGCTGCCTCAATTCTTGCAAAAACAGCTAGAGACCGGTGGATGGAAAAAATTGCAAAAATTTATCCTGAATGGGGATTTGAAAAACATAAAGGGTACCCCACAAAAGAACATCGTCTAAAGTGCCAGGAGTTTGGGTTATCACCCATACATAGAAAAAGTTTTAATGCAGGTGTTTTTTCAGGAAACTGAGAACTTTATACTCTTTATTGCTATTTCTTTTTCTTTATAAAATCCAGACTTTTTTGAAATTCCGCAACAAATCCCTGTAAGTCTTCTTCAAATACAATTACAGATTGTCTTTCAAAACCTTCTGAGCTGTTTTTCTTACTTTCAACAATATTGAGAAAAAGGTCGCCATATCTATTCTCTTTTATATTAAAAAAATACGTTCTTTTATCTGTAGCAAATTTAGTCGAAAAAACTTCCCCGCGTAACCCCATAAAAATCCATCCCTTTGATCAAATCCAGTTAATAATTTTTCAAATACTGTTTGAAAAAACTTTAACCTCTTAATACATGTTTTACTAAGATTTTTCAAGCATGAAATAGAGATATGGGCATAAGAGTAAACTCAATCAGACTCTTTGATTAAGAAAAATCAGTAATCCTCTTGACGATCAAATTATTTTGCGTTATACATATTGAAGAAATTATTCCAAGCGTCTGTCGTATAATGGTATTACCTCAGCCTTCCAAGCTGATGACGTCAGTTCGATTCTGATCAGACGCTCTTAAACTACTTCAATTATGAAGTAGTTTTTTTTCGAACTTCTCATATGAAACTTATTCTTTCTGAGATCCTAAAACTCTCTTCCGATTAGCCAATTATTTCATTTTACATGGATTGTTAAATACTGTAGACTATAGATAGTTGAGGTGATTTAATTAATAGTAAAAAATACAACTTGGATATTCTGAAAACCTCTCGATTTACAGCTGTTTAATGAAACTATTTATAAGTTTAGTTTATTTACTTTATGCTTGAGACCGAAAATATTTGTCTCATTTATCAAATAGGAATCTAAAAAAGTAAGCTGAGATATTATGCAGATAAGAACCGATGAAATTAAAGTAAAAAAGAGAATTAGAAAAGACCTCGGTGATCTTACACAGCTTATGGAAAGTATTAAAACGCATGGGCTCCTCAACCCAATAGTGGTAAATGAACGGAAAGAGCTCATAGCAGGGGAAAGACGGCTGGAATCCATTCATCGACTTGGATGGCCGACAATAGAAGTACATGTTATTCACGCACCTTCTGAAGTAGCAAAGATTCAGATGGAAATAGATGAAAACCTCTATCGTCGAGCACTTTCAACTTCCGAATTATCTGATGGGTTTTCTAAAATCGATAAGATAAAGAATCCTGGATTCATAAGGAAATTTATTCATTTTATTAAGCGGCTTGTAAAGAAAATTTTCAAAAGATCTTAGTACCGTACCCTGTACAACTTAAATCTTAGTATTCAAATTTTTACTCATCTAAATAGTTAATCTCTTGTGTCCGCCGATATAGAGTGAGTCACGAAGAGCTCTAATATCTTCATCTATCAAATAATCATCAAACTTCATTCTTCTGTCAAGAACACCGCCCGGGGTAAACTCAATAATTCTGTTCGCAATCGAATCAACAAATTGATGGTCATGACTTGAAAATAACAATACACCGGTAAAATTGATAAGTCCATTATTTAAAGAAGTAATTGCTTCAAGATCCAAGTGACTGGTAGGTTCATCAAAAATAAGCACATTTGATCCTGACAGCATCAATTTTGAGAGCATGCATCGTACCTTCTCTCCACCTGATAAAACACTGGTACTCTTTAAAGCATCATCTCCGGAAAATAGCATTCTCCCCAGAAAGCTGCGGATATATGTATCATCTTTTTCCTCAGAGAACTGACGCAGCCAATCGGTAATTGAATAGCCTTTTTCAAACTCCTCAGTATTATCTTTTCTGAAAGGACTGCTTGAAATGGTTACCCCCCAGCTGAATGAACCTGAATCAGGATCCAAGTCTCCACTTAGAATCTGAAATAACGTAGTTTTAGCCATATGATTGGGACCCACAAATGCGATTTTATCATCCTTATCAACGGTAAATGATACATTGTCCAGTACTTTTTCACCATCAATAACTTTCGTAAGATCCCGAACTTCAAGAATTACTTTTCCACACTCTCTTTCGGGTTTGAAACTAACATAAGGGAAGCGCCTTGAAGAGGGTTTTATATCATCCAGAGTAAGTTTATCTATAAGTTTCTTTCTGCTGGTTGCCTGCCTCGCCTTTGATGCATTAGAGCTAAATCTCTGAATAAACTCTTTTAATTCAGAAATTTTATCTTCTCTTCGTTTTTTTTGATCCTTAAGCTGTCTTGCGGCTAATTGGCTGGACATATACCAAAAATCATAGTTACCCACAAAAAGCTGTATTTTCCCATAATCTATATCAGCTGTATGTGTACAAACCCTATTTAGAAAGTGTCTATCATGTGAAACAACGATTACCGTATTTTTAAAATTACTCAAAAACTCTTCAAGCCAATTAATAGATTCGAGGTCAAGGTGGTTTGTCGGCTCATCTAGAAGCAAAATATCGGGATTCCCGAACAGAGCCTGAGCAAGTAATACACGAACTTTAATAACATCATCTATCTCAGACATCAACTTGGTATGTGTATCCTCACTAATCCCTAAACCGGAAAGCATTGTTGCTACCTGAGATTCAGCTTCCCACCCGCCCATCTCAGCAAAAACCGCCTCCAATTCTCCGGCACGAAGACCATCTTCCTCAGTGAAATCATCTTTCAGATAAATCAAATCACGTTCTTTCATAATATCATATAGTTCTGCATAACCCTTTATTACCGTATCCATTACTGTATATGAATCAAAGGCAAAATGATCCTGCTGAAGAACGGTAAGCCGGTCTCCCGGAGTAATAATCACCTCACCAGTATCCTGTTCAAGCTCGCCGGAAAGTATTTTAATGAAAGTTGATTTTCCAGAACCATTTGCTCCAATTAAACCATAACAATTCCCGGGAGTAAATTTAATATTTACATTCTTAAAGAGTGCTTGAGTTCCAAATGCGAGAGAAATATTACTTGCAGTAATCATACTATGATAACCTCATAAATAATCGATTGCGAAAATTGCCCAAAAAAACCAGCCCCGATGAAAGGCTGGCTAAATAGTCCCTAGGGGAATCGAACCCCTCTCTGAAGACTGAGAATCTTCCATCCTAGCCGATAGACGAAGGGACCATTAATAAAGCTGGCCGAGAAGGACTTGAACCCTCACTCACAGAACCAGAATCTGCAGTGCTGCCATTACACCATCGGCCAAAAATTAGTACTGCGCTAATGTACTAAAAGCGTATGATTTTGTCAATATAAATTAGAACTTACCTCACTCGCTATCATAGTTAATTAAAGTTTTAACACTATAATCTGATAATAATTCCTTATAATGTAAGAATGGTAACCCAATAACACAAAACACATCATTTGCTACCGCCCCTGCTTCATGCAGAAGTTCCAGCGAGGCTTTAACCGTACCGCCTGTTGCAATTAAATCATCAATCACCAGTATAGTATCACCAGCTTTGACATCAGCTTTGTGAATATGAATAGTATCCTCTCCATATTCCAGGGTAAAACTTTTCTCAATTGTCTCTCCGGGAAGTTTTCCTTTTTTCCGAATAAGAATCAGAGGTAACCCCATCTTCAACGCAAATGGAGCCGCAAACAAAAACCCCCGGGCTTCAATGCATGCTATGGAATCTATACCGGCATCTTTATAGAGTTCTACCATTTCATCAATGCAATAGTTAAACGCAGTCGGACTTTGTAAAATGCTGGTAATATCGTAAAAGAGAATGCCCTCTTTAGGAAAATTTTTAATTTTTCTTATTGAATTGTCCAGTAAGTTATTTTTTTCCATTTTCTTCCCTATTTGTTTTTTTCCATACCGAAGATTTAAATGCAGATACACGTGCTGAGACAGAGAGAGAATAGTCTGAAAATTCACTATTCTTCAAATATTGATACCCTAATCCTGCTATCATGGCACCATTATCGGTACAAAGCTGAAGAGAAGGAAAACATACCTGAATATTCTCTTCATCGGCAAACTCACCCAAAGTACTACGAAACAATGAATTGGCGGCAACACCGCCACCTGCTGCGACTCTTTTAAGCCCTGTATCCTGCAAAGCCATTTTAACACGTTTCATAAATATTGATACTGCTGCTTTCTGAAAAGAAGCAGCAATATTTTCAAAGCTTTTTTCATCTTTCCCATTCCAGAATTTATCCAATTGATTTATTACCGCAGTTTTCAAACCAGAATAGGAAACATCATACTTTCTATACATATTTTTTAGCCGTGGATTAGGAAACGCAAAAGCATCAGGATTCCCCTTTTGTGAAAGCCTGTCTATAACAGCTCCTCCGGGGTATCCTAACTTATAGTATTTTGCAACTTTATCAAAAGCTTCACCTATAGCATCATCAACGGTTGTCCCTAAAACCTCAATATCATCAAATCCTGAAACTTTACAGATTATTGTATGCCCACCGGATACCAGTAATCCCAAATAAGGATATTCAAGTTTGTTTTCCAGGTGAGGCGCATAGAGGTGAGCACGTATATGATCAATACCAATAAAGGGTTTTCCCAAAGAGGCAGATAACCCCTTGGCAAAATTCAGTCCTACAAGCAAAGCTCCTGAAAGACCGGGTCTGTTTGTTACTGCAATTCCATCGATATCAGAAAGTTCTATCCCCGCCTCCTGTACAGCTTCATCAACTACTTTTGCAATCCACTCAGTATGCAGTCTGGATGCCAGCTCGGGAACAACTCCCTGATATGGTGTATGCATTTCAATTTGTGAGGCAATTATATTGCTAAGTATTATTTTACCATCAACTACTATTGATGCAGCACATTCATCACAAGATGTTTCAATACCTAGTACTACCATTCTGTTTTATCCATATATAAAGTGAAATATATCTGTAAGAGTCATTCCTTCCTCAAACAAATCCGGATATACTTCCATAAGATATTCAGCTACGGCATCGGTCCATAAAATTCCTGTAGTAAGAGGCGTTTTTCTTGCTTTATGTAAACTTTCAGTTTGTTTTTTAGTAATTTCTTCTTGTTTCAGATTAAGTTTATTTTCCAGGTTCAGCTCCTCTTTGCCCGTCACAGTTAATCTATACTTATTATAGCAGATTATATCAGAAAACTAAAACTAAATACAAAATTGTATTTGGTCAATACTGATGTTCGAAAAACAGGATCTTTTCTGTGCCGGAAAACTTCTAAATTGTTTGAGAGGGGTTGCTTTTTCATTATAATTTATCTAAATTCATTTAATGCCAAAGTAGCTCAGGGGTAGAGCAACGCTCTCGTAAAGCGTAGGTCGTGAGTTCAATTCTCACCTTTGGCTCTAACATTTCTATATGAAGTAAGGAAATATGAATAACTTCCTGAAATCAAGAAATCCTTCTGGTGACAATTTGGTGACACTATGATTCTATGGAAACAACAAACGGTTGGATTTTAACCGGGAGTAATGGATTTGACTCATAAGAAGGGTAAAAGATCTGTATTTTTGTTAATGAAAGGGGCTATGGTAAAAGCAGAAAAAGGCGTACTTGCCGGGATCAGTTTTCTATGAAACTTTTCGGTCTATAAGCGAAGTGAGAGACTCAAGAAACGTTGGGGCACTGATTATCTTCTTCAGTTTGATAGAAACCGGGTACTCATTCCCGGTTGATTTGTTCATT